>OGYY01001569.1_pt1 | contig 19416 bp, 18 predicted proteins | sample 1576671 | NCBI WGS metagenome assembly OGYY01 (sample SAMEA3541593, study PRJEB24748) | human gut metagenome | biome: human gut; feature: human-associated habitat; material: faeces | place: China | collected 2012 | reverse complement strand
TCGCGGCGACAACCATTCTTCCGAAGTCTTTTGCTTTGCTAAAGACTTTTTGCTCCAAACCATAGGTTTGAGACTATTATACCACAAAGCGGCGTAAAAACCAGAGGGATTGTGGCGAGAGGCAAAAAGCTTTATCTCACGGGAAACATCGCACGGCCGCCTTTCAGCGGCAGCACATGAAAACAAAAAGCGAGGTGACATTCCATGGACGCAGGCAGTACCGGCGGTACAAAACCCGGAGGAGCCCGGGCGTATTCTTCCCCTGCGCCTGTGGGGGACGCCTGAGGCTTCATCGAAAGTTTTGTATCTTGGTTCCGCCAAAACGTATACGGCGCGTCCGTATGCGGCATGATGATCAGTGACGGCTCCGGCCGGCACGGTTAGGAGGAAACAGGATGAGCGAACGTATTTTAACCCTGATGGAGCAAAAACGCTACAGCGATATTAAGCAGCTGCTCGAAAACATGAACGCGGCCGACATTGCCGCCCTGATGGAGGACCTGCCCGCGGAAACCATCCCCATGCTGTTCCGGCTGCTTCCGAAAGAACTGGCGGCCGAAACCTTTGTGGAAATGGATTCCGAAGCGGAGGAGCTGCTGATCCAGGGCTTCAGCGATACCGAACTAAAGGAAGTCGTCGATGAATTGTATGTCGACGACGCGGTGGATATCATAGAGGAAATGCCGGCCAACGTGGTCAAGCGGATTTTGCAGTCGACCGATTCGAAAACCCGGCACCAGATAAATGAAATATTGAAATATCCCAAAGACAGCGCCGGCAGCATCATGACCACCGAATATGTGGACTTGAAAAAATCCATGACCGTAGCCGACGCGATTAAGCGCATCCGCCGCACCGGCGTGGACAAGGAGACCATTTACACCTGCTATGTCACGGACAGCGGCCGCAAGCTGCTGGGGCTTGTCTCCGCCAAAACGCTGCTTTTGGCGGCCGAGGACGACGTGCTCGAAGACATTATGGAAACCCACGTCATCTATGTCAGCACACTGGACGACCAAGAGGAAGTGGCGGGCCAGCTCGTCAAATACGACTTTATGGCCATTCCCGTGGTCGACCAGGAACAGCGGCTGGTCGGCATCGTCACCTTTGACGACGCCATGGACATCATGCAGGAGGAAACAACCGAGGACATCGAAAAAATGGCCGCCATCACCCCATCGGATCGGCCGTATCTGCGCACCAGCGCACTCCAAATTTTTGGCAAGCGGATTCCCTGGCTGTTGGTGCTGATGGTGTCCGCCACCTTCACCGGCATGATTATCGCATCGTTTGAGGATTCCCTGGCCAAATTTGCCGTCCTCACCGCCTTTATCCCCATGCTGATGGATACCGGCGGCAACTCGGGCAGCCAAGCGTCGGTCACGGTTATCCGCGGCCTGTCCCTGCATGAAATCGAGATGGGCGACATTGTGCGCATCCTCTGGAAAGAGGTGCGGGTCGGCCTGTTATGCGGCGTAACCCTTGCCGTGGTCAATTTCGGCAAAATCATGCTGGTTGACCGCTGGCTGCTGGGCAACGCCTCCATCACCCCCGTGGTGGCCGCCGTCGTCTGCCTGACTCTGGTGGCTACGGTATTCTTAGCCAAGCTGGTGGGCTGTTCGCTGCCCATCCTCGCCAAGCGCATCGGCTTTGACCCGGCGGTGATGGCCAGCCCTTTCATCACCACTATTGTGGACGCCCTCTCCCTGTTTATTTACCTGCGGGTGGCCACTGTGCTGCTGCACATATGACTGTCCCTGAAATGACCACGCCGTCCGCCCGTTTCATACGCGGCGGGCGGCTTTTCAAAAAATCTTTCGAACAGGGCTTGCCAACCCGGTTTTTTTATTGTATAATGAATGCCGTTATCCGCCCGTGGCGAAGCTGGATATCGCAGTGGATTCCGATTCCAAAGGCCGGGGGTTCGAATCCCTCCGGGCGGGCCAAAAAAGAGCATGCGCGGGTCGTAAGACCTGTGTGTGCTCTTTTTCTCTACCAGCCCCAGGCTTTCCCGTTATATACTTAAAACTGAGGATATACTATGGAACAAAACCTGACCACCGGGAAAATCGGCCGGTCGCTGATTTTTTTCAGTTTGCCGATGATCCTTGGCAATCTGCTGCAACAGCTCTATAACGTTGCGGATACCCTGATTGTGGGAAAAACCATTGGCGCAACCGCGCTGTCGGCGGTTGGCTCCTCCTACGCGCTGATGGTACTGCTCACCTCCATTATTCTGGGATTGTGCATGGGCAGCGGGGTCGTGTTTGCGCAGCTTTACGGCGCAGGGCGGATGGATGACCTGAAAACCAGCATCTGGAATGCGCTGGCGTTTATTCTTCTGGTATCCGTCGCCATCAACGCCGCGTCCTATGCCCTGCTTGACCGGTTTATCGTTTGGCTGAACATCCCCGCCCAGGCGGTCGCGTTTACCCGCACTTATCTGCGGATCATATTGGCCGGCATGACCTTTGTGTCGGTCTACAACTTTTTCGCCGGTGTCCTGCGCAGCATCGGCAACACGGTTGTGCCCCTGATTTTCCTGGCGGTGGCGGCTGTCACCAACATCATCCTAGATCTCATACTTATCTTGGTATTTAAAATGGGGGTTGCCGGGGCGGCGCTGGCGACCGTGGCCGCACAGGCTCTGTCGGCGGTCTGCATCGCCGTTTACTTTTTTGCAAAGGCCAGGCATCTTTGTCCCGCCCGCCGGCACCGTCGCTTTGACAAGCGCCTGCTGCGCCTGATTGTCAGCAACTCTGTCCTGACTTCTATCCAGCAGTCGATCATGAACCTGGGTATACTGATGGTTCAGGGGCTTGTCAACAGCTTTGGCTTTGCCGCCAGCGCCGCCTTTGCCGCGGTGGTAAAAATCGACGCGTTTGCGTATATGCCGGCGCAGGATTTCGGCAATGCCTTTTCCACGTATATTGCCCAGAATGTCGGCGCGGGCCGGACGGAGCGCATCCATAAGGGTATGCGAACAGCCATCCAAATATCCAGCGTCTTCTGCGTGTTGGCCTCCCTGTGTGTCTGCGCTTTTGCCCGGCCCCTTATGCTGCTGTTTGTCAAGGCCGGGGAAACGGAGATTATTGCCATCGGCATGCAGTACCTGCGCATCGAGGGCTTGTTCTACATCGGCATCGGGGTGCTGTTCCTGCTTTACGGGCTGTTCCGCGGCTTTGGAAAAGCGGGCGTTTCCATTATCCTGACCGTCGTATCCCTGGGGAGCCGGGTGGCGCTGGCCTATGCGCTCTCGGCGGTTCACACGTTAGGGCTTATCGGCATATGGTGGTCGGTGCCTATCGGCTGGGCGCTGGCCGACCTGATCGGCTTGCTGATCTATCGGCGGTATAAGAAGCCAACCGTTTCCCTTCCGGACGGATAAAACCGCCGGGAAGGCGTGTATGGGCCCAATGCCTATACACGCTTTTTTATTTGTGCCATTGCTTACCGGCGCCGTCCGTGCTACACTTATGACACTATACGCATAGATCCGGACAGGAGGCCAACTTATGGACTTTAAAATGGTGGATATGGACACGTTCGCCCGCAAAAAGCATTTCGATTACTTTAAAGATATGGCCCAGCCGTATGTCGGCCTGACCGTCAAGGTCGATATTACGGATTTTTTAAACCGTGTAAAAGAGAAGGCGTACCCCTTTTTCCTGTCGTTCCTCTACTGTGTTTCGCACGCTGCCAATGCGGTGCCGGAGCTGCGGCAGAGAATCGCCGGCGGGGGCATCATCGAATACGCCTGGTGCCCGACCTCCCACACGGTGGCGTTGGCAAACGATACCTATGGCTATTGCCAGCTGGACAGCAGCCACCCTTTTGAGGAGTACCTGCCGTATGCGGTCGCGGCGCAGGAGCGCGCCAAATCGGAACCAAGCCTGGAGGACACGGGCGACGCCTTGTCCCTGCTTTTTATATCGACGCTGCCCTGGGTCACCTATGAATCCTTTATTCAGCCGGTTCCCTCTCCGGCGGACAGCAATCCCCGTATCACATGGGGGCGCTATCAGGAGCAGGACGGACGGGTTTTCCTGCCGGTTTCGACCCTGTGCCATCACGCGCTGGTAGACGGCGTGCATTTGTCCCGGTTTTATCAGCGTTTGGATGGAGAATTAAAGCGGTTTTCCGCAGAACGCTGACCGCGCTTCCCTCCTATACCAAAGAGGCCACATATTTTTTACGGGACATATTCTCATAAAACCCACTCCTTGCCCCATACTAAAAGCGAAAGGAGTGGTAAATCCCATGTTTAAACACGAAAAGCAGCTTTTCCATCCGGTCGAAGTGGAAAAGGCCAATCCGCAATACGCGGCCCTGCTGCAGGAGCAGTTGGGCGGCGCAAACGGCGAGCTAAAGGCCGCCTTGCAGTATATGTCGCAGAGCTTCCGTATCAAAGACCCGGAAATTAAGGACTTGTTCCTCGATATCGCGGCGGAGGAGCTGGGTCACATGGAAATGGTGGCACAGACCATCAACCTGCTCAACGGCCACGACGTTGATGCCTGCCATGTGCCCGCCGGGGAAATCCAGTCCCATGTATTGCTTGGCCTGAATCCCGGCCTGATCAATGCCTCCGGGTATTCCTGGACAGGCGACTATGTGACGGTAACAGGTGACCTCTGCGCCGACCTGCTGTCCAACATTGCCTCTGAGCAGCGGGCCAAGGTGGTATACGAATACCTGTACCGGCAGATCGACGATAAAAAGGTTAAGGAAACCATTGACTTCCTGCTGAACCGTGAGGAGGCGCACAACGCGCTGTTCCGGGAGGCGTTCAACCGGGTGCAGAACACCGGTTCCAACCGGGATTTCGGCACCACGAAGGCGGCCAAGATGTATTTCAGCATGTCCGAGCCTTCGCCGGCGGGCGGCTTTGAAGATACCAAGGTCACACCGCCCTCGTTTAACCAATAAGCCGCATGGACTGATGGCCCGTCCGGCTGGCGCCGATGCTGCCGCGGCGGCTGTAAAAGCAAAGGGCATCGGCTTCGCCTGATCCGCATCCTCCGATTGCAGGGAGATGCGGATCCCTCTATCCTGCAACCTGTTTTGGCAAACAAACAGCCATAAGCCGTGCGGCTTATGGCTGTTCTATTATTATAACGGACCATCCGGCAATGCTCCCGCTGGATGCGCGTATTGGATTAGATGAAACAGAAATGGTTTCCCTGTCTTATTATATTCTGCAACGGTTAGCCGGATAAAACGAACACGGATGCCCGGGGTCTATTCCTCATTAGGCGCTCTATAGAAACACTCGACCATCATTTTGACCGCACGGCGGAATCCGTTTTCATAGGCATCCTCAGCCGTTTTGGCGGCGATAACGTCTTTTTCGTTAATGATATCAAACAGCAGCTCTTTCTGGTCGAGATTTAGGGTTTCCCTCAGCCGCCCCAAAAGGCTGCGGATTCGGTGCTCTTCCTCCCGGTACACGCAGTTCGGCTCCGGCTGCTCTGATAGTAGCTGATACAACTGGTTTTCCCTGCTTGTGTTTAACTTAGTTCGTATGTCTAACATACGACCTCACCCTGCTTTCTTATTATTATACAAGTGAAAACCACACACGTCAATGATATATCCCCTTATATTGACTCCCCTCCGCACCGGCGGGACAACCGGGGCATATACTGGATTGACCCAACATATATGTGTCAACCCATATACCAGCAACCCAACAAGGAGGTGTCCCCCATGAGCAATTCAGCAGACCCCCGCGGCGTGATGATTCAGTCCGGCCATATTTGGCGTATCGACAATGCCCTCGTCGAGCAGGTTTCCGCCAGCGGCAACGGCCGCACCGGATGGATTCTGGTCTCTTACGCACGCCGGGGCCCCCACAACGTTACCACCATCGAAACGCTCCGGCTGAACGTCAACCGCAACACGATTCTTCAGGACCAGTCCGGCCAGCCGGTCAATTTGCGTGAAATTCGGCCGGGCATGTGGATCAACGCGACGTTCTCCCCCGCAATGACCCGCAGCATCCCACCCCAGACAAACGCATTCCGCATCACCGTATTGCGGCGGATACAGCCGCCGGGGCCCCCACAGCCCCCACGCCCTCCGCAGCCGCCCAGGCCGCCGATGCCGCCAATGCCGCCCACGTTTCCCACAACGACAGGACAGATCATCCGTATCAACACGGCGGGCAACAACTTTCTTATCGGCAATCCCCTGAATGTTAACCGGCAGACACAGTTTAACGTCAACGCCCGCACCGTCATCACCGACAGCCGCGGCAACCGCATCCCCCTGTCGCGTCTAAGGCTCGGGCAGCGCGTGCGTGTAACGCATGCCGACTTCCAAACCATGAGCATCCCGCCCCAAACCACCGCCTACCGCGTCCAGGTTTTGTAAAAAAAGCCCCCAAGGAACCCCCCGCTTTATATGCCGGGGATCCCTTCGGGGGCTTTTAATCATTTAAATTGCGATCAACTCATGGGGGCTATCCTTGAAAGTATTGCTTTTTCCCCGCATTATGATATACTAAATCTATGAAACGGGTGAGCACCTACCGGCAGTCAGGCTGAAAAGCTTGGCTGTCTTTTTAATGTTCAGGAGGTAAAACAATATGTGGCATATGATTTGGCCTATACTCGTCGTTGTTGGAGCCAATACCGTTTATAATATCTCTACAAAATCGATGCCGACTGGAGTCAATTCATTTGCAGCCCTTGCGGTTTCTTATGCTGTCGGCACTCTGTGTTCGGTCATTATGTTCTTTGTCACATCAGAAAACAAAAATCTGTTATTAGAACTATCCAAAACCAATTGGACGTCGTTGGCTCTTGGTATGGCTATTGTAGCATTAGAGTTTGGATATATCGGCATTTACCGTGCGGGTTGGAAGGTAAGCGCGGCATCATTAGTCGCAAACATTTCCCTTGCCTGCATTTTACTTGTTGTGGGATTATGGCTTTATAAGGAAACCCTGTCCTTTAGGCAAATACTGGGGATGGCGGTCTGCATAGTGGGACTGATATTGATTGCAAAATAAACGACGTTATAGTATCATCTTGACAACATAAAGGCTGAGAATTATGCTTGTCCCAGTAAGATCAGGCCGTTTAAAACAGAGCAAAAAAGGTCGAGCCATCCCGGTGGACGACAGGGTATACTAAGCGTGTAAGGAGGGAACCGGTATGCTCGAACAGGTGGAAGCGGTACAGCGCATGCAGGATTATATCGAGGCACATCTGGACGATACGGTCACGCCCGCCGACCTTGCGCGGGTGTCCCATTATTCGCCCTGGTATTCCTACCGGCTGTTTATCAAGTGGGTGAACCTCTCCCCGGCGGACTATATCCGCCGACTGCGGCTCTCCAAATCCGCGCTGCGGCTGCGCGATGAACAGGTGACGGTAACCGACGTGGCGTTTTCACTGGGGTTCGGCAGCGTGGACGGCTACCAGCGCGCTTTCTTCCGCGAATTCGGCTGCAATCCGCGCGATTATGCGCTTCACCCAGTTCCCCTGTATCTGTTCACCCCTTACGGCGTCAAATACCAAACCGTGCGAAAGGAGATATCTATGGAAAACATAAAAACCGTTTTTATTCAAACTATTGAAAAGCCGGCCCGCAAGGTACTGATCAAACGGGGTGTCAAAGCCACCGAGTATTTTGCCTACTGCGAGGAGGTGGGCTGCGACATCTGGGGGCTGCTGCGCAGCATCCGCTCCATCAGCGGCGAACCCGTCTGCCTGTGGCTGCCGGAAGCCTATGTCCGGCCCGGCACCTCGACCTACGTGCAGGGCGTGGAGGTTCCCGTCGATTACGACGGCGTCATCCCGGAGGGCCTCGACATCATCGAGCTGTCGGCCGCCTCCTACCTGATGTTCCAAGGGGAACCGTTCGCCGAGGAAGACTATGAAGCGGCCATCGGCCAGGTCTGGGAAGCCATTGAAAAGTACGATCCCTCTGTTGCCGGCTATCGCTGGGACAACAGCCAACCCCGCATTCAATTGGAGCCGGTGGGCGCCCGCGGCTACATTGAGCTGATGCCGGTTTGTAAGCGGTAATATGTCCGGTCCATCCACAAAACGTCCCGGGGCAATGCCTCGGGACGTTTCCCTTTCTTTTTCCTTTGATTCATACTATAATACAGGAAAAGGAGTGGTGACAATGGCCAGAATCGTCGAAGCCCGCATTGAAATCCCCATGGGCAGCCGCAACAAATACGAGGTGGAGCACGGAACCGGCAAGATCAAGCTGGACCGGGTGCTATACTCGGCGGTGTTTTATCCCGCCGAATACGGATTTATTGAAAATACGCTGTCCCTGGACGGCGATCCGCTGGACATCCTGGTATTCAACTCCTCCCCCACCTTCCCGGGCTGTTACATCGACGCGCGCATTATCGGCGGGCTGTACATGCTTGACTGCGGCGAAGAGGACATCAAAATTCTGTCGGTCTGCACCGGCGACCCCCGTTACGACCACGTCCACGCGCTCACCGACCTGTCCCCCCACTACCTGCGCGAGATTGAAAACTTTTTCGCCACCTATAAACAATTGCAGGATGCCGAAACGGTGGTCCGCAATTTCTTTGACGCCGATACCGCTGCGGACTATCTGGACCAGTCCCTGAAACGGTATGAGCAGGGGCAAACGGGGAACGGTACCCTATGAGCCGTAAGAAAAGGAGTATCCCATGAAAGTGGCTGTAATTGGATACAGCGGTGCGGGCAAATCCACGCTGGCGCAGGAGCTTGGGCAGCGTTTGGAGGCCCCTGTCCTTCATCTGGATACCGTCCAGTTTTTGCCGGGATGGCAGGAGCGTGACCGGGAGGAGGCCCGCGCCCTGGTTGAGGGCTTTCTGCATCAGCCCGCCTGGATCATTGACGGCAACTACCGTGAGTTCTGCGAGGAACGGCGGATGGATGAGGCGGATATCATCGTTTTTCTAAACTTCCCACGGCTAACCTGTTTTCTGCAGGCCCTGAAACGCTACCGTCGTTACAAAGGTCGGACCCGCGCCAGCATGGCCGAAGGCTGCCCGGAAAAATTTGATTGGGAATTTGTCCGGTGGCTTCTGTGGGAAGGCCGTGTCAGGGCCCGCCGCCACCGTTTCCGCGATATCACCCGGCGCTATGCAGAAAAGGTCGTGGTTTGCCGCAGTCGGAACGACGTCCATCGCTGTATGGATGCCATTTCGAGAAAAAAGTAATCTTTTTTAACAAAATCAGTGGTAATTTATAAAAGCCTGTGCTATACTTTGTCCAGAGAGCATGTCTGGTCTTTTTGAGGAGAGTATAAGGTCAGTACCTGTATGAGGCGGGTCTCCTTTTTGCGGGAGCCCGCCTCAGCCCGTTTTATGCGCGCGAAACGGGTGACATAAAAGGCGGAGGCACCGTAAGGGTGCCCCCGCCTTTAGTCTTATCTCATCCCCGGCTGAAATCGGCCAGCCGCAGGCCTTTATTGTGTTCCAGTGCCCAGTTGATGTTCCAGCTGTTGGTAAACAGCAAAAGCGGACGGCCCCGCATATCCTGAACTCGTTTGGTATCGGAACTGATATCCAGCGTTTTGGGATCAATATCGTCATTTTCGATCCAGCGTATAAACTGGTAGGGCAGGCTTTCCCGGATAATATCCACGTTGTACTCGTTTTTAAGCCGGTATTCCAACACCTCGAACTGCAAAACGCCGACCACGCCCACAATGACCTCTTCCAAGCCGCCGCCCAGCTCTTTAAAAATTTGGATGGCGCCTTCCTGCGCGATTTGCGTGGTACCTTTAACAAACTGCTTGCGTTTCATGGTATCCACCTGACGAACCAGGGCGAAATGCTCTGGCGCAAAGGTGGGTATTCCCTCAAAAGCAAACTTGTGCCCCGGCGAACAGACCGTGTCACCAATAGAAAACACGCCCGGATCGAACACGCCCATAATATCGCCGGCATAGGCTTCATCGATGATTTCGCGCTCCTGCGCCATCAGCTGTTGGGGCATGGAAAGCTTCATCTTTTTATCGCCCTGCACATGCCAGACCTCCAGCCCCTTTTCAAACCGGCCGGAACAAATCCGCATAAAGGCGATGCGGTCGCGGTGTGCCTTGTTCATATTCGCCTGGATCTTAAAGACGAAAGCCGAGAACGGTTCCGCGGCCGGATCGATCTCCCCCTCCGACGAGGCACGGGGCAGGGGCGGCGGCGTCATCCGCAGAAATTCCTGCAGGAACGGTTCGACGCCGAAATTCGTCAGCGCCGACCCAAAAAACACAGGGGACAGCCGGCCCTGCCGCACTTCCTCCAGATCAAATTCGCTTCCGGCCCCGTCCAGCAGCTCTACCTCATCCACCAGGGTGCGGTAAGGGATATCGCCCAGGAGGGTCTGGAGACCGGCATCCTGGATATCGCATTCCACCGCGTCCACTTCATGCCGGCCGTTGCCGGGCGTAAACTTGAGCACCCGCCGTTTTTCCCGTTCGTAGACGCCCTGAAATTCCCTGCCGCAGCCAATGGGCCAGTTCATCGGATAGGTCTGGATGCCCAGCACCTGCTCGATCTCCTCCAGCAGTTCAAACGAATCCCGCGCTTCCCGGTCCATTTTATTGATAAATGTGAAAATAGGGATATGCCTCAGCATACAGACTTTAAACAACTTAATCGTCTGCTTCTCCACGCCCTTGGAGGCGTCGATTACCATAACGGCGGAATCAGCCGCCATCAGGGTGCGGTAGGTATCCTCCGAAAAATCCTGGTGACCAGGGGTATCCAGGATATTGATACAGTGGCCGGCATATTCAAACTGCATCGCCGACGAGGTTACCGAAATCCCGCGCTGTTTTTCAATTTCCATCCAGTCGGACACCGCGTGCTTGGCGGACTTTTTGCCTTTTACCGCGCCGGCTGTGGATATCGCGCCCCCGTAAAGCAGCAGCTTCTCGGTCAGGGTGGTTTTACCCGCATCCGGGTGAGATATGATCGCAAACGTACGTCTGCGGTTAATTTCCTGGGTCAAATCGGACAACTTGCCGCACCTCCCATCAGATTGTATTATTTTACACTCTTTCCCTGTTTTATGCAATCCGCAAATGGCGACAAAGATATCCGGTGCAGGACCTTGTTTTATTCGGACTTTGACCAATAGTTGAGAGACTGTCAAAACACCCCCCGGAGACGTATCTCCGGGGGGCGTTTCAGGGACATTCCCTCATTATTTCTTTTTGCCTTTTTTCAGCGCTTTCTTTTCGGCCTCGCGTTTTTCCTTATGTTCCACCCACTTGCCCCACAGGGGAGTGCACAGGAACACAGAGGAATAGAAGCCGGACAGCACACCGAAAGTCATCGGCAACGCAAAGCTGATGATGGCGTCCATACCGGTGGCAAACGCCAGCACCGTAACCGTACCGATCGCCAGCACCGTGGTAATGGAGGTATTCATCGTGCGCACAAAGCTCTGGTTAACACTCTTATTTACAATATCACTGATCGGTGTTTTCTCGTCGCTCAGCCGGCGGTTTTCACGCACCCGGTCGAAAATGACGATGGTATCGTTCAGCGAGTAGCCCAGAACGGACAGCATCACCGCGACAAAGTTGTCGTTCAGCGGGATGCGGAACACCACAAACGCCAGATAGGCGATCAGCATATCGTTTATCAAGGCGAATATGCCGAATAAGCCGGCCGACAATCCGCCGATTTTGCGGAAACGGAACGCTACATAGATCAGCAACAGGAGCGCCGCCAAACCGACCGCTACCAGACATTTGATAAAGAACATCTGGCCCATGGTGGGGCTGAGGGAGTTGGTGCTGATATGGGTCAGCTCAAAATCCTTATATTTCTCAATAACGGTCTTTTCCATTTTATCGGTAATTTCAGAATCCAGGTTCTCGGTCAGGTAGAAGGTGGCGGTGCTCAGTTTTTCCGAGCCGTCATAGGTATACGCGTCCTTCATCTCGACCTTTTTACCGAGCATCTCCTCGACCGTTTCTTTCAGACCGGCCTTATCCAGATCGCCCGTGTAGCTGAATTTTACCTGGGTACCGCCCTTAAATGAGATATCCAGGTCCACCGGGAAGATAAAGCTGAAAATCAGGCCAACCACCAGAATACAGGCGGAAATGATCGCCAGGGTCTTGCTGTTTTTAACAAAGTTGATATTCAACGGTTTTTTCATCCCCGCTCACCTCCCAACAGCCACGGTTTGCGCAGGCATTTGAACCGTGTCAGTGATTTTAGCATCAACCGGGACGCGAGCACGCCCATCACAAAGTTGAGTACAATACCCACGAAGAGGGTGAATCCGAAGGAATACACCGCGCCGGTCGTCGCCGCCGGGAACCAGTGCATGACCGGATACAGGAGGGTCGCGAAAATGCCGTCCGGAGGTCCGAAGACGCCCATCAGTACAATTGACACGATCATAACGGTAATGTTGCCGTCCAGAATCGCGGAGAAGGAATGCTTGCAGCCAGCCGTAACCGCGCCGTCAATCGTCTTGCCTTTGCGTATTTCCTCTTTAATGCGCTCGGCGGTGATAACGTTGCAGTCAACGCCCATGCCGATGGAAAGGATAATACCCGCGATACCGGGCAAGGTCAGCGTGAACCCGTTAAATATCGAGAAATATCCCGATACCGCCGCCAGCGCACCGGATACCTGACCGATCAGGGCCAGCACCATGACGACGCCGGGCAGTCGATAGAAACAAATGACATAAATCGCAATCAGTGCAAACGCAATGATACCGGCCAGTACCATCAGGTCAAGCGCCCGCTCGCCCATAGTGGGGGTTACGGTGCCATAACTGGCTGTGGTAATGCTGAAAGGCAGCGCGCCGGCATTGATCAGGTTCGCCAGGGACGTCGCCTCGGAAAAATCCTGGAACCCGCCGGAAATGATCGCCGTGCCGTCGGTAATTTCCGCGTTAACGGTGGGGTCGGAAATCTTCTGGTTATCCAGCCAGATGGAAATGGTGCCCTTGGAGGCCACTTGTTTGGCTGTGGCTTCAGCAAACGCCTTTTTCCCTTCCTCTTTGAGCTTGAGCTGTACAACCGGCGTATAGCTGTTGCTGGAATTATCGTACATGGCGGTGGCCGAATCCACCTGTTCGCCGGTCAGGATCAGTTCACCGGAGGGGACGGTAATGTCGTTACCCTCGCTGTCCTTCTCGGTTTTGGTTTCCGAACCGATATGGAATTCCAGCATGGCGGTCTTGCCCAGTTCCTCGATCGCCGCCGCCACGTCATAACTGGCCTCGTCGCTCTTCCACGGGAACCGCGCAATCACCTGATCGTTGTCGGTATCGGCATAGATTTCATAATCGGTGATACCGCTGGCTACCATACGTTTTTCGATAACGTTTTTCACGCTTTCGATCTGTTTATCCGTCGCGTCGATACTGCTGTCGGCGGGAGCAAAAGTAACATCCACGCCGCCGCGGATATCGATGCCAAACCGGATATCACTCGCACTGCGGATAATGGTATCGCGCCTGTCGCCAAAATGGGTATACACCCCGAAGAAGGTGGTGTAGGCCAGTCCGGCAATTAACAGGAACACGATGAAAAACACGGGTTTTGACGTTCGCTTCATCGGCCAGTCCTCCAAAGTTCATTTGCCGCGGGATGTCCCGCAGTAATAAAAGACAGTATATTCCTTTATTTAGGAAAAGTCAATGAGGACATGCCACGGAGCCAATATTTTCATCAAAAGGTCGGTTTTTTTCGATGTTTTTTTAGCAATCTAACAGTTTTTCGACCGCGCAAAGCTCCGCGCAGATGCAGAACAGTTCCATTGCTGTCCGCAATTCCGCCACAGGCGGATAGGTCGGGGCGATACGCAGATTGCTGTCCTTTGGATCCTTTCCATAAGGATAGGTCGCGCCGGCCCCGGTCAGGACCACGCCCGCCTCTTTCAGCAGCTTCACCGTCTGTTTAGCGCAGCCCTCCGGCAGGTCAACGCTGACAAAATAGCCGCCTTTCGGCTCGTGCCAGGCCGCGACGCCTTTTCCTCCCAGCTTCTTATCCAGCGTTTCCAGAACCACGGCAAATTTCGGCCGCAGGATGGCCGCATGAAGTTTCATATGCGCCTCCAGCCCGCTGCGATCGCGGAAAAACCGTACGTGCCGCAGCATATTCAGCTTGTCGTAGCCGATGGTTTGGAAGCTCATACGGTTTTTGATCTGCGCAATATTGGCCGGACTGGCCCCCATCGCCGCCACGCCGGCGCCCGGGAAGCTAATTTTTGAGGTGGAACAGAACAGGATGCCCCGGTCCTCATGCCCGCATTCGACCAGTTCATCATACAGGTTAAGCAAATGATCGTGGTCATCGGAAAGATGGTGCAGGCCATAGGCGTTGTCCCACATGATGCGGAAGTCCGGCGCCCCGGTTTCCATCGCCGCCAGCCGCCGCACCGTCGCGTCGGAATACGTGATCCCGCCCGGGTTGGAATACATTGGCACGCACCAGATGCCTTTGACCAGCGGATCGGCCGCCAGCCGCTCCACTTCGTCCATATCCGGGCCTTCGTCCGTCATAGGCACCGCAATCAGTTCTATGTTAAAATATTCGGTAACCGCAAAATGCCGGTCGTAGCCCGGGGCCGGACAGAGAAATTTCACCAAGCCCTGGCGGCACCAGGGCTCGTATCCGCCCACACCCTTGGCATAAGCCATGGCAATATAATCGAACATCATATTTAGGCTGGAATTGCCCCCCACGATGACCTGTGCAGGATCCATTTCCAGCACCTGGCCAAACAGACGCTTAGCCTCCGGTATGCCGTCGAGCATTCCATAATTACGCGCGTCCTCGCCATTCTCGCTGACGGCGCCGCTGCGCGTGTCCACACAATTCAACAGATCCATGGTCAGGTCCAGCTGTTCCGGACCGGGTTTGCCCCGCGCCATATTTAACTGCAGTCCCATGGCTTTATACTCTTCATATTGGCCGCGCAGTTCCTGTGCCCGGCTTTCCAATTCTTCTTTGCTCAATTCCTCTATCAACGCCAATTTGCCCATCCCTTTCCGCTTGAGTAGCATGGTATATTTTAGTATATGCCTGTAATTTTTGCAAGTTAATTTTTTCCATCCTGCAAACTTTGGTACAATCACCGGATTTTAGCGAAATTCGCCGCCCAAAGTGGACATAAATGAAAATTTCTCTTGACAAACCCCTAGTCTTTCTATATAATAAAAGCCGTTTCCAACAAAACAAGGACGTTTAGCTCAGCTGGTAGAGCATTCGCTTGACGTGCGAAGGGTCAGCGGTTCAAGTCCGTTAACGTCCACCAATAAGAAACGGTCTGCGTGTTAGCGCAGGCTGTTTTTTTATTGGTATGTGTAAAGACTTTTTCCAGGGCCCTTGCGCAATGCCAAAGGCATTTCATAATCGGCTTGCTGGTTCAAGTCCGTTAACGTCCACCAAAAATACGGTTCACCCGGAGGGTGGGCCGTGTTTTTTGCGTGGCGGCAGCGGTTTTATGGCGATTCGCCTAAATTATGATTTAAATAGATTAAACAGCCCGCACGTAGTGTGGGCTGTTTTCTGGTTTCCTAACCGTAAGATATTTCCCCTTGCAAGACGCCCCTATCCGTTGCATACGTTTGAAAAACAGCTATTCGCGGCAGATGTTCCGAAAATTCATATATTATAAAGTAATAAAGCCAATGCGTGGACGCATCCAGGAATCCGCTTTTTCAGGCATTATGTAAAAAAACAAAAAGCTACCGGTTTTTTCTTGTAATCCCCCCATTTTTGTGTTATCATGTTGTCGATTATTAAAATGGGGGAGAATTTGGGAAACCCACTTTGTTAAAAAGTTGTCGTTCCCGGTTTTTGCCTGTTTTAAGTGATATCCCGGCTCGTAAATCGGCGGTTTACGTCGTTTTCGGCCGTGTCCCCTTATACCGCATGATATTGTGTGAAAGGAGGGTATCAGATATGTCTGTACTCGCTGCATCTTCCGTAACCGCCATTGTCGCCGCAACCTCCGCGCAGGAGGAACTGCCCAATTGGTTCGTCTGCGCGATGGGTGTGGGAACGGTCTTCATTGGTTTGGTCTGCCTGATCGTACTTTGTTCTGTTATGAGCGCGGTTTACCGCAAGTTTGGTCACCACAGCGCCCCTGTCGCCGAACCCGCTGCCGCGGCTGTCCCGGCTCCATCCGCGGGTTCCGCGGAAATCCCCAATCGTCAGCAGTTTGTCGCCGCCGTCAGCGCGGTGATTGCCGAAGAAATGGGAACCGACGTGTCCAAGCTGCGCATCCTTAGTATCAAAAAAATTTAAGGCGGCTGTGTCCCGCATCAAGAAAGGTGTTTTGTATGAAAAAGTATCGTGTGAACGTCAACGGCACGTCCTATGAGATCGAAGTGGAACTGATGGGCGAAACCGAATCCGTTGCCCCGGCGGCTCCCGCGGCAAAGCCCGCCGCTCCGGCTGCGGCGCCGGCGGCCGGTTCTGCCAGCATTACGGCTCCCATGCCCGGCACCATCCTCAGTGTTAATGTACAGAATGGCCAGTCCGTTAAAAAGGGCGACGTTCTGATGGTTCTGGAAGCCATGAAAATGGAAAATGAAATTATGGCTCCCGCCGATGGTACCGTATCCTCGGTCAGCGTCACCAAAGGAGCTTCCGTGGAATCCGGCGCCCTTCTTTGCGTCCTGGCGTAAGCCGGCGCTCATAAGTTTGGAGGGACGATAATATGGTTGAAACAATTACCAACTTTTTAGAGCAGACCGGCTTTAGACTGTTGGCCGACAACTGGCAGTCGCTGATTATGCTCGCGGTTGCCTGTTTCCTGGCCTATCTGGCCATTGTCAAAAAGTTCGAGCCGTTGCTGCTGCTGCCGATCGCCTTCGGCATGCTGCTGACCAACCTGCCCGGCGCCAACATGTTCCACAGCGAACTGTTTGACGGAGGGCACGTCAACTGGGCGGCATTCGGCGGAGCGGCTCTGGCCGACGGCAGCACCGTCACGGCCGGCCTGGTCGACTACCTGTATCTCGGCGTCAAGCTGGGCATTTATCCCTGCCTGATTTTCTTTGGCGTGGGCGCTATGACCGACTTCGGCCCCCTGATTGCCAACCCCAAGAGCCTGCTGCTGGGCGCGGCAGCCCAAATCGGTATTTTTATTACCTTTATCGGCGCCAAGATGCTCGGGTTCAGTGCGGCGGAGGCCGGTTCCATCGGCATCATAGGCGGGGCTGACGGCCCGACGGCCATCTTTGTCACCAGTATGCTGGCTCCGGCCCTGCTTGGCCCGATTGCGGTGGCCGCATATTCGTACATGGCGCTGGTTCCGGTGATCCAGCCCCCCATCATGAAGCTGTTGACCACCAAAAAGGAACGGCAGATTGTGATGAAAGAACTGCGCCCGGTATCCAAAACCGAGAAGATCCTCTTCCCGTTTGTCGTTACCATTTTCGTGGCGCTGCTGGTGCCCTCGGCCGCCCCGCTGATCGGGTCGCTGATGTTGGGCAACCTGTTCCGTGAAAGCGGCGTAACCGAACGGCTGAACAAGACGGTGCAAAACGAACTGATCAACATCGTCACCATCTTCCTGGGCGTATCGGTAGGCGCAACGGCCACGGCCGGCGCGTTCCTCAACCTGAATACCATCAAAATCCTTATCATGGGCGTGGTGGCCTTCGCGCTGGGTACGGCCGGCGGCGTTCTGCTTGCCAAATTCATGAACCTGTTCTTAAAGAACAAGATCAATCCGCTGATCGGCTCGGCCGGCGTGTCGGCGGTGCCGATGGCCGCCCGTGTATCCCAGAAGGTGGGCCAGAAAGAGAACCCTGGCAACTTCCTGCTCATGCACGCCATGGGTCCGAACGTGGCCGGCGTCATCGGTTCGGCTATTGCGGCCGGTGTTCTGATCGCCCTGTTCGGCTGATAATGGAGGTGTAAACAATGGCGAAAAACCCGCTAAAAATTATGGATACCATCCTGCGTGACGCCCACCAGTCGCAGGCGGCGACCCGCATGCGGATCGAGGATATGCTCCCCGCCTGCGAACTGCTGGACAATATGGGCTACTGGTCCATCGAGTGCTGGGGGGGCGCCACTTTCGACGCCTGCCTGCGCTTTTTGAACGAAGATCCGTGGGAGCGTCTGCGCACCCTGAAAAAAGCCATGCCCAAAACCCCGCTGCAAATGCTGCTGCGCGGCCAGAACCTCCTCGGCTATAAACATTACGCCGACGACGTGGTGGAGCAGTTCTGCAAAAAGTCCATTGAAAACGGCGTCGACGTGGTGCGTATCTTTGACGCGCTCAACGACACCCGCAACATGGCAGCCGCCATGAAGTACGTCAAGGAATACGGCGGAACCTGTGAGGCGGCCATCAGCTATACCACCAGCCCGGTCCATAACGAAGATTACTTTGTGAAACTGGCCTGCGAGCTGGAAAAAATGGGCGCCGATACCATCTGCATCAAGGATATGGCCAACCTCCTGCTTCCGTATGACGCGTATAATCTCGTTAAGAAGCTGAAAGAAAATGTCAGCGTGCCGATCCACCTCCACACCCACAACACCACCGGTACCGGCGATATGGTGTACCTGATGGCGGCGCAGGCCGGCGTGGACATCGTAGACACCGCGCTTTCCCCGCTGGCGGGCGGCACTTCCCAGCCGGCCACCGAATCGCTGGTCGCCACGCTGAAAGGCACTGACCGCGACACGGGACTGGATCTCGGCAAGCTCAGCGAGGCGGCGGCACATTTCCGCACAGTGGCCAACAAGCTGAAAGAACAGGGCATCCTCGACCCGAAGGTGCTCAACGTGGATACCAACACCCTGCTTTATCAGGTGCCGGGCGGCATGCTGTCCAACCTGATTTCGCAGCTGAAACAGGCTCACGCTGAGGATAAATACTACGATGTGCTGGCCGAGGTGCCGCGGGTGCGCAAAGATTTCGGCTACCCGCCTCTGGTTACCCCCACCAGCCAGATCGTCGGCTCTCAGGCCGTGATGAACGTGCTGGCCGGTGAGCGGTATAAAGTGTTTACCAAGGAATCCAAGGGCATGCTGCGCGGCGAATACGGCCGACTGCCCGGTCCGGTAAATGAAGAGGTTCGCAAAAAAGCGATCGGCGACGACAAGGTTATCACCTGCCGTCCCGCCGACCTGCTCGAGCCTGAGCTCGCCAAGTACGCCGAGGAACTGAAAGACCAGAATGTGTCGGAAGAAGATGTATTGAGCTATGCCCTCTTCCCGCAGGTGGCCACCAAGTTCTTTGAAGCCCGTAAAAACGGTTTCCCGGAGGAGAAAAAAGAATCTCCCAAAGCCACGGCCGCACAGGCGGGCGGCGTGCGCGAACTGTATGTGGACGACGCGTCCCAGCGGTAAATCGCAAATTAAAAGAATCCCCGGCGCCCATGGTATCCACCACTGTAGCAGGGGCCGCTTTGCCGACATAAAACTGTTCGCCGTCGAAAACAATCTGCC
>OGYY01001568.1_pt1 | contig 19431 bp, 16 predicted proteins | sample 1576671 | NCBI WGS metagenome assembly OGYY01 (sample SAMEA3541593, study PRJEB24748) | human gut metagenome | biome: human gut; feature: human-associated habitat; material: faeces | place: China | collected 2012 | reverse complement strand
TATCAGGGAGGTGCAGTCTGATCTGTATATCTGGAAGGGTGATATTACAAGACTTAGAGTGGGAGCAATCGTAAATGCGGCTAACAGCGGTATGACAGGATGCTATCATCCTTGTCATAACTGTATTGATAATTGCATACATACTTATGCAGGAATTCAGCTTCGAAACTATTGCAATGATATGATGATAAAGCAGGGACAGGAAGAACCGACAGGGCAGGCCAAGATCACGCCAGCGTTTAATCTGCCGTGTGAACATGTGATTCATACAGTTGGACCGATTGTACAGGGACGGCTGACAAAGGAACATGAGCGTTTACTGATATCCTGCTATGAATCATGTCTTAGGATTGCTGATGAGAATGAGGCGACTAGTATTGCTTTTTGTTGTATTTCGACAGGTGTGTTTATGTTTCCAAATAAAAGAGCTGCCGAGCTTGCGGTACAGACGGTAAAAGAATATAAGGAAAGAACAAAATCAAAGATAAAGGTGATATTTAATGTTTTTAAAGAGGAAGATGAACGACTCTACAAACAGTTACTCGGATAAGATATTGAAGATAAAAGAAAAAATCAGTCAGGCAGATGCTGTTATCATAGGAGCTGGTGCAGGATTTTCCACATCTGCTGGTTTTGTGTATAACGGTGAAAGATTTGAAAAATATTTTTCAGATTTCAGAAAGAAATATGGATTTTCTGATATGTATTCGGGAGGCTTCTATCCATATAAAACATTGGAAAAGCACTGGGGATACTGGTGCAGATATATCTATATTAATCGATATATGGATGCGCCAAAACCGGTATATCAGAACCTGTATGAGCTGGTAAAAGAAAAAGATTATTTTATTCTGACGACAAATGTGGATCATTGTTTCCAGAAGGCCGGGTTCGATAAAAACAGAATCTTTTATACACAGGGAGATTATGGTCTGTTTCAATGTAGTGAACCTTGCCATAAGGAAACCTATGACAATGAAGAGGCTATTAAAAAAATGGTGCTGAGTCAGGGATTTCAGATGAAAGATGGCGAACTGCAAAAACCGGAAGATGGAGAAGTTAAGCGTATGGTTCCGTCTGGTCAGATTCCATATTGTCCACGTTGCGGTAAGCCGATGAGCATGAATCTCAGAGCGGATCAGACATTTGTTGAAGATGAAGGATGGCATCAGGTGGCAGAAAGATATGAGAGATTTATACAGGAACATAAAAAGCAGAAAATAGTGTTTCTGGAGCTTGGCGTAGGATATAATACTCCCGGGATTATAAAATATCCGTTCTGGCAGATGACGAATACTTTCCCGGAAGCATTTTTTGTATGTCTGAATCAATCACAGGCTTATGCTCCGAAGGAGATAAAGAATAAGTCTGTATGTCTGGATGAGGATATCGGGAAGGTTTTGGAACAATTGTTTATCTCCGTATCTTCATCGCACTAAGTGCAGCACCAATCGCACCGGCGTAGCGGGCATCCGAGCAGGAGATCACTTCTTTTCCAAGTTCTTTTGATAAAGCTTCGCGGATGTAATTACATTCACACAGACCGCCGGTCAGACAGAACGTGGACATCTTACCATTCATCCGGCTGACCTGGGCGGCACATTTATCATTCATGATAAAATCTTTTACAAATCCCTGTTCAATCTGGATGATCTTCGTATCCTGACCACCGATGTCGATCACGGTCAGGTCCGGCTGTTGAAACAGATGCACAGCATCAAGAGCATGGTAGGTGATCTCTGTGACAGTCTTATCAGCATAAGGAACAGAGATGCGTCCGTAACCGGTTGCTACACATCGGGAAGAGTCATCAGAAAGATTGATTCCGGCAAGTTTCAGTTTTTGATGGATTTCTTCGGTTGTATCTACGCTGCTCTGCGAATTCTTCGAATACTTCCAGTAAATCTTTAATAATTTGCATAATCGTTCTCCTTATTGTTGGTTTTGTAAATGGCTGTTGCAGATAGATTGTTTTGTTAAACGTATACTTTCTGAAAAATAAACGATAGGAACAATCTACTCATAACCAAAGTCTTTATAGATAAATTTTATCGTTTTTGAACGAAGTTTTCCAATAGATAATGCATATATGAAGAAAGAACTTATAGATAAAACCTATAAGATAAAAACGGAAAGGTTTTCTTTCCTGAAAAAGTTTTCTTTCCGCTGGCTTTTCTTGTATTTACCAGTGAAATCGGATATACTAAAGAATAGTCAATCTTTGAAAAATTTGATATTTATAAGAACAAAAACCAAGGAGAAAAAGAATGAGTATATATGATTTGAATGCATATGAAGTGCTCCAGACAGAAGATTTATCTGATCTGAAGTCAAAGGGGACACTTCTGAAGCATAAGAAAAGCGGAGCGAGAGTGCTCCTTATGGAAAATGATGATGAGAACAAGGTGTTTACAATTGGATTCCGTACACCACCGTCAGACAGTACAGGAGTTCCACACATTATGGAACATTCTGTTCTGTGCGGATCGAAAGAATTCCCGGTGAAGGATCCGTTTGTTGAGCTTGTGAAAGGTTCTCTGAATACATTTTTGAATGCGATGACTTATCCGGACAAGACAGTATATCCGGTGGCAAGCTGCAATGACAAGGATTTTCAGAATCTGATGCATGTCTATATGGATGCAGTATTTTATCCCAATATTTATCAGAATGACAAGACATTCCGCCAGGAAGGTTGGAGCTATAAGCTGGATAATCCAGATGGAGAGTTGACAATCAGCGGTGTTGTATACAACGAGATGAAAGGAGCATTCTCTTCTCCGGAAGGTGTACTTGACCGCGTGGTTCTGAACTCTCTGTTCCCGGATAATACGTATTCCGTAGAGTCCGGTGGAGACCCGGAGGTAATTCCGGAACTTACTTATGAGCGATTTTTAGATTTCCATAGAAAGTATTATCATCCATCTAACAGCTATATTTATCTGTATGGTGATATGAATATGGAAGAGAAATTAAGATGGCTTGATGAGAAGTATTTGTCAGATTTTGAGAATGAACCGGTGGATTCAGAGATTCATCTGCAGAAGCCATTTACAGAGATGAAGGAAGTCGTTCAGGAGTATTCCATCGCAAGTGAAGAGAGTGAGGAGGATAACACCTATCTTTCTTATAATAAAGTGATCGGTACTACACTGGATGAGAAATTGTATCTGGCATTTGAGATTCTGGATTACGCACTTCTGTCCGCACCGGGCGCACCGCTGAAGAAAGCACTTCTCGATGCAGGGGTCGGCAAGGATATCTCAGGATCTTATGACAACGGAGTTTATCAGCCGATCTTCTCTGTGATTTCTAAGAATGCGAATGTAGAGCAGAAGGAAGAATTCGTTCGTGTAATTGAAGATACATTGAAAGATATTGTGAAAAATGGAATCAATAAGAAAGCACTTCGCGCAGGAATCAACTATCATGAATTCCGTTTCCGCGAGGCTGATTTCGGAAATTATCCGCGTGGATTGATGTATGGTCTTCAGTTGTTTGACAGCTGGCTGTATGATGAGACGAAACCATTTATTCATATGCAGGCGATTCCGACATTTGAATTTTTGAAAGAACAGGTGGAAACAGGATACTTTGAAGAACTGATCCAGAAATATCTCCTGGATAATACACATGGTTCTATCGTGATCATTAAGCCGGAGCGTGGACGTACTGCAAGAATGGATAAGGAACTTGCAGATAAGCTTCAAGCATACAAAGACAGTTTGTCAAAAGAAGAAATCGATGCACTTGTGAAAGCGACGAAAGAGTTGGAAGAATATCAGGAAGAAGAGTCGGCACCGGAAGATCTGGCGAAGATTCCTGTACTCGGACGCGAAGATATTTCCAGAGAGATCGCACCGATTTATAATAAAGAGCTTGAGACAAGCGGAGTGAAGCTGGTACACCATGAAGTTGAGACGAATGGAATTGGATACACAGCGCTTTTGTTTGACCTGTCCGGTATTCCGGAGGAGAAACTTCCATATATCAGCATTCTGCAGAGTGTGCTTGGAATTATTAATACAAAGAATTATGAATACAGTGAACTGTTTAATGAGATCAATGTACACACAGGAGGAATCGGAACTTCTCTGGAGCTTTACACAGACGTAACAAAGGTAAAGGAGAAAGAATTCCGTGCGACATTTGAAATCAAAGGTAAAGCACTGTATCCGAAGATGGATGTTCTGTTCTCTATGATGCGTGAGATTCTGATGGAATCTGATCTTGGGGATGAGAAGCGTCTGAAAGAAATCTTAGCAATGTTGAAATCCAGACTGCAGATGTCCTTCCTGTCATCCGGGCACACAACAGCAGCCCTTCGTTCTCTGTCTTATACTTCACCGATGGCGAAGTTCAAAGATGATACAGATGGAATCGGTTACTATGAGGTTGTAAAGGAACTTGAGGAAAACTTTGAGGAGAAGAAAGCAGAACTGATTGCAAACTTAAGACAGATTGCACAGCAGATTTTCCGCAAGGATAATCTGATCATCAGTTATACTTCATCAGCGGATGGTCTTGCACCGATGGAAGAAGCATTTGCAAAGATTGCAGACACACTTCATACAGAGGAAAAGGAAGCAGAGATACCGTGTGAAATTCATTGTGTGAAACGCAACGAGGGATTCAAGACATCTTCAAAAGTTCAGTATGTTGCAAGAACAGGTAACTTTATCGACCGTGGTGTTGAGTATACAGGAGCACTTCAGATTCTGAAAGTCATCTTGAGCTATGATTATCTGTGGCAGAATGTCCGTGTGAAGGGCGGAGCTTACGGATGCATGAGCAGCTTCAATCGTATTGGAGAGGGATATCTGGTATCTTACCGTGACCCGAATCTGGAGAAGACAATGGAAATCTACGAAGGAGTTGTGGATTATCTGAAGAACTTCAATGTAGATGACAGAGACATGAACAAGTTTATTATCGGAACGATCAGTAATATCGACCGTCCGATGAATCCGGCAGCAAAGGGAAGCAGATCAATGAATCTTTATATGAACCATGTATCTGCTGAGATGATCAGGGAAGAGAGAGATCAGATCCTTGATGCACAGCAGTCAGACATCCGTGCACTTGCCGATGTACTTCAAGCATTACTTGATGCACATGAACTTTGCGTGATCGGAAGTGAAGAGAAGATTGAGGAGCAGAAAGAGATGTTCCTTGAAATAAAGACACTTTAAGATGGAAAAAGAAAGGAAAAAGTATGCAGGATAATTTTAAATCAGGATTTGTCACACTGATCGGAAGACCAAATGTTGGAAAATCTACTTTGATGAATCGTCTGATCGGACAGAAGATTGCAATCACATCAAACAAACCACAGACAACAAGAAACCGTATCCAGACTGTTCTGACAACAGAGGAAGGTCAGATTGTGTTCGTAGATACACCGGGAATTCACAAAGCAAAGAATAAACTTGGTGAGTATATGGTGAATATTGCAGAACGTTCTTTGAATGAAGTGGATGTTGTACTTTGGCTTGTAGAGCCATCTACATTTATCGGTGCAGGTGAGAAGCATATTATTGAGCAGTTAAAGAAGGTAAAGACACCGGTTATTCTTGTTATCAATAAAGTTGATATGGTGAAGAAGGAAGAGGTTCTTACGTTTATTGATGCATACCGCAAGGAATGTGATTTCGCAGAAATCGTTCCGGTATCTGCAAGAAGAGGCGATAATACGGATGAGCTTGTAAATGTAATTATGAAATATCTTCCATACGGACCGCAGTTCTATGATGAAGATACAATCACAGACCAGCCGGAGCGCCAGATCGTGGCAGAGATTATCCGCGAGAAAGCATTGCACAGCTTGAATGAGGAGATCCCTCATGGAATCGCAGTAGCAATCGATCAGATGAAGATGAACCACAAAGTGTGTCATATTGATGCTACAATCATCTGCGAGAGAGATTCCCATAAAGGGATCATCATCGGAAAGCAGGGAAGTATGCTGAAAAAAATCGGAAGTACTGCAAGATTTGAGATCGAGCGTTTGCTGGATTGCAAAGTAAATTTGAAGCTGTGGGTGAAGGTTCAGAAGAACTGGAGAGACAGTGATTATATGATGAAAAATTTTGGATACAGGGAAGACGAGATGTAAGCCCTGAGATGCATTTGCGGTAAATTCTGAAGATATTCTAAAGAAAAAAGTGCTGTTCCTTAAAGAATGGCACTTTTTTCTTTAATAAATGCCAAAGCCTATTGTTATTATGAAAAAGTGGGATAAAATGATGTAAGTACATAGCAATGGAGCAATCTGGTTACATCATAAAATGGGAAAAGAATGGAGAAAACAAGAAGTGAGACAAAGGACAGGGGATTTGGACAGAAAGAGAATAATAGAAATCTTACTCCCGCCGGTAATTGTTTTTCTGGTGAATTCAGCTGTCTACTGGGGAGCACCGAGATTGACAGATACAAGTGAGTACCATAACCTGTCACTTGCATTAGATACAAAGATCCCATTGATCCCGGCATTTATTCTTGTTTATTTTGGATGTTACATTTTCTGGGTGATTAATTATCTGCTTGTATCATTGCGGGAGGAAGAGATAAAATACAGATTCTTTACGGCTGATTTGTATGCAAGAATCATTTGTTTTCTGTTTTTTGTGTTTTATCCGACAACAAATGTAAGACCAGAACTTGTCGGAAACGGAATTTTTGTTCAGGGCATGCGTTTTTTATATCAGATTGATGAACCGGTGAATTTATTTCCATCAATCCATTGTATGGCAAGCTGGTTCTGTTGTATTGGAATCAGGGGAGATAAAAAAGTACCGGTGTGGTATAAGATCGTATCTGTAATGATTGCAGTGTTGGTCTTTGTTTCTACGCTTGTAACAAAACAGCATGTAATTGTGGATGTGATCGGTGGAGTTGCGGTAGCGGAGCTGACCGGGTTTGTGAGCTGCCGGACAAACGGATGGAAAATTTACAGAAATCTGGTTCGTAAAGCAGGAGGAGAAAATGGAAAATAAAAAGAAAATGATATTTAATGTACTTTTTCTCTTTCTTGTCTTTGCGGCAACAATCTATGGAGTATTCCATGGGGAGGATTTAAGTGAGATTGCAGAAATTCTGAAAACAGTGAATTCATACTGGTTGCTTCCGGGTGTTGCCTGTGTGATTATCTTTATCTGGGGAGAGTCAATTATTATATTTTATATGATGCATACGCTTGGTATTCATCTAAAGAAATGGAAATGTTTCCTGTTTTCCTCTGTAGGATTCTTTTTCAGCTGTATCACACCATCCGCAACAGGAGGACAGCCGGCGCAGATTTATTATATGAAGAAAGAGAAAATTCCAATCCCGGTATCAACGCTTGTATTGATGATTGTCACGATTACCTATAAGATGGTTCTCGTTGTGATCGGTCTTGGACTTATGATCTTCGGCAGGGGATTCATCAGAACACATATGTATGATATCCGTCATATTTTTTATCTTGGAACAGGACTAAATGTGTTTTGTGTGGCGTCTATGCTGCTCCTTGTATTTCATCCGGTGCTTGCACGTTCTATTCTTGTGAAAGGGATGGAACTGCTGGAAAAAATGCATCTGATGCGACATAAGAGTACAAGAATTGAGAAACTGAATGCATCAATGGATCAGTATCATACAACAGCGGTTTATCTGAAAGATCATATGATGGTGCTGGTCAATGTATTTGCAATCACACTATTTCAGAGGTTCGCACTGTTTACAGCAACCTGGTTTGTATATAAGGCATTTGGACTGTCCGGAACGAATGCATTCGTGATCATTCTTCTGCAGTCTGTGATTTCGGTTTCTGTGGATATGCTGCCACTGCCGGGTGGTATGGGAATCAGTGAAAAACTGTTTTCGATGATTTTTGAACCAGTTTTTGGAAGTGCACTTTTGATTCCGGGAATGATCTTAAGCAGAGGACTTGGATATTATACAGAATTATTGATCAGTGCAATTTTCACGATCGTGGCGAATTTTACAATAGGAAGAAACTTAAGGAAGAAAGCATAAATAAATGGAGAGTTATTCTGATAAGAATAAAAATAAGGGGGAAATAAAATGTTAGGTGTTTATGATTACACAGTTATACTTACATATATCAGTCTGTGGATTTCGATTGGTGGGATGATGCTGTCATTGAATGGACATCTGGATCTTGCAGTATTGTGTCTTGCACTGTCTGGTCTATGTGATATGTTTGATGGGAAGATTGCAAGAACAAAGAAGGATAGAACAGAAATAGAGAAACGTTTTGGAATCCAGATTGATTCCCTGTGTGACATTGTCTGTTTTGGAGTTGGACCGGTGATCATCTGTTATTGTATGGGAATGAATGGGATTGTCGGTGTTCTTATTCTTATGTTTTATGTGTTGGCAGGATTGATCCGTCTGGCATGGTTTAATGTAACAGAAGAGTGCAGGCAGGATGAGACAACAGAGAACAGAAAGTGTTATCAGGGATTGCCGATCACATCCATGTCGATCGCATTACCGATTCTTGTTGTGCTTCGCCCATTTTTGCACTGTGATTTCAGAATTGCACTGCATGCGATGGTTCTTCTTGTAGGACTTCTGTTTGTTATGGATTTCAAATTAAAAAAGCCGGGGAATAAGACACTTTCTGCATTAGTCGGAGTAGTAGCGGTTGCAGTAGTCTGGACATTGAGACGAAGATTCATGTAAGAGGAGAGATTATGATTTATGCAGACAGAAACGGAAACAGGATGGAGAAAACAACAGGGCAGGACAGATTCCTGGAATATATCTATGGACATACATTGACAAGAATGATGCTGAAACCATTGCTTGGTTCCAGGATATCCCGACTTGGCGGAAAAGTGCTGGACAGCAGAGTGTCCAGGCTGTTGATTCCATCGTTTGTCAGAAAGAATCAGATTGATCTGTCAATCTATGAAAAGAAACATTATTCTTCTTATAATGACTTTTTTACGCGTAAGATTTTAGCGGAGAAACGTCCGATTGACGGAAGAAAAGAAGTACTGATCAGTCCTTGTGACGGGAAAGTGACAGTTTGTCCGATTCAAAGGGATGGACTTTTTCTTATCAAACAGACACAGTATACAGTCCGTAGTCTTCTGAAGGATGAAAAGCTTGCGAAACGCTATGAAGGTGGAACAGCTTATATAATCCGTCTCACGGTAGATGACTACCACAGATATTGTTATGTGGCAGATGGTGTGAAATCTGCACAGCGAAAGATCAGAGGAGTATTCCATACAGTAAATCCGGTGGCAAATGACTATGCTCCGATTTACAAGATGAATACAAGGGAATATTGTCTTGTACAGACAGAAGAACTGGGAACCGTTTTGCAGATGGAAGTCGGTGCTCTTATGGTTGGACGGATTAAGAATCATAAAAAGAAAGTATCTGTTGTACACCGGGGAGAAGAAAAAGGAATGTTCGAGTTTGGCGGGTCTACAGTCGTTCTTTTGACAGAGCCGGGAAAAGTGCAGACGGATGAAGATCTGGTGAGAAACAGTGCAACCGGTGCAGAGACATTGGTAAAGATGGGGGAGAAAATCGGAAGCAAAAAATAAAAGACTGGGAAGTTGTTGTGAACAGGTGAAATATACAATAACTTTCCAATCTTCTTTTTTTGTGATATTCTAGTATTGAACATTTACTTAAGGTAAGAAATATCGTTAAGGAGTAAGAAAATGAAATACGAGAAGATGAATAATCTCTTCCTGCGTCAGTCCTATCTGGATTCCTGGGAAGATTATGAAAGAAGTTTAAAGAAAAAAAGTTTCATTAAATGGGACTATATTATATTGACAGCATCAAATGAAGCACAGGCAATGGCTTATTGGAATCAGATTGAGAACCGTTTGGAAAAAGGTCTTCTTCCGGAGGAGACAACGTATGCGGTTCTTCCAGATCCGGAGGGAAAACGTGTGGGATCAGGAGGCGCTACATTTCAGGTGATGCGTTATATTGCAGACCAGGAGCCTGAGAGAGAGAATCCTTTTAAGAATCGTAGAATTCTTGTGATTCATTCAGGTGGTGACAGTAAGAGAGTGCCGCAGTATTCTGCAATCGGCAAGCTTTTCTCACCGGTTCCAAGAGAATTGCCGGATGGAAGAAGTTCCACTTTATTTGATGAGTTTATTGTAGGAATGTCAGGAGTTCCATCCAGGATTCAGGAAGGAATGCTTGTTTTGTCAGGTGATGTATTGCTTCTGTTTAATCCACTTCAGATTGATGCGCAGTTTGACGGAGCAGCAGCAATTTCCATTAAAGAGCCGGTAGCTACAGGAAAGAATCATGGCGTATTTCTGAATGACGGACATGATTATGTAAAGTGTTTTCTTCATAAACAGACAGAAGAGCGTCTGCGAGAGATGGGAGCTGTTAATAATGCAGGAAATGTAGATCTTGATACAGGTGCGGTATTGTTTGGCAGCGCACTGTTGCAGGCACTGTTCCGTCTGATTTCAACAGAGGGCAAAGTAGACGAGAAGAAATTCAGGCAGTTTTGTAATGAAGAAGCAAGGATCAGCTTTTATGGGGATTTTTTATATCCGCTTGCGAATGATTCTACATTAGAAGATTTCTATAAAGAGGCAGCAGAAGGACAGCTCAATGAGGCACTGCATGAATGCAGGACACAGATCTGGAATGCGATCCATCATTTCTCAATGAAGCTGTTGTGTCTGTCACCGGCGGAATTTATTCATTTCGGAACAACAAGGGAATTGAGAAGTCTTGTAACAAAAGATGTGCAGGATTACGAGTTCCTGGATTGGAAGATGCAGGTGAATTCAGCGGTGCAAAAAGAAGGATTTGCAGCGCATAATGCTTATGTAGGAAGCCGTGCGAAGATAGGAAAAGAAGCATATCTGGAGAATTGTTATGTTCTTGGTAATTCTGAGGTCGGCGACGGAACCGTTCTTTCCCATGTGCGCATTATGGACCGGAAGATTCCGGAACAGATTGTTATGCACGGAATTGAACTGACAGGTGGGAAAAAAGTAATCAGGATTTATGGTGTACCAGATAATCCGAAAGGAAAATATCCGGGAGAGGTTTCATTTCTCGGCACGACATTGAATCAGTTTATGGCTCAGAATAAAGTGACGAAAGAAGAACTCTGGAAAGGAGAAGAGACCTATCTGTGGTTTGCAGATCTTTATCCGGTGTGTGATGACTGGGAAGATGCACTTGATATGGCTGAAATCATTTACAAGATGGCACATGGTACTGCAACAAAAGAAGAGATTTCCAGATGGCGCGAGACTGAACGCAGGAGCCTCTATTCCAGTTTTAATGCAGCAGATATTGAGGCATCCTGTGATCAGGAGAGGTTTCTTGAAAACCGTATTCTTGCAAGGTGTTTCATCAGAAAACTGGAGCAGGGAATGTATTATGCGGAGGCACTCAAGATATTTGGAAAGCGTGGAATATCGAAAGAAATCTTTAAGTTGCTGATGGAAGATGCAGCAGAAGCAGATTTCTCATTGAAGATTCGAATCTATCATGCAGTCTCCTGTTATATGAAAAAGACAAGAACGATTTATGATGATCTGCATTATGATGCACTTGAGAATGACTGTTTTGGAACAATCCAGGAGGCAATTTATGAAGAAGCAGAGAAGAAACTTCCGGATAGTGCAGGATATAGAATTGTAAAAGATCAGGTTGATATCGCCCTTCCGGTCCGTGTGAACTGGGGCGGAGGCTGGACGGATACACCCCCACATTGTAATGAAAAGGGTGGAGTAGTTCTTAATGCTGCAATGAAATTAAGAGGAATTTATCCGGTACAGATCACGGTGAAGAGATTAGATGAGCTTCATGTGGAATTTGAAAGTAAGGATATCGGAGTCTATACAACTGTAGACAGTGCAGCTGAGATCCAGGATTGTCATAATCCATATGATTCATTTGCACTGCACAAAGCAGCTTTGATCGCCTGTGGAATTATCCCGGTCAAGGAAGAAGCAGATCTTCAGGAAATTTTAAAGCGGATGGGAGGAGGAATCTATCTTTCTACCCAGGTTTATGGAGTACCGAAAGGATCAGGACTTGGAACAAGCAGTATCTTATCAGGAGCGTGCGTAAAGGGAATCTTTGAATTTCTTGGTCAGGAGCGTACAGATGCAGAAATCTATGATGTTGTCCTTGGTATGGAGCAGATCATGAGTACCGGAGGCGGATGGCAGGATCAGGTTGGCGGACTGACAGAAGGAATTAAACTGATCTCAACAAAACCGGGGATTGCCCAGAATCTTGTTGTAGAGAAGATAGAAATGCCGGAAGAGGGAAAGAAAGAACTGAAAGAACGTTTCGCATTGATTTATACTGGCCAGAGGCGCCTCGCAAGAAATCTGCTGCGTGATGTGGTTGGTGGCTATATCGGAAGCAGACCAGAATCATTGAAGGCATTAAAGGAGATGAAGGCAATCGCCGTGTTAATGCGTTTTGCACTGGAGCAGGGAGATATTGACGAATTTGCTGAGCTTTTAAACCAACATTGGAAATTATCCTGTATGTTGGATGCCGGTACAACCAATACCTGTATCGATCAGATCCTTCTTGTATGTGAAGACCTGATTGATGGGAAGTTTATATCAGGAGCCGGTGGAGGCGGATTCATTCAGGTGATTCTAAAGAAAGATGTGACAAAGGAGCAGCTGCATGAACGTCTGCATGGCGTGTTCCAGGACAGTGGCGTAGATGTATGGGATTGCGAATTACTTGTTTAACGTATAAGTAAGGCAAGAAACTAAAATTTGACAAAGTATTTCTACATGGTATAATGGGCGAAAAAGAAAGCAGTATATCAGTTAGGAGTAGATTTTTGAAGAGCAATAAGAAAACGAATAGAGAGAAGAACAGGAAATTGACGATGATCTCATTTTTGCCGGCAATCATTTGGCTGATCCTTCTTTTATTTTTGTCAAGCCAGAATGGACCACAGACAGCAGCAACCAGTCTGCCGATGGCAGAATGGATCCAACAGCACTTTTTTCCACAGGACAGTGTGGATTATGTGCATATGTATCTGAGAAAATGGGCACACTTTATCGTTTATTTCATGGAATCAGGATTATTGGTTCTGGCAATGAAGAATGCGATGAAAGCCTGGAAAGCGGCGTGTGCGGTATTCGGACTTTGTACGATCCTGGCAATTGCAGATGAGGCACACAAGGTTCTGATCGTAGGAAGACACTGTCAGTGGGATGAAGCAGGAATCAATATTGTCGGTGTGATCATGGGAGTGTTGCTGACCTGGAGTATTCTATGGCTGATTCGTTGGGCAAGGGGAACACTTGAAGATTAGAAGGAATATTTTCGCAGAAAGCTTCATATAATGACATCAGGAAGACAAGCTGTGAAAGGGGAAATCGAAAGGTGGTTCTTGGATATATTGTCTGTTTTCTCGGTGGTCTGATTCTGGGCGTAGTCCTTATGTGTTTGCTTCAGATAAAGAGATGATTTGTGAGAGAGGTTGAGAGGCCTCTCTTTTTTGTATATCAGGAAAGTATTTTCCTGATATACAAAAAATACTCCGTCTAGGATCTGCACAAATCCGAAAAACACCTGTTGTTGTTTTACATAAACTTAACATTTGGTTGATTTCAGACTTTACATTTCTTACGTAACATATGTACTGTGCTTGAGGGAAGCATAAATGGCTGCAGAAAATAAAAAAAGAAAATGCAGTGGGATTAGAAATGTGTATGAAATGTAAAGGAGATAATTGATATGAAAATGAAAAAGTTTATCGCATTACTTACAGTAGCAGGTATGACAGCAACAATGGCAGTTGGATGTGGAAGTTCATCAAACGAAACTTCAGATAATGCAGCAGATACAAATACAGAGAGCAGTGACAGCTCATTAAGCGGAACAATCACAGCAGCCGGTTCATCAGCACTGAAACCACTTGCTGATGATGCAGCAGATTCGTTTCTAAAGGATCATCCGGATGTATCTATCACAATCGATGCAGGCGGTTCAGGAGAAGGACTGAAGCAGGTATCAGAAGGAACTGTAGATATCGGTAACTCTGATGTAGCAGCAGAAGATAAACTGGATGAGACAGCAGCAAAAGAGCTTGTAGATCATCAGGTATGTGTTGTAACTATGGCACCGATCGTAAACAAAGATGTTGCAGAAGCAGGTGTTAAGAGTCTTACAAAAGAGCAGTTGATCTCCATCTTCACAGGAAAGACAACAAACTGGAAAGATGTTGGAGGACCGGATGAGGATATCGTTCTTGTAACACGTCCTGAGTCTTCAGGAACAAGAGCAACATTCCAGAAATATGCACTGGACGGAAACGAAGAAGCTTCTAACACATCCATGGAAACAGATGATTCCGGAGTTCTTCTTACAAATGTAAAGAGTACGAACGGAGCAATCGGTTATGTAGCACTTTCTTATCTGACAGGAGATGCAGGTGTTGAGACAGTAGCAATTGATGATGTTGAGCCAACACTTGAGAATACTTACAGCGGAAAATATCCTGTATGGACATTCGAGCATATGTACACAAAGGGTGAACCAAATGAAGTGACAAAAGCATTCCTTGATTATATCACAGGTGATGAATATGGCGCTCAGATGGAGAAACTTGGTTATGGTGTTGCATCTAAGATGACTGCAACAGAGCACTAATAGCATAAAGTGAAAAGTTATGAAATGTACTGCGTGTTCCGGAAAAAATCAGAACAGCAGTACATTTCACTGATAAAAGGTGAAAATATGAAGAAACAAAACATGTTTACAAAAGAGTATGCATGGAGAGGACTGATGACAGTGGGCGGTTTGCTTGTTATTGCCATCACAATCTGTATCGGAGCCTTTCTTATATATAAGGGATCCGGTACATTTACGATATTTGGTCATTCCGTATTTGAATTCTTAGGATCGACAGACTGGAACCCGGAAGATAATGCACAGGGTGGTGGAACTGTCGGAGCATTGATCTTTATCGTGGGTTCTCTGTGTACATGTGGTCTGGCACTTCTGATTGCGACTCCATTTGCAGTAGGTTCTGCAATCTTTATGATTGAGATCGCGCCGAAATTCGGAGAAAAGTTTTACAGACCAATCGTTGAAATTTTCGCAGGAATTCCATCAGTTGTTTATGGATGGGTTGGACTTACAGTCCTGATTCCGGCAATTAAGAAAGTATTTCATTTACAGGTTGGACATTCAGTTCTTGCGGCAGGGATTGTTTTGGCACTGATGATCTTCCCAACCATCAGTAATGTGGCGGCAGATTCCATTCATTCTGTGCCAAAAGATTACCGTATGGCAGCCTACGGACTGGGTTCTACAAGATGGCAGTCCATTTATAAAGTTGTCATTCCGGCAGCAGGTTCAGGAATTCTTTCAGGAATTATTCTCGGACTTGCGAGAGCATTCGGTGAGGCACTTGCGGTTGCAATGGTAATTGGACAGACAACAGCTCTTCCAAAGGGATTATTCTCCACAACAAAGAGTTTGACTACAGAAATCGCAGCACAGATGGGAAATGCAACGGAGGGCGGTGAGATGAAGACAGCACTCTGGACAATGGCATTGTTATTGTTCTTATTATCTCTGTTATTCATCCTGCTGATCCATTATTTCTCAAGACCGAAGAAAGACAAAGAGTAAGGGGGAGCAAATAGATGAATCGAGTACAACGTGCGCGTGGAATAAATCAAATAATGATCGGCGTGTTTTATCTGATCGCAGTGTTCTTCTTTACATTATTGATTGGATTTGCATCTTATGTAATTATCAAAGGATTTACAGGAGCAACACCGGAGATGTTTGCCTTTGCGAGAAAAGGAAGCATCGGAAACCAGTTGTTCAATACAATTTATCTAGTATTTATTTCGCTGTTATTCTCCATTCCGCTTGGAGTGACAGCCGGAATCTATCTGGCAATGTATGCGAAGAAAGGATTTCTTACAAAATTTCTAAGAATCTGTATTGAGACACTTTCTTCGCTTCCGTCCATTGTTGTTGGATTGTTTGGATATCTGGTATTTCTTGTGTTTTTCGGACTTGGAAAAAGTCTTCTCGCAGGAGCATTATCAGTTTCCATTCTGGCGATCCCAGTTATCACAACAACGACAGAGGACGCAATCAATGGTCTGCCGGGACATTACCTGCAGGCAAGTCTTGGACTTGGAGCAACAAGATGGCAGTCCATTTATCATGTGTTGATCCCGGCGTGTATCCCAAGAATCATGACAGGTGTCATCCTGGCAGCAGGAAGAGGATTTGGTGAGGCGGCAGCACTTCTGTATACAACAGGATCAGGAACAGATCTGCGCTGGAACAACTGGAATCTGACATCCCCAACCTGCCCGCTGAATATTTTCCGTCCGGCAGAGACATTGTCCTTGCAGATCTGGGGACTTCAGATCAATGGACAGGATCCGAATCTTGCAAATCTGTCAGCAGCAATCCTGATGATTCTTGTTCTGCTGTTCAGCATTGGTGCAAATGCATTGAGCCGACACATTAATAAGAAGAATTCGGGAAACTAAAGACAGAAAATGAAAGAGGAAGCTAACAGATAATTTCTATGTCAATCATTTTGTTGACTGGCATGTGGAAAGGATAATTAATAAAAATGGAAGCAAAAAAAGCAAATGATTATAAATTTGATATCAGCCATCTGAATCTTCATTATGGAGACTTCCATGCACTCAAAGATGTGAATATGAAGATCGAGGCGAATAAGATCACTGCATTTATCGGACCTTCCGGATGTGGAAAATCTACATTTCTGAAGACACTGAACCGTATGAATGACTTGGTGGAAAACTGTAAGATTGACGGAAATGTGCTGTTGGATGGCAAAGACATTTTTAAGGAAATGGATGAGATCACACTGCGTCATCGTGTTGGAATGGTATTCCAGCAGCCAAACCCATTTCCAAAGAGTGTGTATGATAATGTAGCTTATGGACCAAGAATCGCCGGAATTAAGAAAAAATCTCAGCTGGATGAGATCGTAGAGAGAAGTCTTCGTCAGGCAGCAATCTGGGATGAACTCAAAGACCGTCTGAATAAAAGTGCACTCGGACTTTCCGGTGGACAGCAGCAGAGACTTTGTATCGCGAGAACACTGGCAGTTGAGCCGGAAGTAATTCTGATGGATGAGCCGACATCCGCACTGGATCCAATCTCAACATCTAAGATTGAAGACCTTGCGATGGAGCTGAAAAAAGATTATACTATCGTTATGGTAACGCATAATATGCAGCAGGCAGTCCGTGTATCGGATAACACAGCATTTTTCCTCTTAGGAGAAGTGATTGAGTATAATGACACTGAGAAATTGTTCTCCATTCCTGAGGATAAGAGAACTGAGGATTACATCACAGGGAGGTTTGGTTGATTTATGCGTAACAGATATGATATGCAGCTGCATCTTTTGGATACACAGCTTACACATATGGGTGAGTTGTGTGAAACAGCAATTGCAAAGGTAACTCAGGCATTAAAGGAAGGTAACACGGAACAGGCTCAGGTTGTGATTAAAGAAGATGAAGAGATCGATCAGATTGAAAAAGATATCGAGAGACTTTGTCTGAAGCTTCTGCTCCAGCAGCAGCCGGTCGCAAGAGACCTCAGAAGAATCTCAGCAGCACTTAAGATGATTACAGATATGGAGCGAATCGGAGATCAGACTTCTGATATCGCAGAGATCATCATTTCATCAAAGTGGGAGAAGATGGATGAGAATCTTGACAAGCTGACAGCGATGGCAACAGGCGTAAGCAAGATGGTTCGCAACAGTGTAACAGCATATGTTGAGAAAGATTTGGAGCTTGCACGTACAGTTATGAATGATGATGATGAGATTGATGATTATTTTGATGAGATCCGGGATCAGATCATCCAGCTGATCCGTGAGGCTGATGGCCGTGATGGAAGAAAACTCTTTGATTTTATCATGGTTACAAAGTATCTTGAGCGAATCGGAGACCATGCGACAAATATTGCCGAGTGGGTAGAATTTTCAATTACCGGAGTGCATAAGGATAGTTCCGTGATGCATCAGGAGGGAGAACGAAATATATGATTTTTTGTGTAGAAGATGACGATAACATTCGCGAACTTGTAATCTACACTCTGGAGACAACCGGACTGGAAGCCAGAGGATTTGCAGACGGGACGGCATTTATGGAGGCTTTGGCGTTTGACACGCCAGAGCTTGTTTTGCTTGATATTATGCTTCCGGGTGAAGATGGACTTGAGATTCTTAAGAAACTGAAAAATTCATCAAAGACAAAGGATATCCCTGTGATCATGGTGACAGCGAAGGGGTCAGAGTATGATAAGGTAGTGGGATTGGATTCCGGTGCGGATGATTATGTGACGAAACCATTCGGTATGATGGAGCTGATTTCCAGAATCAAAGCAGTGCTTCGCAGAAGTGGAAAGCAACAGGATAAGACGAAACTTTCTGTTGGAGGAATCAGCTTAGATACGAAGAAACATGAAGTAAAAGTAGATGGCGAGCAAGTTGTGCTGACATTGAAGGAATTTGAACTTCTTGAGAAATTGATGCGCAATCAGGGAATCGTGCTGACAAGAGACCAGCTACTGACAGAGATCTGGGGATATGATTTTGATGGAGAGACGAGAACGGTTGATGTTCATATCCGGACACTCCGCCAGAAGTTAGGTGAGCAGGGCAGTCTGGTCAAGACAGTTCGTGGTGTTGGATATCGGATCGGTGGAGAAGCGTAATACAAGTCTGGAGGATATGAGAAAGTGAGAAAACGAATTCAGAAAAGCATGATGTTTATACTGATTGCAATTTTAGTTCCGATATATCTGATCATGTCTGTTGTTGTGTATCAGCGGAACCTGAAGATCCTTGAGGGTGAGATCAAACAGGAAGCAGCGTATATCAAACGGGCAGTCGATCTGTCAGGAACAGAGTATCTTGCACAGCTGGATGATGTGGATCAGGGAACGCGAGTGACGCTGATCGCATCTACGGGAGATGTTCTGTATGATTCCAGAAATGATGGAAGTACGATGGAGAATCATAAGACCAGAGCCGAAGTACAGCAGGCTTTGAAGAATGGGACAGGCGAGAAGATTCGTATGTCAGATACCGTAAGCAAAGAATTGTATTATTATGCGGTTCTTCTGGATGATGGGAACGTTCTCCGTGTTTCAAAATCAATGGATAGTCTGATGTGGACTTCATTAAATATTTTGCCGGTGGTTATAGGGATTGGAATCATTGGACTTGTACTTGCCTGGTTTCTTGCAAAATGGCAGACAAACAGACTGATGGAACCTGTAATTCATCTGGATTTGGAAAACCCATTGGATAATGTTGTATATGAGGAGATGACCCCGCTTTTGGAAGCTATGGATAAGCAGAATAAAGAAAAAGAAGCTGTGGCCAATATGCGTAAAGAATTC
>OGYY01001557.1_pt1 | contig 19517 bp, 11 predicted proteins | sample 1576671 | NCBI WGS metagenome assembly OGYY01 (sample SAMEA3541593, study PRJEB24748) | human gut metagenome | biome: human gut; feature: human-associated habitat; material: faeces | place: China | collected 2012 | reverse complement strand
AAGATGTGGTTTCGGAGGAGGATTTGCTGGAGGAACTCGCCTCCCTGCACCGCTCGGTGGTGCAGCTCACGGAGGAAAAGGAGCGGATTCTGGCCCTGCAGGTGACGCGGCTGGGCGTTTCACCGGAAAAGATCGCGGACGTTCTGCATCTCAACCCGGTCGACCTGGATATTGGGGCGGAGCCTCTGGAGAACGAATCCGCTGTTTCCGCGGCTGCGGAAGACAGCGCGTCCGCGCCGAAGAAAATTGAAAGCGGTGGGTCGAAACGGTTTTTCAGGCTGTCCGAGGTGGACGACAAATACGAATATTTTATTTCGCCCAATTACCAGAACAATTTTACGTTGGCGCAGTTGTGCGATAACTTCCGTAATTTTGCCTGTTCATCCATGCATCTGTACTACGACCAGAAAACCATACGGCTGATGTTCGCCGGCATGGCGTCCACTAAGATGATTTTGCTGCAAGGTATATCCGGTACCGGTAAAACCTCGCTGCCTTACAGCATGGGCAAGTTTTTCAGCCAGAATGCCACCATCGCGTCGGTTCAGCCCTCCTGGCGTGACCGGACGGAGCTGTTCGGCTATTTTAACGAATTCACGAAAAAGTTTAACGAAACCGAGGTACTCAAACGGATTTACGAGGCCTCCTATAACGACGATATCAACCTGATTATCCTCGATGAAATGAATATTGCCCGCGTGGAATATTATTTTGCGGAAATGCTCTCCATCCTGGAAATGCCGGATCCTGGCGAATGGAAAATCGATCTGGTTACCAGCTCGTGGGATACCGACCCGAAGCGGCTGGTCGACGGTAAGCTGGTCATTCCGCAGAACGTCTGGTACATCGGCACCGCCAACAACGACGATTCCACCTTTGCCGTGTCCGATAAGGTCTACGACCGCGCGTTCGTCATCAATCTCGACAGCAAGGGCGTACCTTTTGACGCGCCGCCGGTGGATTCCACCTACGTCAGCTACGATTACGTCAGCCGCCTGTTTGAAGAAGCGGTCGAGCAGCACCCGGTATCCGCCAAAACGCTGGAGCGGATCAATCATCTGGATATTTACGTCATCAGCAAATTCCGCATTGCCTTCGGCAACCGTATTGTCAAGCAGCTCAAAGTTTTTATCCCGGCCTACGTGGCCTGCGGAGGCACTGAGCTGGAAGGCGTGGATTATATTCTGGCCACAAAAGTGTTCCGTAAATTTGAGAGCCTGAATCTGTCTCTTATCCGCGATGAGATTCCTGACCTGATCGCGTTTATCGAGAAAAGCTTTGGCAAAAACAGCATGAAGGAAAGCGTCGCGTATCTTGAACGGCTCAGAAAGCTATACTGATTTTAACATGGGAAAGGGGGGACTGCCGCATGGAACAAAAGCTGGACGCCGTTTATCGCGACACCGTGGATTTCCTGAACTATATCGTTGCCGACTACGAGTATTACGGTGATCTCATCCAGGCGGTCAGCAGTGGTTCTTGTGACATGTCGCTATGCTCCAAGCAGCTCACCAAGCAAATCGATGAAAGCTGGCTGCTGGCCATCGAAAGCGCCCTGCCGGCGCTGGATGCCGCGATCCGATCGCCGATGCGGTATCTGGAGGAAAAGGAAGAAGTCCTGCCGATCGAGCTGTCGCGGAATATAAACGCGCGGTCAGTGCGGCATCTGGCCCAGCACACCGACTACATAAACAGCGTGGAAGGCGACCGGATCACCCCCTCCAAAATCCTCAATGTCTATCGGGACGAAACGCTGGATACCTACGAAAACAAATTTTTGTATACCCTGATCGAACGGCTGAATATTTTTGTGGAAAAACGGTATTCCAAGTTGGCGGAGTTTGGAGAAGAGCAGTCGGCCACCAGCATGCAATTTGAAACCGCTTTTGATACCGACCGCCATGCCACGGTAATCAAGCTGTCGCTCGATATGAAAGAAATGGAACCGGCCGGAAAGGGCGGGGAGGCCGGACGATTCCAGCGGGTGACGCGCATCCGCAGTACCATCAGCGATTATTACCAGTCGGAGCTGGTGCGCGCGCTCAAGGGTAAAATGATCCGCCCGCCCGTGATGCGTACCAACGCCATTATGAAAAATAAAAACCTCAAGGTCTGTTTGGATCTTTGGCAGTTTATCGAAAGTTATGATAAGATCGGCTATGAAATCACCGTCAATGAACAGGCGGAACAGCCAAACGAGGCGTATATTAAACAGCTTTACTCGCTGCTCGCGCTGCAGTACGTCACCTTCCAGTATCATCTGGATGGGGGGCTGGAAACTGAAAAGCCGGTCGTGTTGGAACAGGCGGATCAAAGCTTTATGCCGCGTTTTATCACCAGCCTGGAGGAACGGGAAGTCGAGACTTTTAACGTCTACGATGTGCAGCTGAAAAAATATGTCAGCATTTCGCAGAGCTCGGGCCGGAAACGCCTCACACCCGGGGAACTGCAGGTTAGGGAAGCGCTCAAGACGGCGCTGGCGGCGGATCGGGAAATTGCCCGGACGCGGCGCCGCGCGTCCGGTGCCTCCGGCTGATTATTGAACTGGCGCGGTCAATAGAGGAGCGCATGATGAAGCACTGGACAGCGGAAAAGAAAAATATATGGGTGCATGGGATTGCGGCGGCCTCTTCACTGGCGCTGATTGTTTGCGCGGCGCTGGCCTGGTTCCTCAATTCGCGCGATTTGACGGCTGCTGGTATGTCGATGGGGATTGCCGGTAACGACGGCGATACGCTGGCCATTTACCACATCCTCGAAACGGATGAGAGCGGGACCGTACTCCGTGAGGAGAAGGTGGACGCCATTGTCATAGAAAATTATCTTCCCAATCAAAGCGAGAGTTTCCGCATCGCCGTGGGCAACAACACCGCGCAGGAAAAGACGCTGTCGCTCCTGTTCGAAAACGTAACCGCGGCGTTTGCTTCTGACAATCCGGATATCACCCCGGATCTGCTGTTGTCCCGGATGATCCTGGCTGCGGGATTGCGCGCGGAAAATCTGGGGACGCCGCGGCTGAACGCCGCCATGACCGGGGAGCGGGGCCATTCGCTTTACGACTTGTACGGCGCCGACGACACCGCCGATCGTACGATCGCCGTGGCGGATTCCATGACGCTCGGCGGCGGGGAAAGCGGCAGCCTGTACCTGACATTTACGCTTTCGCCCGACGCGGGCAACTATTATCAGCAAAAAGCCATACAAATTGAGACGGTTTCCTTGGTCAGCGGATCCTGAAAGGGGTATTATGAAAAAATCGGCGCGCATTCTCCGAAAAACCCTGTCGGTATTCTTATATATCCTTACGGCGCTGCTGTTGGCGCTGGCTGTCTTTTTAACGTATACCAAGCTGTCGGGAAAGGTTCCGTTCCTGTTTGGCTACAGCCTTTTCCAAGTGGTGTCTCCCAGTATGGAGGATACTATCCCTACCGGTTCCTATATCCTTATCCGCCAGGCACCGCCAGATACGGTGCGGGAGGGGGATGTCATCAGCTTCTACTCGTCGGATCCCGCCATCTTCAGGCAGATCAATACCCACCGTGTCACACGGATCGAGGGGGAGGGGGAGAGCCTGAGCTTTGTCACCAAAGGGGACAACAATGCCTCCGAGGACGCATACAAGGTCCCGGGACGGGATGTGGTCGGCGTTTATCAGCTCAATGTGCCGTTTCTGTCCGGTATCGGCGGTTTCATCCGCAATCCCTTCGTCTTTTTTCTTATCGCCATGGTACCGGCCATAATCCTGTTTGTCTCCGAACTGCTCAACGTCAAACGGAAAGCGCAGGAAATGCGTATGGAGGCGCTTGTCGAGCGGGAAAAGAAAAAGCTGGCCGGGGACATCAATGAAGCGCCTCCCGAAGACAGCGAATAAAATCCATGGATTGCGGGGGATAACAGATGGAATACGGTGTTTCAAACCGCCGTCTGCTCACGAAACTCAGAACGGCCAGACTGGTCAGCGGCATGTTGGCCGTTGTCAGTATTGTCTTTTTAATTCTGTATGTGCAGACAGCAGACGCACAAAAGCGCTCGTATAACGATCTTTATATGGGATCGATGAAAAACGCGGCCTCGATTATGGCGGAGCTGTCGCGGGACGAATTCGACTACACCACCAAATACAACGAAGTTTGTGCGGAACTGAACGTCTGCACCAAAATGGTAGCGCTTGTGGGGCTGGATGAAGCGGTACAAAAAGCGGTCAACGAGCTTTACTATAGTTTTATCAAGCTGCCCAACCAGGTAAAGCCCAATCTAAACGCCGTGCATACCGCGCTTCTAATGGTTATAAACGGCGATACGACGGGATATGCCCAGATCCAGGCATTGGTCGACGGATTTGACAAGTTGGATTATTAAGGAGAACGCGTATGTTTGACAAAATGAAGCTAAAAAAGGAATTGAAAAAAAACCAGCAGTTAATTGAAACACTGGAAAAAAAGCGCTATCGTTCCCAGGCGCAGCTGGTGGAGGCGATCTTGAAAAACGAGTCGCCCAATGACGACGATGTGGAATATTTTAATAATTTCACTGCTCAGATCGACGAGGTGCGGGAGCGCATTCGCTCTATTCAGAAGCAGCTCGACGAGATGTAACGCCTCATGAAATGGAAAAAAACCGCCGGCGTGCTTCTCACCGTCGTGTTGGGCGGCCTTTTACTGATACAATCCGCCTTTGTCCTCGTACCGCGGCTGATGGGGATGCGCTGTTTTGCGGTGACATCCGGCAGCATGGAACCCGCGCTTCCCGTGGGAACGCTGGTGTTGACCGAAGCGGTCGACTTTGATACCATCCGTGAGCGGGATGTGCTGACCTTTTCCTCCAAGGATGGTCAAAGCTTTTTCACGCATCGGGTGACGGCGGTCGATGCGAAGGCAAAGCTGCTTTACACGAAAGGCGACGCCAACGATTACGGCGATCCGGCCCCCACCGCCTACGACTATGTGGCCGGACGAGTCACCCGCTCAATTCCTTACCTGGGCTATGTCAAACTTCTGTTTTCTTCTGTTTACACGTACATGGTAATGGCGGCGGCTATTCTCCTGTATCTGGCGGTTCTCACCGTCACAGCCGTAAAAAAGGGCCGCACGGCCAAAAAACGGGGCGAGAATTATTCATGAAAAAACGCTATGTCCTCTCTTTTCTGCTGGTTATCTGTATCGTCTGCAACGTGTTCGGGGTCGGTTTCACCCGGGCCTGGTTTGTTGCGGGCGGAACGGTCGGCGCGGGGGAATACGACACCGCTAAGGTGGAGTATCTGCCGACGACCGAACCGGATGAAGCGCAGAAAAGCGTTTACGGGGCGCTGCTGGATCCGTCGACAGCGGATAAGCCGGCTTACCTGATTCCCGGCGATGAGATAATCAAACCGTTTAAAAACGGGGAGGCCGATATCCCCGGCCGTCTGTCCATTGAGAATTTCTCTACAGTCAGCACCAACGTCCGCGCCAAGATCGAATGTGTGTTCCTCGACGAAAGCGGTAATCCCGTTGATATGCCGGAAATGACATGGATTAAGGTGGCGGACAATACGTATGAATATGGTGTCAACGTCGATGTGAACGGTGTTTCGGTCCACATGGGTCTGTTGCAGGCTGTGTTTACCGCCGCAACGGTCGCTTCAACGGCGGTACCCGGCTATACGCCGCCGACGGACGACGCCACGCCCTATTCCTGGACCTATCGAAAGGGCAATGCGCCCACGGATGCGGACGGAATATCCTTTGCGGACACTTGGGAGCTGACCCTGAACGGCGGTACGGAAATTCCGGCGGCTTCCCCGGAACAAAGACAGCTGTATAACGTCCTGGAATCGGTGCAGATTGTCGGCGAGCATCCCACCTATCAGGAAGAATTCAACGCCTATTTTTCCAGCCATTATGCCGGCCGGCGGATGGTGCTGACTATATCCTACTATGCCAAGCAGCTGATGGGGATGGAATGGACCATGTTTACAAAATCCGTCTTTACGGCGAATACGCCTGTGATTGCCTGATCGGCAGGAGTGGTTATGCGACAGATGTCTTTAAAAAAGAAACGTGTTCAGTCGCTGATCGCGGCGGCAGCGGCCCTGCTTGCCGCCGCCGTCTGTCTTTTTTTGGTGATGACCAGCGGCGCGTGGCTGTATGACAAGGGGCAGTGGGCCGATTCGGAGTATCTGGTCGGGCGGATCAACTACACCTACGAAATCAATAACGAGCTGATCCAAACAGCCAATTTGGAAATTGAGCTGGTGGCCGGTGTGCCCTTGACAGGCGGTGTTAAAATTAACGATTCCGCCTCGCTCGATCCCTCTGACCTCCACTATCAGCCGTATGCGGAGGAAAACTTCAACGAAGGCGTCACGGTCGCACATCTGGTGATACGCAACAAAAGTGACTTCGATATCGCGGGAACCTACCGGCTCGTTTTCGACAACATGTTCGACAGCGCGAACGGACAGGACATTTTCTATGCAATCCTGCCTGCCGGCAGCGCGGTGGATACGTCCGGAAAAACGGTCGGCGGGGTTTCCTACAAGGATTACATAAAATCGCTGATGAATCACCGGCACGCGGATTATAACGAAATGGTCGCCTCCTTGAAAGCGTATTACGGGGCTAATCCAGGGCTTTACGAACAGGAGTTCACCCTGAATACCCAACCGGACTCCCCAGGCAACGCCATTGTCGTCGATATCCTGTTTTGGTCGGAATACGGCAGCCGCCTGCCGTTTGTCGACGCGTCCGGTAAGCTGAAGCCGGCCGATCCGGCGGCCGCTCTGTCGGCGGACTTTTCTCTGGCCATCGAATTGCAGCAGAACAACTAACGAAAATGGTATAATCGGGAAAGGAGTGGTTTTTTGAAGTGGCGTTTTCTAGCTGCCGGGCCCCAGCGAAAAAAACGGTTTCTCATCTTGCTCGCCGTCGTATGCCTGCTGCTGATTTTGTCTTTTGTCACCCTGTCCTGGCTTCAAAGAACCATTGATTTTAATAATAAAGCCGTTATTTCCGATTTCAGCGCGGAAGGGCTGGTGTATTTTGAAAAAGGCGATGGAGCCGACAACACCATGCCCCTGGCCGATCTGCTGAAAAAAACGCCATACGCGGTTTCCCCCGGCGATACGATGATCCCGGTCAATCTGACCGATAAAACCGCTGCCAACTACATTGGCAACCTGCGGTTTGTGGTGAAATACACCGGTACATCCCCGGCCTACATCCGGGTGCAAATGCTGGAACAGTGGACGGAAAGCGATGTGTTCATCGAGTCGATGATTCCCCGCTACAATGTGCCGGCGGACAATACCGGCATATTCCTCTACAGCGGGGAAAAGAAGCTGCTGTTTCCTTCCTGGCATTCGGCCGATGCCCAGCCGCAAAACGGCACGGGCTGGTACGATAACCGGAAAAAGGATTTTTGCTTTTATTACGATGCGCCGGTCTATCCCTACGAGGCGGGCGGCACCGTGTACATGCTGCTCCTCAACGGCATGTCCGACGAGAATGTGGAGGCGCTCGGCAATAGCCGGGAGGGCGTCACCATGCAGATGATGCTGAAGCTGCAGGCGGTGCAGCCGAACCGATACCGGGAGTTCTTTGGTCTCGATAAGCTGCCGTGGGAAGGATAAGGTGGGCTTCACTTGATTACCAATAAAAATAAGACCATTGCCAATGCCATTGAAAAGAGCCTGGGCGCCGCGCCGGAAAAAAACAAGGATAAAGCCTCCAAATCCATTTTGATGATCCTTGTTTTTACGGTGTTTTTCATCGTACTGGTGTTTACCATTGGGTTTACCGAAACGGTCTATCGCTTTACCTGGCAGAAGGAAACCGATTCTTTTGAAAGCGAGACCAAAAACGTAGCCTATTTGGCAAACGGGCGGATCAATGAAATGACATCCGTATCCCAGAGCATTGCGGACGATCTGTCGGCTCTGCTCCATGAAAACGCGGGACAAGCCGAATTCCTGCGCAGCCTGCAGCTTTTCTGCAATGCGTCGCGTTTTAGCAATATCAAATATTTTAAGGGCGATACGGCGAGCAACATGTCCGGAACCAGAGCGCTTTCGGTGCCGCCGGATATTTTGGATAACCGCGCGCGGGAAAACGGCAATATCAAACGGATTAGTTATGCCTATGACGAGGATCTGAAGGGTAAAGCCATAGAAGTGTATATCCCCATGGCCGCCGGTGATATAACGGGCATTATCACGGTTATGTCCATGCAGGATTTTAGCGACAGCATCCAGCTGTCCGCCAATTCGGGATACAGCGGCTATCTGGTGGACGCGTCCGGAAGCCTGCTGCTGACGGATAAAACAGGCGCGTCGGCCAGCGGCAGCATTTTGGAAACGTTGCAGGCCGGCTTTAAAGACGAGGATACGCTCGATCTTATGAAGGCCATTAAAAGCGGCACCGCGCATACGGCTCAGAACTTGAGCGTGGGCGACGGCGTGCTCGCCTCCTACCAGCCGCTGACGGATAACCTGCAGTGGGGCGTTGTAAACATCAAAAGCACGGCGGACACCATGAGCAAGCTGCACAGCGTGCGTACCCAGATCATTTTGATCGGCCTGCTGCTCGGCGTACTCATATTGTCGGTAATCCTGTATATTTGGTTTTCCCGGCGGCGGTTTAACCGGAAGCTGGAAGCCATTGAGAGTACCGACAGCTCGCTGGGCTGCTATAACCTGCCCGCATTTCAGGCTGAGGTCGCCGCCACCCTGAAATCCAAAAAGAAAAGCCGCTACGCGATTCTTTATATGGGCGTTTTGAATTATGAATACATCAGCCAAACCTTCGGAACGCACGTCAGCAACGACTGCCTGCACTATTTTTACCGTTCCATCCGCCGCATCGTCGAGCCAGGAGAATTGATCGGGCGGGCGTCTGCCGACCGGTTTGTGGCCATGCTTCGCTATACGGACGACGCCACGCTCATACGGCGGTACGAAACGCTGTACCAGTATATGTATAATTACCTGCCTTTAAAGGAAAAGGGCTATAACCTGCATATTTACGCCGGCATTTATCTGGTCGAGCCTGCCAAAGATTACACGGCGGCTGAAATGATCGAGCGGGCGACTATCGCCTTCAATTCCTTGAGCATGTCTACCACCGATTCTTACCTGTTTTACGATACCATTCTCCGCAACCGCTTTATGAATAAGGCGGAAATTGAATCCATTATGAAGAACTCGCTGCAGAACGATGAATTCCTGCTGTATTTCCAGCCTAAATATGGCATTAAGCGGCATTGCATCGACAGCGCCGAGGTCCTGGTGCGCTGGCGCCACCCCACCAAAGGGCTGGTATCTCCCATGGATTTTATTCCCCTGTTTGAGAGCAACGGATTCATCGTGGAACTGGATAAATACATTTATCTAAAGGCTCTGCAGCAGATGAGGGAGCGGGCCGAACAGGGGAAAATGGTGGTGCCCTTGTCCATCAACGTCTCGCGCATCAGCGCCATACAGCCCGGCTTTTTAAAGTTTTATATTGAAAACAAGCACCAATATCAAATACCGGACAATGTGATTGAACTGGAATTTACCGAAAGCTTTGCGCTGGAAAGCTACAATACCATTAACGATATTGTGACCATGCTGGGGCGCAATGGTATTCGCTGTTCTATCGATGATTTCGGCTCCGGCTATTCCTCCTTCAGCGTTTTAAAACAGCTGCAGATGGATGTCTTGAAAATGGATAAACTGTTTCTCAACAAAGGGACCGATTCCCACCGGGACAAAATATTAATTTCCGGCATTATTGAGCTGGGCAAGCAGTTCAGTATGAAAATTGTGCAGGAAGGTGTCGAAACCGAAGAGGAATACCGGCTGGTACGCGACCTCGGTTGCGACGCAATTCAGGGCTATTGGTACAGCGAGGCGCTGTCCCAGGACGCTTTTGAGGAATTTGTGGATACAAAGGGCATGCTGCCGATTGAAGATATACATGTATAAAGTTATCCTACAGAAAGGAGAGACGGCATTGAAAAAGACACACCATCGGATACATCCGCTGCGACGGCGACTGGTCGGCTTACTGCTGACGGCGGCGGTTACGCTGTCCCTCCTGCAGCCGTTCTCTGTGCTGACCTTTGCGGAGGATTTCTATTTTGGACTGAATACGCTGGACGGATCGGGCGGCAACCCGTCTGACGACTGGCTGAGCGCCTCCGATCCGCGGTACGCGGTTTATGGAACCTCTTTTGCGCTGGGGGCGCAGGCAACGCCCTATATACTCAAGACGGGGGATGAGCTTTACAGCCTTTCCCGGAAGGTCAACGCCGGCACCTCGTTCGAGGGAAAGTATCTGGACGCGCAGGGTCTGTCTGCGGACGAAGCGGCCGCGGTGGGGGGAACCTATACCACCGCGCATGTGCTCGACCTGCGTATGTACGACGGATCGGCACAGTCCGCCGGAGCGACCAATCTGTGGGTGCCGATCGGCCAGGCGGAAACCGCGCCTTTCAGGGGACACTTTTATTCCTCCACCTCCGCGAGCATTATCAATCTGTCTTATCCCTATTCGTCCGCGCATCCGTATGCCGCCTCTGTTTACGGGCTGTTCGGGTATAATGCCGGTTCGGTCGGCGCGGAGGGCGGTTTTCAGGTATCCGCCATCCATATCGCCACCCAGTCGGGTAACCCGTTAAATCTCGATTTTACGGCAAACGCGTCTTCCGTGGACACCATCGGCGGCGTGGCCGCGGTCAATATGACGGGGGGCGTGATCGCCGATGTCCGGTTCGGTGTGGGAACCAACTATGACGTCGGCGCCGGACGGGTCGTGGAAAATCTGGATCTGCACAATGTATTCTCTCTGCCGCTGAACGATAACGCGGCATTGACCGTGGGCGGTATTGCGGGATATAACCAGGGGACGATCCAAAACGGCTCCTTTGGCGGCCTGATCCATTCGCTGGGTGAAAATGGAACGGGTACCGGCTTTGACAAGGTAAACGGCATCGGAGGCATCGCGGGCTATTCCTCAGGCCGTATCGAAGGCTGTGTGTCGGACGCGTCCATAACCCTGGGCAGCGCCCAGTCGTTTATCAAAGTCGGCGGTATTGCCGGCGGTATCTACAGCGCCTCCTCCACGACGGAGGCGTCGGCGGTTTCCTGCGTGTTTACCGGTACCATATCCGTCACAACAGCGCCGGCGGCGGCCTCCTCCAAATTGCAGAATTCGGTGGGCGGCATTGCCGGTATGGGCTATAACGCGACCCTGGAACGGTGCGTGTCCGGGTCGGACGTCACCTATGCCTGCGCCGGAGGTGAAACCGGCCGCACCGGCGGCATTGTAGGCGCTGCCCTGCAGAAAACCGTGGTTTCGGAATGCTTCGGGACGGGCCGTATCAGTGGGGGCGGCTTTACAGGCGGTCTGGCCGGGGTGCTGTACAACACGTCGTCTGTAAAGGACTCCTACTATACAGGCACGGTTGAAAGCCTGGGCTATACGCAGGGCGAAGAAAGCAAATTCGGCCTGAGCGCCAATAACGGCGTGAGCGCGGCCGGCGGACTGGTTGGCTGCGATTACGCCGGCACCGCGAGTTTCACAGCGGTTTCCAACGCCTATTTCGCGGGCGGCACAGTCAACGCCGACATCGGGTCGCTGATTGGTGATACCGCTGTCACGCCTTCTGCCACGCTGCATTATGACTGCCAGGTGTCTCCCAATGCGGCGGTTCCGTCGCTGGGAGGCACCGTTAACGCGCGCACGACAGCCTATCTGAAAACCGTTTCCATCAGCGATCGATTCGTCACGAATGGATCGGCCTATCCGCGGCTGGCCTGGGCCGATTCCGCGGATATCTCAACGGATTTTGGCAGGCTTGTCAAAGCCTTGGCCGTGGTCTCCTCCCAGCCGCTTTTGTCTGTCGACGCTTCCAACAGCTATGGTAACGGCGGGACGGGATACGGCAGCGCCTATAACGCCTACCAGATGAAAAACAGCGCGCTCAACACCGGTTTGCTGGCGGCGGATTTCGACAGCGCGGTTTTGCTCGGCATCACATCCTCCGGCTGGACCGCGGCCTATACCTATCGCGGCGGCTATGCGCCCATGGAAGAACTGGGGGCGCTGTATGCCAATACGGTTTCGGTGGATGCCGGCCGCTATACCGCAAGCGTCACGCTGTCGCGCAAGCTCCTGACGGCGGTCAATCAAACCGAAGGGGCGGCTTGCAGTATCACTAATCTGGCGACATTCCAGCGGATGCTGGACATGGCAAACTTTGCCTCCGGCGGCTATGCTGGCGGCCGGTTCCGGCTGGATGCGGATATAGACGCCCTGACAGTCAGCAGCGTTTCGGATACCGCCGACCATTATCGGGATCTGCCAGCGAATTATTTCTGCGCCGAGTTTGACGGGAATGGAAAAACCATCGCGGCCCTGCGGCTGGAAAGCGGTACGCAGTCGCTGCTGCGTATCGGGTTCCATGCCAGCGTACATGATTTGAATATTACTTCCGTAACGGCCGGAACAGCGGATAGCCCGGTGGATTTCACCGAGACAAATACCGGCGTCCTGTTTGCCCGGAGCGCGTATACGACGTTCGACACCCTCGCGTTCGGTTCGGTTAGTCTGTATGCGAGCCAGAAAACCACGAATATGAATATCGGCGTCCTGTCCGGGGTATGCCTGCTGGGGGGCAACGTCCTGTCCGGTGTTACCTTTGGTACGGTGGACGTGCAGATTCCCGTGACGATGAACGGTTACAGCTACGGGCTGGCCGCCGCCAATATTTCCGGAACGGGCAGCCGCATCGACAGCGTCTCTGTTACAAACAGCTATACCCTGACGCTGAGCGGTTACTCGGCCAATAAAAACCAGAATAATAATAAACCTCGTTACATCGGCGGCCTGTTTGGCACCGTGGCCGCCACGGTGACGTTGACCGACGCGTCGGTCAACAATCTCCATGCCAACATCGACGCATACGAAGCCCTGGCAAAAGACGGATCTTTCGGCGGGATAGGCGGACTGGTGGATACCAACGTGTCCAATTGCACGGTAACCGGAAAAATTGTCGGCCCTGTGGGCGGCGGCGATCTGGGGCGCGCCATGGTCGGCGGCATCAGCGGCGCGCCCTCGTCGGGTAATAAAACCTATAAAAACTGCCATTTTACAGGGGAGCTTGACGGCGCCATCGTGGGCGGCATTATCCCCATCGCCAACTATAATTTTAAGTTCGAGAGCTGCAGCGTCACCGCCGCCGTCAATGCGGACAGCACGGTTCGCGTCGGCGCGAAGAAGACGGTAGCCGGCGGGATTACCGGCAATAACACCAACAATGGAATTACATTCAACAACTGTTACTTTTTTGGCAGCATCACGGCGGACGATGCGGGCGGCTTATGCGGAACGGCTAAAGCCAACACCATCCAGAACAGCTATGCCCGGGCGATTGTCAATTCCACCTCCTCCAGCGGTTCCGCCGGGGGACTGGTGGGCTCCGCGGCCGGTGTGGTGTTAACCGTTAAAAACTCTTATTTTACCGGACAGCTCAACGGCGACGGCAGCAAAGGCGGCATTGCGGGCAAAGCCGCGGAAACGTCCGTGTTTACAAACGCTTATTTTGATCGGAGCGTGGCGGGAAGCGCGATCCCGACGGTGGCCAGCATTACCCAGTCCGAACCGGATACCGGCAGCGCCCTCGACGCCAAATGTGCCGTTGACACAAGCGCCATCACAGCGGCCGGGCTGTCGTCCTCTTTCACGGCGGAAACGAGTACGCATTATCCCCAGCTTTCCGTATATACCGGTGGAATGCCCGCACAGCGGCAGTCGTCGGACGATTCCGCCCAAAAGGTGTTCTTACTGTCCAAAACAGACGCAACGCTGACCAGCCTGCCGGATTTTGATCTGGCGGCGGGCGGCGACGCCTATACGGTGGAGCGTCAAACGGTGGCTGCCGATATCCTCAAGCCCTGGGATTCTGTGCTCACTTATGCGCAGAATGGGGAAGAGCCTTATGGCCACTATGCCATCAAGGCCGTGGGCAGCACCCAGTTTACCGTAAAATTCAGCCGCTTCCTGCCGGACAAGACACTGGACCTGGCCTATAGCGTGCGCGTCAAGCCGTTTGATTACGGCGAAGGCACGGCGGACGATCCTTTCATTATCTATGATACCGACGAACTGGCCAAATTCCGCGATTATCTGAAAAGCGGCTTTGATACGGCGCTGCAATATTATAAAATCGGTTCCCTGGAAGCGGGCCATCCCGCGATTACACTGGATTTAAGCGTGTTTGAGGACTGGGAGCCGATCATCAACCTGGCCGGGCATGTGGATGGAAACGGCTCTGTCCTGCGGCATATCACCTGCAAACAAGGCTATCGGAAATACGATGATAGCGGGCTGAAGGTAACGGAAACCTATTATGGATTTTTGGGTTCCACCACCGACACGGGGGAGGTGCGGGACCTCACGCTGGACGACGTGTCCATCGACACGCAAAACACGTATAACGTCCGTGCGGGCGCTTTTATCGGGTTGAGCGCGGGCGGCAGCTACACAAATATCACGGCCACCAATGTCACCATCCAAACCGGCGGCGCCTCATCCCCCAATGTGGGCGGGCTCGTCGGCCTGGTGCTGATGGACCCGGGCCGGAACTTTACACTGAATCAGGGACTTGCGGTGTCCGCCATAACGGGGACGGGTGCCGGCGGGCGTTGTGGCGGGCTGATTGGCAACAACGAGGGGGCCGACGCGACGATTGTCGTCACCGACAGCGCGTCTTACGGAACGGTTGACGGCTATACCAGCCTTGGTGGCATCGCCGGCCGGGTAAACGGTCCCACCCTGACCATTGACCGCTGCGTATCCACCATGGACCTGAAAGGAAAGCAGGACGGTTCGGTATGCTCGATCGGAGGACTTATTGGGAATTCTGAGACGGCGGGCATCCGTTTCAGCCTGAAAGACAGCGTTTACGGCGGCCGGATTTCCTATAGGGACGGCGTGGAGCATGCTCTCGGCGGATTGGTGGGTTCCGCTGTCGTTTACAAGGATTTTACAGGCGCCTATACGTTTCCCTCGGAAAACGACATTTCCTTTATCGGAAACGGCTTGTATAAAGATGAGCAGGAACTGAGGGACGACGTGTATTCTACCGTCAGTTCCTCAGCGGAGAACTGCTATTACAACAGCAACGTCAATCCTTATCCATACAGCATCGCCGTTTTGAAAGGACGGTTCCTGTATATGAACGCCGCTTCCGGCGGTAACACGCTTACCGAAAAGGTATACGACGGCGAACTCACCCCGCTGTTCAGCGGAAAATCCGATACCTATCGCATGACCGAAGGCCGCCTGTCCCTGGGGGATGGCTGGAGGCAGGAAGCGGGCTATTATCCCCGTCCCGCGTGGACTCATGCGCAGACGGATGCTGCCGAAACACAGCGGGATGAGGTATACCTGAACGATGTCAGCCGATTTTATTCGCTGGGGCTGTATTATACCAATGCGGGCCGCTTCGGGGACGACGGATTTTCCAACCTGTTCGTCACGGCGGAGGATATCGCGCTGCAAAGCCCGGCAGACGGCAGCCTTGACAAGACGGCTAACGGGAAAATGCTGCAAAGCACCCGGGAGGGTGCTGAATCGGAAATTGTCGTTTCGGCGGACTATGCCTCCGGTACCTTCTCCCGCCGTATCGCCTTTGTACCGTCGGTCGTATCCTGTGGGGTGGCGGACTACAGCTATTATTTTGCCAATCCGCAAGGGATGTGGATTACCCGGCGTACCGACGCGGGCGGCATACAGCTCGCGTATCCCTGGACGATATACACCGCCGATCAGCTTCAGGGGCTGACATGCCTGACAGAATTGCGGGCGGACGGCAACGGTCTGCTGGTAGATACGCTGAACTACGGTGTGACGCCGCCCTCCGGCGCGCAGTCAGGCGATACGTTTGTCCTGGGCGCGGATATCGACTGCGGAGAGGCGTATCAAAAAGGGTTTGCCCCTGTCTGCCCGAACAGCGCCGCGCCGTTCAGCACAACGCTGAACGGACTGGGCCATACCATTTCCGGTCTGTATCTCAACGGCTCGACAGGGTCGCCGGAGCTGGGATTGTTTGGCGTTGTGGAAAACGGCGAGATATCGAACCTCGGCCTTGTGTCGGGGCAGGTTTTGGCGGACGATACGATCACCTGCGCGGGCGGTCTGGTCGCGCGCCTGGGCAAAAACGCTTCGGTTTCCAACTGCTTTTCGGCAGTCCCGGTCGTCGCGGCGCCGGACAAAACCGTACCGGGAGTGCTGGGTGGTTTGGCCGGATATGCGTCCGACGCGTCCGCCCGCATCCTCAACAGCTTTCAAACTGGATTTGTGTTTTCGGCCTGTGCGGGAGACACAGCGGGCGGTATTATTGGGGATGCGGCGGGCGCGAGCCTCGAGAACTGCTATGCCGCCGCCTATGTGGAAGCGACGAACAGCGGCGTAGTCTATGGCCGGGCGGCAGGCGCCGCCGTTATCAACAGCTATTACGATATCGGCGCGTGCGGCGACATGAAGAATACGGGCGGGGCGGCCAGTCAATTCCCCACGGCTGCGGCACTTGGACGAGGCTTTGCCGACGTCGAGGGTTTGTATCCGCTGCCGGTGATGTTCACTGATAATTTGACAGGCGCTGTTAAGGCCGCGGCCATCCCTGTCAGCCTGACCAACGCGCGCTCGGTCACGGCGGGCGAAATCCGTTATCCCTCCGCGCAGCTTTATTATCAAAACGGCTATGCGGGACATACGTTTACCGGCACGGTGGGCTGGGGTGATACCCTGTTTGACGAAGCCACGCCGTTTACCGGTTTTGAAAAGTTCAGCACAGGGCTTGCCGTGCTGAACGTCACCTGTGACGGACAGGCGCGGCCGGTGCTGGCCAATCTGCAATGCTGGTACGATTCCGGGATGGAGAGCCATCGTTTCGTAATCAACACGGCAAAGGAACTGGCCGAATTTGCGGCCATCGTCAATGGGACGCTGACCGCGGATAACAATCCCAACGGCCGGCACGAGCACCTGAACATTACCAACCCATCCTTCGCGGGATGGACCGTCACGCTGGGCAGCGATATCGATCTGTCAACCGTCCCAAACTGGACGCCGATTGGCATAGCATCCATGCCCTTTATGGGAACATTTGATGGGGACGGGCATGTGTTATCGAACATAACGATTCCCGCCGCCAACGCGGACGGAAACGCCGCCCTGTTCGGGACGGTCGAAAACGCGGTTGTCACCAATACCGGTATGAACGCCGGCAACGTGAATAACGCAGGCGGCAAAAGCGCCGCGCTGGCCGCATATGCCAAAGGGACGACGACGATTTCACGCTGTTTTTCCAATGTGTCCGTCAGCGGTGACACGGCGGCAGGAATCTGTAGCGAGGCCGAAGCGTCGGTGCGTATCCGTGAATGCTACAACATGGGTCTGGTCACCGGTACCCGCTTGGCGGCGGGAATTGCGGCGCGAAATAGGGGCGTCATCGAAAACAGCTATAATACCGGAGTCGTCCGCAGCACGACGGCGGCCAGCGCGGGAATCGCCGTGGAAAACGGCGGCAGCATTACGGGATGTTATAACGCGGCCTATGTCGAAGGCGCGTCCCTGTCGCCGGTGGCGGATTCCGGTTCCATTACCGGGTCGGCGTATGATCCGAAGCTGCTGACCTATGACGGTCAGGTTGCGGGGGTTTCGAAAACGATCGCCTTTGCGTCCGGCAGCGTCTGGAGTGCGCCGGACGCCGCGCATTATCCCGAATTGAATGCGTTTCTAACATCGCCTTCCGCCGCGTTTCAGGACGCGTCGGAATTGTCGGTTCTCAAACTGGATTTCGGCAGCGGCAAATATCTGGAATTTGTCAGCGCGTCCTGCGCGGGGCAGATTACAACGGACGGACGTCCCGTTGATGTTACCGTAACCAGTGCTTCCAATTTGTTTTCCGTGGTAAAGAACGGCGACGCGTGGACGATCGAACCCTCCAAAACGGGCGGGGGATATATCGAAGCGTCGGTTGGTCAGTCATCGGCGTTTACGCACCGCTACTATGCGGTAGCGGTTATGTTGATGAAAATTCGTTATGAATTTGATTTTAGCCCGCTGTTTGAGGGGAATCCTGCCCTTAACCCGCGCTATCACGACAGTACGGCGGCTGTTTCCACCTGGGCGGACAACGACGGCACCACCTTTTTCATTAGTTCGCCGGAGGATTTTGAGAGTTTTGCGGCCTACGTCACGGCGGGGAACGATACGGCGGACAAAATTTTCAGGCTCGATTATCCGCTGGATATGGGCGGCCGCACAATGGCGCCCATCGGGACGGAAAGCACGCCGTTTATGGGTACGTTTGACGGCGGCGGGTATACAATTTCTAATCTCAATGTAACGGGAACCGGCCGCGCCGCGCTGTTCCATACCATCGGCACAGCAGGAAAGATCAAAAATTTCATGCTGGATCATTTTACGGTTACGGCACAGAAAACGAATACGGCAATGTACGCGGCCTGTATCGCTGCCGAAAATAACGGCGGCATCAGCAACGTGGGCATCACCAACGGGCTTCTTACCGCGAGCAATGCCGCCTCCAGCCAGGATACCTATCTCGGCGTGTTTGCCGCACAGAACGCGGGCAGTATTCGCGGGTGTTACTTTATCCAGAACCGCAGCAATCTGTACGGGATTGTTCACTATTCCACGTCGAACCAGTATGTAGGCGGCATGGTCGGGGACAACCAGGGAACGCTGGCGGGCTGCTACCTTATCAGCGATATGTATACAGCCAACATTAAGGCGATCGCGGGCAGCAACGGGGGTAAAACCGACAATATACAAAATTGTTACTTTAATATAAAAGGGACGACACAGCCGGTCAATCTGCAGTATGCGTTTGATACGGTCGCTTATGCCGCTTATTTCGTGCCGGAACCGAATATGAAACAGGAGGAATTTGCTAAATGGCTATCTTCCAATATCTACGCGGGCGCCTATAAAACCGGCACCGTGGGCGATTTTATCGGATCAGTGGATACGACCCTACTCAACGACGGCCTTCCTTATCTGACCTGTACGCAGCTGGCCAAATATGACCTCGACAGCTATTTTTCGCTCAGTAATTCGATGATGTTGTCGATCTGGAACGTCGAGGAGAGCGGCGCTTCGAGTTTTCTCAATGGCGTTTTTGCGTTGAACGATCTGGATTTTAAGTATTTCAAAAGCATCGTGACCCACCAGCTCCTGCGGTTTGATATGTCCATTTTGCCGGCCGATATCGGCTATGAAATCCATTCCCGCGTATATGGTTTGTCCGCCAGCTATATGGATGATGTACAGGAGGGCGTCCTAGGCGCGGGGCAGACCAACGTAAAGGATCACCCGCTGAGTTCGGACGGTAAAGCCTATGAAATCGCCGTCGATGCGACCGGGGTGAAGGAACCGAACCTGGTCGTTGTAACAATAAAACTAAAGAAAATTTCCGAAAACTATCCATGGGGCGTTTATCGCGAATGGTCGGCGCCATAAGGAAACCAC
>OGYY01001547.1_pt1 | contig 19580 bp, 16 predicted proteins | sample 1576671 | NCBI WGS metagenome assembly OGYY01 (sample SAMEA3541593, study PRJEB24748) | human gut metagenome | biome: human gut; feature: human-associated habitat; material: faeces | place: China | collected 2012 | reverse complement strand
CTGTTCTTCTTCCTGCTGGCGGCGCTGGTGTGCATCACCACCATGACCCGCATGGTGGAGGAGCAGCGCACCCAACTGGGCGTACTGATGGCCATGGGCTATGGCCGGGGGGCCATCCTGTTCAAGTACTTCTTTTACTCCGGCAGCGCTTCGCTGCTGGGGTGCGCCATCGGCTTTGTGGGAGGCTCCTACATCTTTCCCAAGATCCTCTGGCACGCCTATAACATCATGTACGGCTTCGGGATCCCCATTGAATTTGTGCTGGATGGGAAGCTGGCGGCCATCTCCGTAGCCACCTATCTGCTGTGCGCTCTGGGGGCCACCTATCTGGTGTGCCGTGGCTTCTTGCGGGAGGTGCCGGCGGAACTGATCCGGCCCAAGGCCCCCAAGGAGGGCAAGCGGGTGCTGCTGGAGCGCATCACCTTCCTGTGGAAGCGGCTGGGCTTTTTGACCAAGGTATCCCTGCGGAACGTGCTGCGGTACAAGCAGCGGTTCTTCATGATGGTGCTGGGCATCGGCGGCTGCACGGCGCTGCTGCTGACGGGCTTCGGCATCAAGGACTCCATCGCCAATGTGGTGGACTATCAGTTCGAGGAAATTACCCTGTACGATGCGGCGGTGTCCTTCACAGAGGAGATGGATGCGCAGACGCAGCAGGCGTTTTCCCGGCAGGCCGCCGATGTGTCGGCGGTGGTGTTCCTCCACGACGGCTCCGTGACGGTGGAGGCAGGCGGCGGGGCCAAGACGGTGAATCTGCTGGTGCCTCAGAGCAGTCTGGAGGGCATGATGGACCTCCACCGGGGCGGCGAGAAGCTGTCCATGCCCGGAACGGGGGAGACGCTGCTCAACGACGCTCTGGCGGAGGCGCTGGGCGTGTCCGTGGGGGACACCGTGACCCTGCGGGACAGCGACATGAACACCCTGACGGTGACGGTCAGCGGCATCTTTGACAACTACGTGTCCAACTACGCCATCGTATCGCCGGAGACCTGCCGGGAGCAGTGGGGCAGCGTGCCGCCGGTGAAAACCGCCTTCATCCGGGTGACGGACAACTCCGACGCAGGTGTCCACGCCGCCTCGGCCCGGATTCTGGATCTGGAGAACGTCTCGGCGGTATCGGTGAATCTGGATACCCGCCAGCGGGTGGGAACCATGATGTCGGTGCTGGATTACATCGTGTGGATGGTGACGGTGTGCGCCGGGGCACTGGCCTTTATCGTGCTGTATAACCTCACCAACATCAATATCAACGAGCGCATCCGGGAGATCGCCACCATCAAGGTGCTTGGTTTCTATCCCGGAGAGACGTCGGCCTATGTGTTCCGGGAGAACAACACCCTGACGTTTTTGGGGATGCTGGTGGGTCTGCCGCTGGGCAAGTGGCTCCACGCCTATGTGATGAGCCAGATCCGCATTGACACCATCGCCTTCGACGTGCGGATCGCATGGCAGAGCGTGATGTTCTCCATACTGCTGACGGCGGTGTTTGCCGCCATCGTGAACGTGGTGATGTACTTCAAGCTGCGGCGCATCAGCATGGCGGAGTCTCTGAAATCCATCGAATAAGGGAAAAACGTGAAAAAAGCATCCCTGCTTCCTGTGAAGCAGGGATGCTTTACATATCCGGTTATCAGGGGGCTATCAGGGGAGCAGCAGCTGGGCGATCTGCACGGCGTTGGTGGCGGCGCCCTTGCGGACCTGATCGCCGCAGCACCAGATATTCAGGCCGTTGTCACAGGTCAGATCCTCCCGGATGCGGCCCACGAACACGGTGTCCTGATCGCTGGTGTCCAGCGGCATGGGGTACTGTCGGTTGGCCAGATCGTCCACCAGACGGCAGCCGGGGGCGGCGGCGATGAGCTCTCTGGCCCGCTGGACGGAGATCTTCTCACGGGTGCGGACCACCAGCGAGACGCTGTGGCTCCGCACCACAGGTACCCGGACGCAGGTGCAGCTGACTTGCAGGTCCGGCAGGTGCATGATCTTGCGGCCCTCGTTCTGCATCTTCATCTCCTCAGAGGTGTAGCCCTCATAGGCCTCGCCGCCGATCTGGGGGATGACGTTGTAGGCGATCTGGTACTGGAACACCTGCGGGTGGACGGGCTTGCCCTCCCGCAGCAGCTCCACCTCCTCCATAAGCTCACGGGGGCCACCGGCCCCGGCACCGGACACCGCCTGATAGGAGGAGGCGATGATGCTCTGGATGGGGCTGTCCTGATTCAGGGCGTTGATGGCCACCAGCGAGACGATGGTGGTGCAGTTGGGGTTGGCGATGATGCCCTTGTGGCGGCGGACGTCCTCCGGGTTGATCTCCGGGATCACCAGCGGCACATTGGGGTCCATGCGGAAGGCACTGGAGTTGTCCACGAACACGGCACCTGCCTTGACGATGGCCGGGGCGAAGCGCTTGGCGATGTCGTTCTCCGCAGCGCCAAGCACGACGTCCATGCCCTCAAAGGCGCTGTCCTCGGCGGGCTGCACCGTCAGCTCCCGGCCCTGCCAGAGCAGCTTCTGCCCGGCGGAGCGGGGGGAGGCCAGCAACCGCAGCTCCTCCACGGGAAAGCTGCGCTCGGCCAGTATTTTCATCATTTCACGGCCCACCGCACCGGTGGCGCCCAGAATGGCAACGTTCATAGTTTGGTTCCTCCTTATTTTACAAAGCTGTCGTACAGGACACGGATGGCACGCTCAAAGTCGTTGCCGTCCACGCCCACGATGATATTCAGTTCCTCCGGTCCTTGGGTGATCATGCGGATGTTGATGCCGTTTTCACCCAGCTTGGCGAAGATGCGGCCGGAGGTGCCGGGCTTATAGGCCATTTTCCGGCCCACGGCGGCCACGATGGCCATGTTGTCCGTCACATGGATGCTGTCGGGCTTCAGCTCCTTTTGCAGATCACCCAGCATGGGATACAGGCACGGGGTTACCTTTTGGGCCGACACCACCAGCGATACCGTGTCGATGCCGGAGGGCAGGTAGTCCACGTTGATGCCGTAGCGCTCCAGCACCTCCAGGATCTGCCGCAGGACGCCGGCCTGTGAGGACATTCCGTTTTTGGTGATGGTGATGACGGAGAAATCCTTGCGGCCGGCGATGCCGGTGATGAGGTTCTCGTCCGCCAGCTCCGGCTCATCGAAGCGCTCCCGAATCATGGTGCCGGGGTGGTCGGGCTGGTTGGTGTTGCGGATGTTCAGGGGGATGTTCTTCTCCCGCACCGGGGAGACGGTCCCCTCGTGGAGCACCTGCGCTCCGATATAGCTGAGCTCCCGCAGCTCGGCGTAGGTGATGCGCTCGATGGGGCGGGGGTTCTGCACGATCTTGGGGTCGGCCATGAGGAAGCCGGAGACGTCGGTCCAGTTCTCGTAGACGTCGGCGTCCAGCGCTGCCGCTGCCAGAGCGCCGGTGATGTCGCTGCCGCCGCGGGTGAAGGTCTTGACGCTGCCGTCGGGCATGGCCCCGTAGAAGCCGGGGATCACCACCCGGCGGCCGGAGGCGGTGCGGCACAGGGCCTCGTAGCTGGCGGGCTGGTCCACGGTACTGTCCAGCCGGAAGCGGAGCCAGCAGGGGCTGTCCAGAAAATCGTAGCCCAGATAGTCCGCCATGAGGCGGGCGGCGAAGTACTCGCCCCGGCTCACCAGCTCGTCCTGACTGATGCCACGGTCCATCTTCTCCCGCAAGGCGGCGAACTCCGCCTCCAGCGGTGTGGACAGGTGCAGCTCGTCCCGGATGGAGAGATAGCGGCTGCGGATCATGTCGAACACGGCGTCGCAGCTGACGCCGTATTGCAGGTGGGCGTAGCACAGATACAGCAGGTCCGTCAGCTTGTGGTCGTCCCGGCTACGCTTTCCGGCGGCGCTGACCACCACCACACGGCGGCTGGGGTCAGAGTCCACAATGGCCTTCACCTTGGCAAACTGATGGGCGTCGGCCATAGAGGAGCCGCCGAATTTCAATACCTTTAACATAGGAGAATCGCCTTTCTTTCATGGATGCAGTGCCGTTTGTTCCGCAGCGGACAGAGAATTTATGTCCCCGGAATAAAAACACTTGCTTTTTTGCTGGAGACAGTGTATCATACTGTTTCATAAAAAGCAAGTGGCAAAAGGAGCGTTTTTTATGATCTACCATAGCACGAGGGATGAAAAACTGACGGCGGCCCCGGCCAGAGCCGTTTTAGAGGGCATCGCACCGGACGGAGGACTGTATGTCTGCGATCCGGGGAAGTTAGAGTTTGACTGGCAGGGGACCTTGCAGAAGGATACCATGTCCATGGCGGCGGACATTCTGGGTGTGCTGCTGCCGGACTTTCAGGATATGAACGGACTGGTGCGGGCCAGCTATGCCGGAAAATTCGCCAGCGATGACCTGACGCCGCTGGTGCCGGTGGGGGAGCGGTATGTGCTGGAGCTGTACCACGGCCCCACCAGCGCCTTCAAGGACGTGGCCCTGTCGGTGCTGCCCCGGCTGGTGAGCGCCGCCGCCAAGCAGGAGGGGCCGGGGATGTGGTGATCCTTACCGCCACCTCCGGCGATACCGGTAAGGCGGCGCTGGAGGGCTTTCACGACGTACCCGGCACCCGGATCATGGTGTTCTATCCCGCCGGGGGCGTGTCGCCGGTGCAGGAGGCACAGATGGTGACGCAGGAGGGCGGCAACGTTCGGGTATGCGCCATCCGGGGGAACTTCGACGATGCGCAGACCGGCGTGAAGAATGTCTTTGCGGCCTGTAAAGGGAAAGACCTTCATGGTGCGATACTGTCCTCTGCCAACTCCATCAATATCGGGCGGCTGGCCCCACAGGTGGTGTACTACTTCCGGGCCTATGCCGATCTGGTGCAGGCGGGACGCATCCGGGTGGGGGAGAAGGTCCACTTCGTGGTGCCTACCGGCAACTTCGGGGACATTCTGGCAGGGTACTTCGCCAAACGCATGGGGCTGCCGGTGGGGCGGCTGGTGTGTGCCAGCAACGCCAATGATGTGCTGACGGAGTTCATCTCCACCGGTGTATACGACCGGCGGCGGCCCTTCTATAAGACCACGTCGCCCTCCATGGACATTCTGGTGTCCAGCAATCTGGAGCGGCTGCTGTACCTGCTGTCGGAGAGGGACTGCGGCTATGTGGCGGGGCTGATGGAGCAGCTGAACCGGGAGGGACACTATCAGGTGTCGCCCCGGCTGTTGGAACGCTTGCAGGCGGAATTTGACTGCGCCTGCTGCGACGATGCCGGGGCGGCGGAGGTCATCCGTCGGCTGTGGCAGGAGCAGCACTATCTCTGCGACCCCCACACGGCGGTGGCGTGGTCGGCGGCAGAGCAGGTGCGGCTGGAGGACGGGGCTCCGGTGGTGGTGCTCTCCACGGCATCACCCTACAAGTTCCCGGCGGCGGTGCTGGGGGCGCTGGAGGGCGGCTGCGACGGCGACGAGTTCGCCATGATGGAGCGGCTGCACCGGCTCACCGGCACAGAGGTGCCGAGGAATCTCGCCGGTTTGCAGGGCCGGACGGTGCGCCATCGGGACGTCATCGACAAGGAGCAGATGCTGGACTATGTGCTGGCAGAGGTCATGAGGAGCTGAAAGGAGCGGACTATGAACATCGTTTGTTTGGATATGGAGGGGGTGCTGGTGCCGGAGATCTGGATCGCCTTCGCAGAGGAGAGCGGTATCCCGGAGCTGCGGCGCACCACCCGTGACGAGCCGGACTATGACAAGCTGATGCGCTGGCGCATCGACATCCTGCGCCAGCATGGACTGGGGCTGAGGGACATTCAGAACACCATCCGCCGCATTGACCCGCTGCCGGGGGCCAGAGCGTTTCTGGACCGGCTGCGGACTAAGGCGCAGGTGGTGATCCTCAGCGACACCTTCGAGCAGTTCGGCCTGCCGCTGATGGAGAAGCTCAACTGGCCCACCCTGCTGTGCAACACGCTGGAGGTGGGGGAGGACGGTATGATCTCCGGCTTCCGGATGCGGTGCAGTCACTCCAAGCTCACCACCGTCCGGGCCTTCCAGTCCATGGGCTACGATACCATCGCCTCCGGCGACAGCTACAACGATCTGGAGATGATCCGGGCCAGCAAGGCGGGCTTCCTGTTCCGCACCACGGAGCAGATCAGAGCGGACTATCCCCAGTATCCGGCCTTCGAGGAGTATGACGACCTGCTGGCGGCCATTGAACAGGCACTGTAAAGGGGAAACGCATGACAGGGAGAGCCTCCGCAGGAGGGCGGTTCCGCTGTCAGAATAAGAAAAGGATAGGGCAGGGCCGACATTTTGTCGGCCCTGCCCTGTCCTTTATGGTGGTTACTGCTCCTGTACCACGGCGATGTCCTCACCGACGGTGCAGATGTGGTATGGGGCATCGGTGGAGACGCCGGTGTCGTGGGTCTCTCCGGTGCGGAGGTTTGTCACCCAGAGGGTTCCGTTCTGCCGGTAGGTGGCATAGGCGGCACCGGCATAGAATTGCAGGCCGTCCTCCTGCCGCTGGGGGATGTAGGCGGCGGCACGGGACACGGTCGGCCGGGCCAGTTCTGTGGCGCAGTCGTATCCATAGACATCCGTCAGGCGGGATTCCTGACTTCCGTCATCCGTGGCTATCACGAGGATATCCGCTCCCAGCCAGCGGGCGGTGAGCATGAGGGAGGCATCCTCTGCTATGCCGCAGGCGACGGCCAGATCCACCACCTGCTGCCCGTCGCAGTAGAAAGCGCCCTGACGATTCGCCTGCTTGGTCAGGAAGATGGCTTGCTGCAAATCCGGGGAGACCTCCAGCTGCCAGATGCCGTAGGGGGTCAGCAGGTCGGGCAGCAGCCACGTCAGTTGGCCGCTCTCCAGCCACGCCAGAGCGTACCGGCCCTGATCCAGCTGCTCCGGGTCACGCAGGCGGCACAGGACGGCGTCCATGGAGCCGGAGATGGGCTCGGCAGACCAATCCTCCTGCTGGTTCTGGAGGAAGATCTGCCCACCATATTGGCACCAGAGGAAGGTGAGCTGTCCCTCCGGCAGGGTACCGGAGAAGGTCTCGGTGGGCAGGGCCTGACCGTCTGCGTAAAATACGCCGTCGGTGCAGGTGGGCGCTGCCGGGATCACGGCGGCATTGAAGGGGGTCTCGCCGGTCCAATAGGCGATCTCATCGCCGGTGTTCACGGGTAAGGCACTGCATCCCGTCAGCAGGATGCACAGTGCACTCAAGAGATAGATGATTCGATGCTTCACGGTGGCCCTCCTTTTCACACGATATGTTTTCGGTATATGGTAAGATAATTGTATGGTAAAGAAAATGAATTGTCAATAATTTATAATATTTGGAGGAGACAAAATGGAAAATATGCACTTTACACAAAAAAGTGAGGGACGAATCTATTGACTTTGCCGTGGAGGTATGGTAAAAGTAAGGAGAAAGACAGTGGTTGGATGGGCGATAAAGGAGGCTCTATCATGAAAACGGGAAGGATTATAGCGGTGCTTGCGGTATCCTTGCTGGCAGTGCTTGTGCTGGTGCTGCTCTGGATAGGTCGGGGCGGCAGAGAACCGGAGAAGACGGAGGTATCCGTGACGGAAAAGCAGGCCATGACCTTCGCAGAGGGTGAAATCCGCCGCATCGCCGGGGAGGGCGGGCCGGACTGCACATGGGACGATACCACGGCGATCCTCCAAGGCAGGCCCCTTTACGGCCCCGACGACCGGTGCAACGGATATGTGTGCAGGCTGACCACCGGCGGCATGGAGACAGGGTATCTTCAAGTGGATGCGCTGGGCGGGGAGCTTTGCACCGGTGCTTACTCCTTCACCGGTATCCCGGCCTATGAGGGGCTGGCCGAGGAAGGTGGAGGGACGGCTTCGGAGGAACGGCTGTACTTTTTCGGCGGCATCTCCTACGGCGTAAGGCTGGAGGACGGGAGCTTCCGGCTGATGGGCTCTCCGGAAAGGGTGAGCGCCGAGACGGCGGCGGAGCAGTACCGGCACACGGTGGAGCAGGTGCAGCGCCAACGGGCGGAGTAAGAGATGATGAGCGGCGTATTCTCCGGCGGGAGGGTGCGCCGCTCTATTGACAGCGGTGGTATAATCTATTATGGCTGAAAATATACGAAAACGAGGACAACACTATGGACATTACACAGGGCGCACCCTTCGAGAGCTTTGGGCTGTCGGAGGCGACCATGCGTGCCATACACAACAAAGGATATGAGGTGAGTACCCCCGTACAGGCCGGGTGCATCCCCCCCATGCTGGCGGGGAAGGACGTGATCGCCAAGGCACCTACCGGCACCGGTAAGACCATGGCCTTCGGCATCCCCATCATCGAGCGCATCGACCCGGAGAGCGAGGCGGTGCAGGCGGTGATCCTGGCCCCCACCCGTGAGCTGGCCATGCAGATCACCGAGGAGATGCGGGAGGTGGCGGTGTGCCACGAGGGGGTGCGGCTGGTGTGCCTGTACGGAGGTCAGCCTATCGGCAAGCAGATCAACGCCCTGAAGCGGCGGCCCCAGATCGTGGTGGCCACGCCGGGGCGGCTCTCCGACCACATGAAGCGGCGGACGGTGGTGCTGAACGAGGTGTCCACCGTGGTGCTGGATGAGGCGGACCGGATGCTGGATATGGGCTTTATCCACGATGTGCGGCGGATATTGGACAAGATCCCCAACCGGAAGAATCTGGGGATGTTCTCCGCCACCATCTCCCGTGAGGTGATGGATATCTCGTGGATCTATCAGCGGGATCCGGAGGAGATCACGGTGCAGGCCACGCAGGAGAATAAGCCCGATATCTTGCAGTACCGCCTCGATGTGGACTCCGACGCCAAGGTGGACGCCATTGCCGCCATCATCAAGAAGCAGGGGCTGGAGCGGGTCATCTGCTTCTGCAACACCAAGGGCTCCACGGAGCGGCTGACGAAGTTTTTGCAGATGCGTGGGCTGGACGCCCAGTGCATCCACGGAGATATCCCCCAGAAGAAGCGGGAGGAGGTCATGGCCCAGTTCCGGGAGGGCAAGCTCCATGTGTTCGTGGCCACGGACGTGGCCAGCCGGGGCATCGACGTGGACGATGTGGACGCCGTCTTCAACTTCGACGTGCCGGAGGAGAATGAGTACTACGTACACCGCATCGGCCGGACGGGGCGGGCCAAGCGCCACGGCGTGGCCTATACGCTGCTGTCGGATTTCCCCAGCCGGATGCGGCTGGACGATATCGCCCGCAACACCCGCAGCCAGATCGTCTCCGCCAAGCTGGAGGAGGACGGCACGGTGGTTCCGCTGGAGAAGTAAGAGGTGGGGCTATGAATATTTGGAAACGGGGCGTTTGCCTGCTGCTGACGCTGGTGATGGCGGCGGCGCTGGCGGGCTGCGGCACCCAGCGGGAGCCGCAGACGCTGCGGGTATGCCTGCCGGAGCTGCCGGGGACGCTGGACCCGGCTATGGTCACCACAGACTCCGAGCGCATCGTGGTGAGCCATCTGTATGAGAATCTCGTGAAGCTGGCCTCTGACGGGCAGGGCGGCAGCCGTGTGGAGGCCGGGGCTGCCCGGAAATATGTCTGCACCGACAACAACGACGGAACCCAGACCTATACCTTTACCCTGCGGGACATGAAGTGGTCCGACGGGCAGAAGGTGACGGCGGCGGATTTTGTCTACGCCTGGCAGCGGCTGGCGGACCCGGCCACGGCCTCCCCTAATGCGGCGCTGCTGGAGATGGTGGCGGGGTATCGGCAGGTTCGCAGCAGCGGCGATGTCAGCAAGCTGCAGGTGTCGGCCCCGGAAGAGAACACCTTTGTGGTGACCCTCAGCAATCGGTGCGCCTACTTTTTAAGCGCCGTGTGTACGGCGGCAGCCACCATGCCGGTACGCAGCGATCAGCCGAAGAACTGGCAGGCGGATCCCACGGCCCTGTGTACCAACGGGGCCTACCGCATCAGCGAATGGAAGAACGGTCTGCTGACCGCCACGGTACCGGAGAGCTACTACGACCAGCGGCGACTGCAAATGAGCACGCTGGTGTTCCGGTTCGAGACGGATGCGGCGATGAGGACGGAGCTGCTGAAAAAGAACGAGGTGGATTTCGTACTGGGCCTGTCCCAAGAGGAGCTGGCGGATGAGCCGGAGACATGGACACCGGACAGCTATCCTCAGGTGATGACGCTGCTGGTGAACCAGATGGCACAGAGCCTGGCCAGCGAGGAGCTGCGGCAGGCCATGTCGCTGGTCATCGACCGGAACGCCTTGGCGGCGCTGACAGAGAGCCGTCTGGTGACTCTGGCGACCGGACTGATTCCCGGAGGGATACGGAACACCATGGGCGGAGACTTCCGCACGGAGAGCGGCGATCTCATTAACAACGACCCAGAGGCGCTGACGGCTGCCCGTGAGAAGGCGGCGGAGCTGATGCAGCAGGCTGGCCTGACGGACCCCAGCAGTCTGGCGGGGCTGGGGCAGGTGACGCTGCTGTATGAGGAGAGTGACGTCAACGCCAAGATCGCTCAGCTGCTGCGGGATACGTGGCGGGATCAGCTGGGTCTTGTGGTGACGCTGAAGGGCGTTACCGGCGAGGAGGTACAGCGGGATGTGGCCAGCGGCGAGTTTGCCATCGCCATGGTGACGCTGAAAAGCGACCGCAACGACGCCATGGGCCTGCTGCGGCAGTGGGCCAGCGGCAGCAAGGAGGGGGAGTTCTTCTACTCCCACGCCTACGATATGCTGATGGGTGTGGCGGCGGACTGCGGCGAGGTAGAGGTACGGGACGCCTATTTGGAGGATGCCGAGCGTCTGCTGCTGGAGACGGGGTATGTATGCCCCTTGTATTTTACCGGCCAGAGCAGCCGGCTCAGCAGCGCCTACACGGGGCTGCTGACGGATGGTATCGGCGGGTACTACTTCTCCTATGTGGTTCAGCAGAACAACGGATAACAGAATTAAAAAGAGCATCCTGTGAAGGAAATAGCCCTCACAGGATGCTCTTTTTCTTGGGAAAATGCCATGGGATGATGGGGGGCATGGCCTTCTTGGGAGAAAAGCGCCCGTGGAAAAAAGTGGCAATTACCGGATGCCGGTAACGTGGTAGCCGGCGTCCTCCACGGCCTGACGCAGGGTGTCATCGGACACGTCGGGGGTGCAGGTGACGGCGGCGGACTTGGAGTCCAGATCCACGGTGGCCTCTACGCCGGGCAGGTCATTGAGGGCCTTTTCCACACGGCCGGTGCAGTGGGCGCACATCATGCCGTCAATATGGATGGTCTTGTTCACGGTATTCTCCTCCTTTCCTTGAGACTGGAACACGGCGCTCTCCGGCAGGGGAGCGGTGGGTACGGGATGGTCGGAAAAAACCGGGGGCTTCCAGCCCCGCAGACGCAGGGCGTTGGACACCACGCACACGGAGCTGAGGCTCATGGCAGCGGCGGCCAGCATGGGATTCAGGGTCAGGTGCAGGGCCGGATACAGGACACCGGCGGCCACGGGGATGCCGATGGAGTTATAGAAGAAGGCCCAGAACAGGTTCTGCTTAATGTTCCGCAGCACGGCACGGGAGAGATCCATGGCGGAGGGGATATCCAGCAGGCTGCTCTTCATCAGTACCACATCCGCCGACTCGATGGCGATGTCCGTACCGGCGCCGATGGCAAGGCCCACATCGGCCTGCGCCAGCGCCGGGGCATCGTTGACGCCGTCGCCCACCATGGCCACCCGCTGACCCTGCTGCTGGAGCTGGGCCACGCACTTGGCCTTATCCTGCGGCAGCACCTGTGCGATGACCTGATCCACGCCGATCTGGCGGGCAATGGCGTTGGCGGTGCGCTGGTTGTCGCCGGTCAGCAGCACCACTCGACGGCCCATGCGCCGCAGGGCTGCGATGGCCTTGGCACTGTCGGGCTTCACCACATCTGCCACGGCCACGCAACCCAGCAGACGGCCGCTCTCAGCGAAGAACAGAGGTGTTTTGCCGTCCTCGGCCAGCCGGTGAGCGTCTGCCTCCATGGCTGCCAGCGAGACACCGTTCTGCGCCAGATAACCGGCATTGCCGGCCAGCACCGCTTCGCCGGAGAGGGTGGCCTGGATCCCACCGCCGGGGACGGAGCGGAAGCCGGACACGGGGCAGAGGGGGATGTGGCGGGCTTGAGACTCCTCCACGATGGCGTGGGCCAGCGGGTGCTCCGAGGGCTTTTCCGCCGAGGCGGCCACGCAGAGGAGCTCCTCCTCCGTGACGCCGGGGGCACAAAGGATATCCGTGACACGGGGCTGGCCCATGGTGACGGTGCCGGTTTTATCCAGCACCACCGTCTGCACCTTGTGCAGCAGCTCCAGACTTTCGGCGGACTTGATGAGGATGCCCTGCTGGGCGGCCTGTCCCGTACCTACCATGATGGCCACGGGGGTAGCAAGACCCAAAGCGCAGGGGCAGGAGATCACCAGCACGGCGATGGCGATGGAGAGGCAGAAGCGGACGTCCATACCCCCCACGAAGGCCCACAGCAGAGCCGCCGTCAGGGAGATGGCCATGACCACCGGCACGAAGATGCCGCTGATGCGGTCCGCCAGCCGGGAGATAGGGGCCTTAGAGGAGGCGGCCTCCTCCATGAGCCGGATGATCTGGGAGAGGGTGGTGTCTCCGCCCACACGGGTGGCCCGCAGCTCCAGATAACCGGAGCTGGTGACAGTGGCAGAGGTGACGGCGTCGCCGGGGACCTTCTCCACCGGCAGGCTCTCACCGGTGATGGCGGACTCGTCTACGGCGGCGTGGCCGTCGGTGATGACACCGTCCACGGGGATACGGCCGCCCTGACGGACGATGACGGTGTCACCGGCCACGATCTCCTCCGTGGGGATGGTGAGCTCCTGTCCCTGACGGCGCACCACGGCACTCTCCGGGGCCAGAGCCAGCAGAGCGGAGATGGCACCGGTGGTCTTGCCGCGGGAGCGCTCCTCCAGATACTTGCCCACCGTCACCAGCGTCAGGATCATGCCGGCGGACTCGAAGTACAGGTCCGGCATACCGGATACCTGTCCGGCGGCCAGCAGGCCCATTTCAATGAGGCTGTATACAAGGCCAGCCGCAGCGCCGACGGCCACCAGCGAGTCCATGTTGGGGCTAAGCTTCACCAGACGGGAGAAACCTACGGTAAAATAATTGCGGTTGAGAATGAGAATGGGGATCACCAGCGCCAGCTGCAGGCAGCCCAGCAGCAGAGGGTGCATATGCAGCACCTGCGGCAAGGGCAGGCCCATCATGTGGCCCATGCTCAGGTAGAACAGCGGCACCAGAAATACCACCGACCAGATGAGGTGCTTCTTCCGGCGGCGGAGGGCGGCGTCCTGATCCCGGCGCAGCTGGCCCTGATCCGTCTGAGAGGCGGGAGAGGCTCCGTAGCCCGCCGCCTTTACGGCGGCGATGATGTCACTTTCGGTGACCGTCGTCTCGTCGTAGGTGACGGTCATGCTGCCCAGCATCAGGTTCACCGGGGCGCTCTGCACGCCGCTGAGCCTGGAAACCGCCTTTTCCACGTGGGCCGAGCAGGCGGCGCAGGTCATACCGGTCACGGCGAATTGCTCTGTCATCATCGGCACCCCCTTACTTCATGAGCTTTTGCAGGGTGGTGACCAGCTCGTCAATGACGGCGTCGTCCCCCTGACGGATGCCATCGGCCACGCAGGTACGGATGTGGGTGGCCAGCAGTTCCTTGCTGAAGCTGTTGAGGGCGGCGCTGACGGCGGAGACCTGGATCAGGATATCCGGGCAGTAGGCGTCCTTTTGCAGCATCTCCCGCAGGCCACGGACCTGTCCCTCGATGCGGTTGAGGCGATGGGTGAGTTTCTTTTGCTCCTCGTCGGAGCGGTGCTTTGTCTTATGGCAGCAGCAGTCCATGCAAATACCTCCCTGGGGTATAATTTCATGGTGGCATTATATACCCCCTGTGGGTATTTGTCAACGCTTTTCTTTGGGCTTGAAGAAAATGGCTGCCAGCACGGCAAAGACCACCGCTGCGGCGATGCCGCCGGAAGTAGCGGTGAGGCCGCCGGTGAGGATGCCCAGCGGCCCCTTTTCCGCCACGGCCTTAGCCACGCCCTTGGCGAGACTGTATCCGAAGCCGGTGAGGGGGACAGTGGCGCCGGCACCGCCCCAGTCCACCAGATACTGGTAGACGCCCACCGCCTGCAAAAGTACCCCGGCCACCACATAGCCGGTGAGGATGCGGGCAGGGGTCAGTTGGGTGCGGTCGATGAGAAACTGGCCGATGGCACAGAGGACGCCGCCGCAGAGAAATGCGTTCAGGTAATCCAAGGCTTACACTCCTTCCTTTGCGGCGGAAAGTGCCACCGCATGACAGATGCCGGGGATGGACTCCCCCTGAAAGGAGGAGGTGGGGCTCAGCAGCGCCCCGGTGGGGGCGAAGAGCAGGCGCTTCCAGCGGCCCTCCCGCAGGCCACGGAGCAGGTAGCCGTTGAACACGGCGGCGGAGCATCCGCAGCCGGAGCCTCCGGCGTGCATATCCTGCTTCTCCAGATGGTACAGCAGCAGCCCGCAGTCGGTGTAGTTTTTCGTCATGTCCACACCGTCCTGCCGGAAGAGGTCGGTGACGATCTGTTGACCCAGCAGCCCCAGATCGCCGGTGACGATGAGGTCATAATCCTCCGGGCCGGTGGCGGTAGCGGTAAAGTGCGCCCGCAGGGTGTCGTAGGCGGCGGGGGCCATGGCGGCCCCCATGTTGTTGGCATCGGTGATGCCCCAGTCCACGATGCGGCCGCAGGTGACGTGGGTGATATAGGGGCCGTCCCCCTGAGCCCCCAGAATACAGCAGCCGGAGGCGGTGGCCGTCCACTGGGCGGTGGGGGTGCGCTGGCTGCCGTAGGGGACCGGCATCCGGTACTGGCGCTCGGCGGTGCAGTAGTGGGAGGAGGTCATAGCGGCGGCCAGCCGGGCGAAGCCCCCGTCAATGAGCAGCGCTGCCAGAGACAGGCTCTCTCCCATGGTGGAGCAGGCGCCGTACAGCCCGTAGAAGGGGATATGGAAGCTCCGCAGGCCGAAGGAGGTGCCGATGCACTGGTTCAGCAGGTCCCCAGCCAGCACGTAGTCCAGTTCACCGGCGGTGAGGCCACCCTTTTCCAGCGCCCGGCGCAGGACCCGCTCCTGCATGGCGGATTCTCCCTGTTCCCATGTCTTTTTCCCAAAGAAGGTGTCGGGGGATAGCTCGTCGAAATAGTCGGAGAGGGGGCCTTGCCCCTCCATGCGGCCGCCGATGTTGGCGAAGGACACCACGCTGGGGGGATGGGAGAGCTGCACCGTCTGGCGGCCCGCTCGTTTGGTCTGCATAGACTTCACCTCGTGTTTCGTATTTGAGGTAGTTTGCCCCGGCGAGGGAAAAATAAACAAGGAAGGAAGCTCTGCGGCAAAGCCGCAGGGCTTCCTTCCTTTTCAGATGTTCCATCGGAACAGCAGCAGATATGCCGCTGCAAAATCACCGGCCGCCAGATTACGATTACCGGCTGCGGGGTCACTCGCCGGCTCTCTCCGGGACGGTTGCCGCCGCTTCAGGCTCCGGCAGCAGATCCGTCATGCTCTTGAGGCTGATGCCCAGCGTGGAGGCATTGTGCAGCAGAGCAGAGGTGGTGGGGGGCAGGATGCCCGCCACGCCCAGAAGAATCAGGCCCAGATTGAAGCCCACAATGAAGCGGTAGTTCCGATGGATGCGATCCATAAGGCTCTGACTGATGCGCCGCAGCGTCACCAGCTGGAACAGATCCTCGGAGGTGATGGTGATATCGGAGATCTCCCGTGCGATGGCGGCACCGGTGGAGATGGCGATACCGGCATCGGCCTCCGACAGGGCAGGGGAGTCGTTGACGCCGTCACCGATCATGATGACCGTGTGTCCGGCGGCACGCTCCCGGCGGATGAAGTCTGCCTTATCCTCCGGCAGGACCTCGGCGTGGAACTCGTCCACCCCTACCTCCTCCGCCACACAGGCGGCGGTACGGCGGTTGTCGCCGGTCATCATGACTACCTTGCGGATGCCGCAGTCGTGGAGCGCACGGATGGCGTCCTTGGCCTCGGCCCGAAGGGGATCGTGGATACAGATCACCGCCGCCAGCTGCCCGGCCAGACACAAATAGAGGTGGGAGTACTGGGTGGGCAGGGCATCGAACCTCTCCTGCTCCCCGGCGGGGATGGTGCAGCCCTCGTCCTCGAAAACGAAGTGGGCGCTGCCGATGAGGGTCTTTTCGCCGTTTACCATGCTGGAGATGCCGTGGGCCACGATGTACTGCACCTGAGAGTGGTACTCCTCGTGGGACAGGCCCCGGCGCTTGGCCTCCTCCACCACGGCGGTGGCCATGGAGTGGGGATAGTGCTCCTCCAGACACGCCGCCAGACGCAGCATCTCTTGAGCGTCGTGACCCCCGAAGGGGACCACGTCCTGCACCGTGGGGACGGCGTAGGTGAGGGTACCGGTCTTGTCGAACACCACGGTATCCGCCTGGGCCACGGCCTCCAGGAAGCGGCCACCCTTGACGGAGATGTGATAGCTGCTGCACTCCCGCATGGCGGAGAGCACGGCGATGGGCATGGAGAGCTTCAGAGCGCAGGAGAAGTCTACCATCAGCACCGCCAGCATTTTGGTGACGTTCCGGGTCAGCAGGTACGTCAGCACCGTACCGCCCAACGTATACGGTACCAGCCGATCCGCCAGACGGGCGGCCTTGTCCTCGGTGGTGGATTTCAGCTTCTCGGACTCCTCGATCATCCGGACGATGCGGTCGTAGCGGCCGCTGCCCTGCACCTTCTGAACCTCCACCACGCATTGGCCCTCCTCGGCCACTGTTCCGGCGTATACCGGACTGCCGGGGCGCTTGACCACGGGCATGGACTCGCCGGTGATGGAGGCCTGATTCACCATGGCCTCGCCGCTGACCACCTGACCGTCCAGCGGGATAAGGCTGCCGGTGCGGACCAGCATCCGGTCGCCCAGCTGCACGTCACCGATGGGAACCAGTACCTCCGTATCGCCGCTTTGCAGCCATACCTTGTCCACATTCAGGGACATGGCCCCGGCCAGATCGGCCACAGACTTCTTGTGGGTCCACTCCTCCAGAATTTCGCCCAGCCGCAGCATGAACATGACGGAGCCGGCGGTGGAGAAGTCGCCCCGAACCATAGAGACGGTGACGGCGGTGGCGTCCAGCACCGCCACGGTGAGCTTGCCGTGCCACAGGGCCGTCAGCCCCTCCCGGATGTACTTCACGGAGCGGTACAGGGCCATGGCCGTGGTGATGGGGGCGGGGAGGAACAGCTTGGAGAAGATACGGCGCATCACCGTCATGGCCAGCTTGTCCTCGAACTCCCGGTTCAGAGCACGGGAGGTGTGCTCCGGCACCAGCTCCATGACCTCGGCCTTGGCGAAGGAGAAGGAAGCCAATGCGCCGATCACGGCGCTGCGCTGGCCGGTGTAGCGCACCACGGCATCCTGTGTGCGGTCATAGACCGTGACCTCCGTGACACCGTCTACGCTGCGAAGATAGTATTCCAGCAGATCCGCCTCATGCAACGACATCCGGGCGCAGTGCAGATGTACCCGCAGGCGGTTGGGGGACTCGTGGAGAATGTTGCATTTCATAGATCAGTTTGAACCTCCAAACGAAAGAAGAACCGCAGAATGCGGCTCTTCCTATAACGCAGTGCTGAACTTAAGCCTCTTGTGCGGAAGTGTCCTCAATGGTCTCGGCCTCGGCCTCAGCGGCCCGGTGGTCATTGATGGCCTTGGCGTCGGCGTAGATGTCGTCGGCGCCCTCGCGGACAGAGGTGACGGTGTGCATGATGCAGTCCTTGGCACGCAGAGCGGCGGCGGTGGTGTGGGCATAGACCTTCTTAGCGTCCTCGCTGGTGAGGATCTTCAGGCCGGCCGTGCCGAACAGCAGACCGGCGGCGAACAAACCAATGTGTTTCATGATAAATTTCCTCCTGTTGATTGCGATTGCTGCGCTGAAACAGGCGCAGCTCCTAAGATCGAAGTGCTCCGATCCGTGAAAGAATCATAGCACAACGAGTGGTACAATGCAAGTGTTTTTCATAGAAAAGTGGGGATCATGGGAACAAAAAGCTACACAACCGACGCCCCAAAGGGCATCAGGGCCAGACGGGCCATTTTGAAGCACTGGAGGCCCACAGGGACCCCGACAATGGTGACGCACCACAGGCATCCCAGAATGACATAGCCCAAGGCCATCTCCATTCCGGAGAGCAGCAGCCAGAGAATGTTCACCAGCAGTGAGAAGCCCCCGCCGCCGTAGACTACCTCCTTGCCGAAGGGGAAAAAGGCCAGGGAGGCGAATTTGAAGCACTGAAGGCCCACAGGGATGCCCACAATGGTGACGCACCACAGGCAGCCCGCCAGCACCCAACTCAGTCCGCCGATGAGTCCGCCGAAGAGAAACCAGAGGATGTTGCCGATTGTTTTCATAGAAATACCTCGCTTGTAACTGTCTCCGAGGGAGACTGGTTTTATCTTAAACGGAAATTGTGAAGTTTTCAACCACGGCGGGAAATATTTTCCCGGTGAGAGTCAGGCACCGGCGGAAATATAAACAAATCCACCCTTGCAAAGAGGAGGGATATATGGTAAAATCACCATAGAGTGCAGGCCCGTTGCTGCCCGGTGTGAAAAACCGGAGGAGAAAGGGTAGGCGCTCCCCGGCCTTGGAGCAGCTGCCGGAGAACGATGTGGACAGCTATGAGATCGTGGAAGTGGGCGATATACAGGTAGACGACCTGCTCCTGTCAGCCGAAGAGCATCAGGCTATGCTGGCACAGGGAGAGGCACCGTATAACTGGGAGAGTGAGAGCAGTCAGGTGTCCTGAACGGCTGAACAGAAAAACGGGCTGCGGCCCGTGATAGGGAAGCTCATATAGCCTTGCGGAAATGGTGCAAGGCGTTTCTACGGAGCCGCCGAAGGCTCTACTATGGGTGCTCTGCCGGAAAAGCGGCGGGGTGCCTATTTTTTGCGGAAAGGAAGGAAACGGATATGGTGCAGGTTTTGAAGGGAAACATCGTGCAGGCCCCGGCGCTGGGGGAGCTGCAGATCACGGAGCAGGGCTATCTGGTGATGGAGGACGGCGTGATCCGGGGCGTCTATGACCGGCTGCCGCTGGAATATGCTACGGCGCCGCTGGTGGATTACGGTCAGGCACTGGTGATGCAGTCCTTTGCGGATATGCACCTCCACGCCCCTCAATACCCCATGCTGGGCATGGGCATGGACCTACCGCTGCTGGAGTGGCTGGATACCTACACCTTCCCCACGGAGGCACGGTTTTCCGACACGGACTACGCCCGCCGCATCTATCGCCGTCTGGCCACGGACCTCATCACCAACGGCACCACCCGTGTGTGTATGTTCTCCTCCCTCCACACCGACGCCACGTGGATCCTCATGGAGGAGCTGGAGCGGGCCGGCGTCACCGGCTATGTGGGCAAGGTGAACATGGATCGCAATGGCCTGCCCGGCATCTTGCAGGAGACCACGGAGGAATCTGTCCGGGAGACGCTGCGGTGGCTGGAGGGATGTCATTTCGACCACGTCAAGCCCATTCTGACCCCCCGCTT
>OGYY01001544.1_pt1 | contig 19613 bp, 13 predicted proteins | sample 1576671 | NCBI WGS metagenome assembly OGYY01 (sample SAMEA3541593, study PRJEB24748) | human gut metagenome | biome: human gut; feature: human-associated habitat; material: faeces | place: China | collected 2012 | reverse complement strand
GGGCGGTCAGACCTGGTATGTCGTCTTTAATGGTGCGGTATATAAAAATGCCTGGGGATCGCGCCATGCAGACCACCGACTCCAACTGGCATGAGTGCGTCGCCAACATCGACAAGGTCGAGTGCCCCGACGACACCACGGTCATCGTGACCACCAAGGTCGCCGCCGCCTCCACCTTGGCCAACCTCTGCATCTTCACCCTGGGCGTGCAGTCCAAGGCCTACTTCGACGAGGTGGGCGAGGAGAAGTACGTAGACGGCCCCATCGGCGTCGGCCCCTTCGTCATCAAGGAGTGGAAGAAGGGCGAGTACCTGACCATGCAGGCCAACCCGCACTATCGCCTCGAGGGCCTGCCCCTGACCGAGGAGATCGAGTTCAAGGTCGTCGCCGACGACGCGGCCCGCGCCATCCAGCTCCAGGGCGGCGACATCGACGCCACCACCGACCTGCCCTTCTCCACCATGATGCAGCTTGAGAGCGACCCCAACGTGACCCCCGAGGCCGACCCCTCGACCATGGTCTACTGGATCTCGCTCAACGTGGAGAACGAGTACCTGGCAAACGAGAAGGTCCGCGAGGCCCTCTTCAAGGCCACCGACGCCCAGCAGTTCGTCGACGCCCTCTCCTACGGCTTCGCCACGGCCGCCGGCTCGGTCCTGAACCCCACCTCCGAGTACTGCGACCTGAGCCTGCAGCCGCCCGTGGCCGACGTCGAGGCCGCCAAGGCCCTGCTCGCCGAGGCCGGCTACGCCGACGGCTTCAAGCTCCGCATGCTCCTTCGCGGCGGCAACGCCACCTATGAGCAGATCGCCATGGTCCTGACCCAGCAGTGGGCCCAGATCGGCGTCACCATCGAGCTCGACCAGCGCGAGGCCACCGCATACACCGAGGCCCGCAAGGCCATGGACCTGGACATCATCATCTCCGGCTGGAGCGACGACGTCCAGGATCCCACCCAGCTCATGCAGTTCATCTTTGACTTCAGCGTGAACTGCGGCTACTACAGCAACTTCCACCAGCCCGAGGACATGGTGGCCCTCAACGAGCAGGCCACCGTCGAGATCGACGTGGAGAAGCGCAAGGAGCTCTACTTCCAGATCCAGCAGGGCTTCGCCTCCGAGGGCATCTTCATCCCCCTGAACGACCTGATCGACAACGAGACCGTCTATATCAAGAAGATGTTCGAGGACTATCCCCACCTGCGCGACCAGGTGACGGCTCCCGACGGCAACATCTATGGCATCCCGGAAGTGATTCTGTACGTGCACGGCACGGTCGAGGACAAGATGTGGGTCAACCAGGTCTGGCTGGACGCGCTGAACATGGAAAAGCCCACCACCACCGAGGAATTCCGCAACATGCTGATCGCCTTCCGGGACGAGGATCCCAACGGCAACGGTCTGCAGGATGAAATCGGCCTTGTCACCCAGGGCATGGACATCACCTATCTGATGAATTCCTTTGTCTATTACGACGAGACCTTCACCCAGCTGAAGAATGGCAAGATCGAGTACGTTGCGACCAGCGACGCCTTCCGCGACGGTCTGAAGTACCTCGCGGATCTGGTGAAGGACGGCCTGTACGCTGCCGATTCTCTGACCATGGATCGCACGCAGCGCACCGCGCTGGTCATGTCCGGCGACGAGCCCACCGTCGGCGCTCTGACGGCGCTGTGGCCGGGCCACTTTGCCACCGTTGAGAACGCCATCGACGACGGCGGCGCGACCCGCTTCTGGAACTATCGTCCCCTCGCTCCCCTGGAGGGCCCCAACGGCGTGAGCGGCTGCTACTATAACAGCGGCACCATCAACAACACCAGTGCCTGCCAGTTCGCCATCACCAGCGCCTGCAAAGATCCCGTGGCGGCAATTCGCTGGCTGGACTACTTCTACTCCCTTGAGGGCTATCTGACGGCGACCTACGGCCCGAAGGTGGAGAGCGAAGACGACCTGTACATGGGCGTTTCCGGCTGGCGCTCTGCCAACGACGACGAACAGGGCATCGACGGTGAAAAGGCGGTCTATCAGGGATATGGCCTGAACACCACAGTCAACTGCGGCTGGACCAGCGGCGGCGTCGTTCCTCGCTTCCTTTCCTTCGCCGGCCACAGCGGACAGGTCACTGCGGAAGGCCATTACGAGCAGATGCTCTACAAAACGACCACCGAGGACTATATTTCCTATGCCGGAAACGCGAGCGTGCCTCCGCTGTACATGGACGAGGAAACCTCCTTCGAATTCAATGAGCTGGAGACCAATCTGAAGTCCTGTGTGAACACGGCGATGGCGCAGTTCATCACCAGCGTTCGGGATATCGACACCGAATGGGACGCCTTCCAGGAGGAGCTGAAGAGCTTCGGTCTGGAGCGTTATCTCGAAATCTATCAGGCGCAGTACGAGCTGAATTACGGCGATTGATCGCGCCAGGACCCCTTTTGCCCCCTGATTTCGGTCAGGGGGCCATAGTCGATTTTTGAGGAAAACGCGATGGAGGAGAAAACCGCGATGAACCACAACGAAAAGATGCGCTGGTTTCGCGAGGCGCGATACGGCCTGTTCATCCATTGGGGGCTTTACGCCATTCCCGCCGGCAGTTGGAAGGGAACCGTCTATGGACACGGCACGGAATGGCTGATGAAAAACGCGGAAATTCCTGTAGAGGAGTATCGTCAGCTCGCGAATGAATTCAATCCCACCGCCTTCAACGCGGACGAGTGGGTTCGCATGGCGGCGGAGGCGTTCGGCGTAAAGTACATCGTCTTTACCGCAAAGCACCACGACGGCTTCGCCATGTACGACAGCGCCGCCTCCGACTACAACATCATGCGAACGCCCTATGGAAAGGACGTCGTTCGCACGCTGTCGGACGCCTGCAAGCGATACGGCGTCGTGTTCTGCCTGTATTATTCCCAGCTGCAGGACTGGTACGAGCCCTACGGCTTTGGCAACACTTGGGACTTCAGACTGGAAAACGCCCGGCACTTTCGAAAGTATCTGGACGAAAAGGTCAAGCCACAGCTCAAAGAGCTTTTGACGAATTATGGCGAAATCGGCCTGATCTTGTTCGACACCCCCTACGAGATGGATCCTGCGCAGTGCGCCGAGCTGGCCGACTACGTGCGCTCGCTCCAGCCCGGCTGCCTTGTCAACGGTCGAGTGGGCTACGGCCTGGGCGACTATCGACAGATGAGCGACAACAGCATTCCCGTACTCGCCTACCGCAGAGATTGGGAAACGCCCATGACGTTGAACGACACGTGGGGCTATCGCAGAAGCGATGAAAACTGGAAATCCCCCGAGCGCGTGATGCAGATGCTGGTGGACGTAGTCGGCAAGGGCGGAAACCTGCTGATCAACGTCGGCCCCGACGAACTGGGGCGAATCCCGGAGGGCAGCGTCGCCGTATTGCGCACAATCGGCCAATGGGCATGGAAACAGGTCTTTCAGTTGAGATCGTTGAAGCAGCCAGAATCGATGGATCGGGAGAAATTCATACATTCAATACGATTGTACTTCCGCTGTTGAAACCGGCTATGGCAACACAGGCGATCTTCGGATTCGTTGCATCATGGAATAACCTGTATACACCTTCAATTATTCTTGCAACAGAGAGACAGAAGCAGACAATGCCTATGTACGTTTCAGCGTTAAAGGCAAATGATAAGTCAAGAGACTGGGGTCAGATTTACTGTGGACTTTTCACTACAGTACTTCCAATTCTGGTTATGTACTTCTTCCTTTCTAAGTACATTATCGCAGGTGTAGCACTTGGTGGTGTAAAGGAGTAAAGAGGTCTTTTATAAAATATAATGTAGGTATCGGAAGCCATGGGCGATCGATACCCACATTATATATACTGAATAAGTGAGGAGAAGCTGCTGTAGCAGGTTCTCTATATTTTTGTTTATGAGGAAAATTTGATGAATGAAATGACAAACAATCAAGACAACAAGAATAGCGGAAGGGATAAAGAACCGTTTTTGAGACGCGCAATGGATGCATTTGGAACAATGTTTGCATTAAATATCTGCTTTGTGGTGGGATGCATTCCAATCTTTACGATTGGTGCATCATTTACTGCATTGTATGCAATGTGCATCCGACTTCAGGAAGATGAAGAGGAAACTGTTGTTTCTGGTTTCATTCATGAGTTTAAGCGTAGTTTCAAACAATCTACGATTGCGTTTTTACTGTTGCTCGTTGCAGTTGCTGTAATGTTGGCTGAATATATTATGATCAAGCGGGTGACAGGGTTTATTTCAACATTTTATACATTTGTGCTTATAATTGAGGCAGTATTAGTTGCACTTGTTGTACCGTTTTTATTTCCATTAATTGCAAGGTATAATAATGCGTTGAGTATCACGGTAAGAAATGCAATGGTACTTTCAATCACTTACCTGTGGTCATGGGTAAAGGTCGTTATCGCATGGTTTGTTCCGATATTTATCTGTGTGAAATATCCGGTTGTGTTTGTGAGTATCTGGTATATGTGGCTGTTGCTTTTGTTTGGGGCAATTGCGTGGGGAACAACGCATACGATACGAAAGATATTCCGGTTGAATGAACAAAGAATCATTGATACTGCAGAGAAGGAGAGAAAAGCTGCGGAAGAAGCAGCGAAGGAAGCTGAACCGGATGAATCGGAATCAGTGGATGAAGAGGGAAAATAAAAGAAAAACAAAATAGTTTCTTTAATAATAAAATAAAGGAAAATGAAAAAGTCTGTAGAATAATAAAATTGTACGGACTTTTTTGTTATATTCGTTATGTTGACCATGGAGGATGGTGAAATATGCTGATTCGTGAAAAACAGGAGCAACAGGAACATGAGATCCTGAGTCCTTATGCATCATTCAGTGATCAGAGCAGAGGCAGGGATCGGGAAGAAGAACAGTGCGATCTTCGGACAGTCTATCAGCGGGACAGGGATCGGATCATTCACTGTAAGGCGTTTCGTCGTCTGAAGCATAAGACGCAGGTATTTCTATCACCGGGAGATGACCATTACAGAACCAGACTGACGCATACCCTTGAGGTGGCGCAGATTGCAAGAACGATCGCAAGGGCACTTCGACTGAATGAGGATCTGACAGAGGCAATCGCACTTGGTCATGATCTGGGGCATACGCCATTTGGGCATGCAGGAGAACGGGCATTGTCCAGATGCTCCGGCAGGTCATTCCAGCATAATGAACAGAGTGTGCGTGTGGTGGAAAAACTGGAGAAAAAAGGAGCAGGACTGAATCTGACCTGGGAAGTCCGGAATGGTATGCTGAATCATAAGACCTCCTGTACACCGGCAACATTGGAAGGAAAGATTGTCAGGCTGGCGGATAAGATTGCATATGTAAACCATGATATGGATGATGCCATCCGCGGCGGTATTATGAAAGAATCGGATCTTCCGATCAGTATTGTAAAGGCTCTTGGAAGCAATACAAGGGATCGGCTGGATTGTCTGATCCATGACGTGATTGATACCAGCTATGGTACTGATACAGTTGAGATGTCAGAGGAGATCGGAGATGCATTATCAGCTCTCCGCAGATATATGTTTGAATATCTGTATACGAATCCGGTGGCAAAGAGCGAGGAAGTAAAAGCAGAAAAGTTATTAGAGATATTATATGATTATTACATGGAGGATCAGTCGAGATTGAATAATGAGAGTATAGAGATGCTCTATATGGGTGAAGATCTTACGACGGTGATTTGTGATTATATAGCAGGGATGACGGACAACTATGCGATCGAGACATTTAAGGAGATCTATGTTCCAGGTGCATGGAAGGGTGTCTGAGATGAGACTGCAATCCGTAAGAAAGATGTGTTTGGACAGAAGCTTATGGGCGTATAGATAGAAAGTAGTTGAATTGGAAAGGAAGGGTAGTCGTTGTACTATTCAGATGAAGTGATAGATGAGGTGATATCCAGAAATGATATTGTGAATGTGATATCGGGGTATGTCAGTCTCAGGAAAAAAGGAAGGACGTTTGAAGCCTGTTGTCCATTCCATCATGAAAAGACACCGTCTTTTAAGGTGGACCGGGACAAGCAGTTGTATCATTGTTTCGGATGCGGAGCTGGAGGAAATGTATTTACATTTATCATGGAATATGAGAATATGTCATTCCCGGAAGCCGTACAGTATCTGGCGGATAAGGCAGGCATGACGCTGCCGGAGAGTAATCAGTCCGGACAGGATGCATCAAGAGAGAAATATAAAATATTGCTTCGGGATATGAATAAGACCGCAGCAGCATATTTTCATTATATCATGCGGCATACAGAGCATGGAAAGAAAGCCTATGAGTATTTTAAGGGCAGAGGTCTTTCGGATGAAACGATCAATCAGTTCGGTCTGGGATATGCAGACATTTACCGGGATGATCTGTATCGTTACCTGAAAGGAAAAGGATATACAGATGCAGAGTTAAAGGACTCCGGTCTGGTTGTGATCGATGAGAAAAATGGTGGATCGGACAAGTTCTGGAATCGTGCGATGATACCGATCCTGGATATCAATGGCAAGGTGATCGGATTTGGCGGACGAGTCATGGGTGATGGAAAACCAAAGTATATCAACACCAGTGATACAGTTGTATTTGATAAGAGCCGGAATCTGTTTGCGATGAATATTGCCAGGAGGAGCCGACGAAAAGGGTTTATCTGCTGCGAGGGCTACATGGATGTCATATCCATGCATCAGGCAGGATTTGATAATGCGGTAGCATCACTTGGAACTGCATTTACCTTTGGACATGCCAATATATTGAAGCGATATACAAATGAAGTATATCTGGCATATGACAGCGATGGCGCGGGTGTTGCGGCTACGCTGAAGGTTATATCCATCATGCGTGAAGTAGGTATTTCGGCGAGAGTCATTAATATGCGGCCACATAAGGACCCGGATGAATTTATTCAGACACTTGGCAGTGAAGCCTTTGAGGAGCGGATCAAAAATGCAGAAAGCGCGATCATGTTTGAGGTTCGTATGCTGTCGGAACAATACAATCTGAACGATCCGGAGGAGCGAACCTCTTTCCACAATGAGACAGCAAAACGACTGGCACAGATAGAAGAAGTGCTGGAGCGTAATAATTATATAGAAGCGGTATCGAACCTATACCATATTGACAAGGCAGGTCTTACAGATCTGGTACACAAATACGGAATTGCAGGTGTTCCGCGGTCAGAGATTGTAGAACGGGAAGAACGGCGGGCAGAGCATGAAAGCAGAGCTGTCGATCCGGCAAAGAATAAAGCAATGAAGCTGCTTCTGACATGGATGGTCAACGAACCGGGATTATTTCAGAAACTGGATGGAATCATTGATGAAACCTGTTTTGAAGATGGTGTTTACCGGGTAGTGGCTGATAAGCTGTATTCCCAGTATCGGGAGAATGGCAGGGTAGAGCCTGCGAGCATCGTGACGACATTTGAGTCGTTGGAGGAACAGCGGCTGGTGGCAGAGATGCTTCAGACGAACATCGGAATTGATATGACGCAGGAAGAAATTAACAATGCAGTGACCGATGTTGTAAAAAAGATAAGTTTAAGCAGTATAGAAGATAAGCTGGCAAAGACAAATGATATAAGCGAGATGCAGAGTCTCATACGTGCCAAAGCGAATCTTACAAAACTGCATATTTCCTTATAGAATGGATAAACTATTATATATTTATGGAGGATCATGATTTATGGAATCAAAAGAGAATAAAGAGCAGATTGAAGAGAAATTTCAGGCGAAGCTGCAGGGCCTGCTTGAGATGGCAAAAAAGAAAAAGATGGTAATTGAAGATACAGAGATCATACGTTACTTTAATGATGCAAAAGAAATTGAGCTGAATCTGGAACGGATGGAGCAGATCTTTTCATTTTTAGAGAGCCACAATGTAGATATTCTGACGATCACAGAAGAGGATGACGATGAGGAGCTTCTGTTAGAAGATCTGGAAGAGGACGTGGATGTAGATAAGATCGATATTTCTGTACCGGACGGTGTCAGCATCGAGGATCCTGTCAGAATGTACCTGAAGGAAATTGGTAAAGTACCTCTTCTGAGTGCAGAGGAAGAAATTGAACTGGCAAAACGTATGGAAGAAGGTGATGAGCAGGCAAAACAGAAGCTTGCAGAGGCAAACCTCCGTCTGGTTGTCAGCATTGCAAAGCGTTATGTCGGACGCGGTATGCTGTTCCTTGATCTGATCCAGGAAGGAAACCTTGGACTGATCAAAGCAGTAGAAAAATTTGACTACAGAAAAGGTTATAAATTCTCCACATATGCAACATGGTGGATCCGTCAGGCAATTACAAGAGCAATCGCAGATCAGGCAAGAACAATCCGTATTCCGGTTCATATGGTAGAGACGATCAACAAGCTGATCCGTGTATCCAGACAGTTATTACAGGAACTTGGCAGGGAGCCACAGCCGGAGGAGATCGCAGAAGTTATGGATATTCCGGTTGAACGTGTGCGTGAGATTTTGAAGATTTCACAGGAGCCGGTATCTTTGGAGACACCTATCGGTGAGGAGGAAGACAGCCATCTGGGTGATTTTATTCCGGATGATAATATGCCGGTTCCGGCAGATGCTGCAGCATTTACTTTATTGAAGGAACAGTTGGTTGAGGTACTTGATACGCTGACCGAACGTGAAAAGAAGGTACTTACCCTTCGTTTTGGTCTGGAAGATGGAAGAGCAAGAACACTGGAAGAGGTTGGTAAGGAATTTAATGTAACCAGAGAGCGTATCCGTCAGATCGAGGCAAAGGCTCTTCGGAAGCTCAGACATCCAAGCAGAAGCAGAAAACTGAGAGATTATATATACTAAAATAGGGATGGAGAGCATATGATAGAACTGTCGAAACGGATGCAGTCGGTTGCAGATATGATACAGCCGTGTGATGCAGTCGGAGACATCGGATGCGATCATGCATTTGTATCGATATATCTGGTAGAACAGCACAGAGCAAAACGGGTGATCGCATCCGATGTCAGACGAGGACCGATTACGATCGCAAAACGGAATATTGAAGCAATGAACCTGTCGGATCAGATTGAGATTCGTATGGGTGACGGGCTTGATACAATTGTACCGGGCGAGGTAAATGCTGTTGTTCTGGCTGGAATGGGCGGTATGTTGATGATCGACATTCTGGAACGCGGCGAAGAGGTGGTCACACGTTGTGATCAGCTTGTGCTTCAACCACAGTCGGATATTGAAAAGGTCAGACGATATCTGGCAGAAAAAGGATATCATCTTGCAGATGAACAGATGCTGATCGATGCCGGAAAATATTATAACCTGTTGGACGTAAGGGTTCATGAGATGGTGCAGAAGGATGAATATGATTGTTCAAAGCTTGCTGATGACTGGTGCTATATGTATGGTGGAAGCCTGTTACGAAAGAAAGATCCGGTTTTACGGTCGTGGCTGGTAAAACGGCGGGATACAACGGCCGGGCTGATCAACAGCCTAAGTGGTAAGAATACGGAGAATGCGGCAAAACGGCTGAAGACAGTAAAAGCAGAACAAAAGACCATTTGTGCAGTTTTGAAGCAGGTATATGGCATAGATGGATGACAGAGATCGTGGATGATATGATCATCAGTGACCTTTGTTGACAGAAGGTTTTTGGAGGTTTATTAGAAATATGAGCGAAAAAGCGGTACATAACAGCGTGCTGACTTTAAAAGAGCTTGCAAAGAAATGGGCAGTCCGTGTAGGGGCTGATTCGGTTGAAAAGATCAATGAGATCGTAGAAGCAGGGAAAGGCACGAAATTGATCCTTGTATGTGAAGCCATGCAGCAGAATGCGATCTATGATATAGCCAGAAGTATCCGCAGAGAGAAAAAAAGGATTGTGATGATCGCAGGACCAAGCTCTGCCGGAAAGACGACATTTTCACACCGGCTTAGTATACAGCTTTGTGCACTTGGACTGCATCCGCATCCGATTGCAGTTGATAATTATTTTATCAATCGGGAAGATAATCCAAAGGATGAAAATGGAAATTATAATTTTGAATGTCTGGAAGCTTTGGATGTAGAATTACTGAATCATGATATGAATCAGTTGTTAAGCGGACAGACAGTTGAACTGCCGGAATTTGATTTTATGAATGGCAGAAGACTGTACAAAGGGGATGATTTGCGTATAGGGACTCAGGATGTTTTGATTCTGGAGGGAATCCATTCACTGAATCCTAAAATGTCATATGCACTTTCAGATAAGGATAAATATAAAATCTATATCAGTCCATTGAATCAGCTTATGATTGGATCAGAGGATAAGATTTCTACACTGGACAGCCGGCTGATCCGCCGGATCGTCCGGGATAACCGAACCCGTGGCCATGACATAGAACGAACTCTTTCGATGTGGCAATCCGTCAGACAGGGAGAGGAACAGTATATATTCCCATATGAAGACAATGCGGATGTGATGTTTAATTCCGGATTGTTGTATGAATATTCTGTGCTGAAAAAACATATTGAACCACTGTTGATGGCAGTAGGAGAAATGTCTCCATATTATTCAGATGTTCTTCGATTAAAAGAGCTGACTGATCGCTTTCTTCCGTTGGAAGAAACCGTTGTACCACTAAACTCCATCTTACGCGAGTTTATCGGTGGAGGCTGTTTTAAAGTCTGAGGATGATTCTCACTTTGTATAAGTCAATGAACAGATAAATGGGCTGGCTATATATGTGTTCTGTGGAATACATATATAGCCAGCCCATTTATCGTCAGTATGATAAAAGCTGGACGATAAGCCGGGTTATGTCGAGAGTGATCATCTATCTAGGCTTTATGTTGCCATAAAGCTCAAGCGACCTACCTGAGACTTGACGGGCAGCCATTCGTCTCACAGCCGAAGCTGTTTTTTTGGTCTTGCTTCGAGTGGGGTTTACAGAGCCTGTTCTGTTACCAGAAGCAGCGGTGAGCTCTTACCTCGCCTTTCCACCCTTACCATATACATGGCGGTTTATTTCTGTTGCACTAGCCTGGGAGTTTCCTCCACCGGACGTTATCCGGCACCCTGCCCTGTGAAGCCCGGACTTTCCTCACCTGTCATATGACAGCCGCGATCACTTGTCCAGCTCATTACTTTTATAGCAGAATAGGGACGAAAAGTAAAGGGGAAAATATAGAAACAAAAACATGGTTTTCAAAACTACTTCTCGTGGTATAAAAAATGGTTGAAGTGAATGGAGATGGGTGTTATAATCTCTCTATAGAAGCCTGATAATAAGTATTATCAAAGATTTGATATAAGAGGGTGAATAATATGGAGAATAATTATCTGTTAAATAAAGATTATATCAGAATAAAAAACATGAATACGATCAGCTATGGTGGTAATCAGTCATGGTGCAAGAGCAAGAAGATGCAGAAGGTAGGCTGCGGAGTGATCGCACTGGCGGATATATCCATCTATCTTGCAGAACAGAATCCCGGACTTATGACAGATGCAATCCGCAAGATCAACAAGCCGAAGGGACTTTATAACAAAAATGATTACCTTGAATATGTGAAATGGTTCTATAAGCATTATGTATTTTTCCTGTGGTATAAAGGAATGACAGGCGTGACGATAATGAATACATTGAACCGTTATTTTATGCTGAATGATATTGGACTTCGTGCCAGATGGAGACTGTTTTTATCTGACGAGGAAATGATGAAACAGATCAGGCATTTAATCCGTAAAAATAAGCCGGTTGTATTATCAATTGGTCCGAATATACCAAATGTATTTGGAAATAAAGGAATCCATATGTATGTGGAAAAGGATGGGCGGATGCTTGCTTCCATGAAGAAAAATGTTCACAGCCATTTTGTTGTTGTGACAGGAGTAGAGGAAATAGCAGGTCATGAATACCTGATCGTTTCTTCATGGGGTAAGAAATACTACATCAGCTACGAAGAGTACCGTGATTATGTAAAACATTCCGGCGGAAGAATTACAAGCAGCATTCTGTACATCAAGGGGATGATCTGATACGGAAAATCTTTTTTTGTAATTTATGCGGATATTGTTATTTGTTAAAAATATGTACGGGGAATCTCCCTCAGACACGAACAACCACTATAAATGACTCGCTGTGGTTTCGATTCGTTGCACATGCCCGATTCGTAAATGCTCCTGCGCTAACTCGCCTTTGGCTCGAACAAGCGCCCGCATTTACTGGCAATGTGCATCTCATTTCGAAATCCTCGCTGATGTCATATTATAGTGGTTGTTTGTGTCTGAAGCAGATCCCCCCTGTGTGGTTTATCAAGAATAACAATATCTGCATAAAATTAAATTAAAAAGATTTTCTGTATTAGATCATTCTCTTTGGAAATCAATGTCAGACTGGATAGTTATTCATCTGTTGGTTAATGCATATTACATTATAATCATGTATTGCTACATAGTTATTTTCGGGTTAATGCCTGTAACTCGCTATCTGTCAGTTCGCGGAATTCGCCGGGAGCGAGGGCTTCGTCCAATGTCAGACTACCCATGGACAGGCGTTTTAAGTAGGTGACTTTCATGCCGAGGACTTCAAAGGAGCGTTTGACCTGATGGTAACGCCCTTCGGTGATCGTCAGAAGAATTTCGGAGGTACTGGTATCAGGATTGGCGCTTTTTATGACCAGAGTGCCCGGCTTGGTTGGTTTATCATCTCCGATATCCAGACCGTCCTTGAATGCTTTGATATGTTCTTCTGTTACCAGCCCGTTGATACGGGCAAAATATGTTTTTGCAACATGCCTGGATGGGGATAAGAGATTATGGGACAGTTCTCCATCATCTGTGATGAGCAGCAGCCCTTCTGTATCAATATCCAGTCTGCCGACAGGAAACAGACTCTTTACCGGCACAGAACCTTTTAACAGATCCAGAACAGTTGTGTGCAGATTGTCATTGGTTGCGCTGACACAGCCTGCCGGTTTGTTCAGCATGTAATAGTGGTGTTTTTGATAGCCGATGATCGTTCCGTTATAAGAAATCAGGTCTGTATTTTCGTCAATCTTCTGTTCAGGGGATTTGCAGACAGTTCCATTTACCGATATCATTCCTTTTTTTATATATTGTTTTACCTGGGACCTGGAGCCGATGTTCTGATTTGCCAGAAATTTATCAATTCGCATAGTTGCTACCTGCCTTTTGTTCATTTGTTGAGTCTAAAACCATGCCCGCAGGCTGATGATTTTTCACCATTATAGCATGGATTTTTTGTTGTTGTGGAACAAATTCAGTAAATTTCAGAATATTGCTTGTATTGCACGAAAATGTTATAATAAATCTGTGATTATGACGGAAATGTTAAGCGTAAGGATACGAAGTGGTTTTACAGCAGATTATATAAAATAAACAAAAAAATCCCATATTTATTCACAGAAAATTAATACATTTTACTATAAAAAGTTGGGACTGGGGACATATGCGTATTGACATGAAATCAAAATTAGAGTATTATTTTTAACAGAAATGTAACATTTTGTCATGATTTTTAATAAATAGGTACGAAAAGATGAGAATTAACAGAAGAAATAATCGTTTTTCCTATATGAGGAGAGGCTTATTCAGTTATAGATACATGAAACGCAATCTGCTTGTAGCAGCAGCTACGATCGTTACGGCAGCAGGAATCGGACTTGTTGTCAAGTATGGGGAGGCGTTGGATCACAACCCTGCTTACCTGAACAGTCAGACCGTTCAGACTGCTGAAGTGGAGACAACCAGTGAAGAGGTTGCTTCTGTCGATACGACTGTACTTCAGAACAACAGTACAACCAAGAAGGCTGCACAGAAGAAGACAGTAGTAGCAAAAGCAGAAGAGAAGTCCGAATTTGATGGTAAATTTATCGCCAAGATTGACGATACATTAAATATCCGTGAGGAAGCATCGACGGATTCTGATATTGTTGGAAAGCTGTTTGATGGTAATGTAGGTGATGTTCTGGAAACAGATGGTGACTGGGTAAAAATTTCCTCCGGTGATGTAACGGGATATGTAAACAGTGATTATATTCTGACCGGTAAGGATGCAGAGACATATGCGGCAGATTATAAGAAAGTGATTGGAACAGTAACGGATGATACCGTCCGTGTACGTGCAGAGAAGTCAACAGATTCTGATGTTCTTGAGCTGGTAGCAAAGGATACGGTTCTTCCTGTAGAGGAACAGGATAAGGACTGGGTTCAGGTAACACTGGCAAATGATGTTACCGGGTACATAGCAGCAGATTATATCACAGTTGCAGAATCTTATGAGTACGCAATGACAATCGATGATTATACAGCAATGGTTGATGCAGAGACACAGAAAACAACAGAAGTTGCATTGGCAGAAGAAGAGTCTGTATATGAAGAAGCATCAGAACCTGAGGTTATGTCAGTGGATGAATCGACAACGGAGGAGGTTGTTACAGAAGCACCAACGACAGAAGAAGTAACCACAGAGGCTCCGACAACGGAGGAAACTGTTACAGAAGCACCAACAACAGAGGAAACAACCACAGAAGCACCTTCTGCAGATCCTTCCCAGTATGATGATGCTTATCTGCTTGCCTGCCTGGTCAGCATGGAAGCTGGATATGAGCCATATGAAGGTCAGCTTGCAGTTGCAAATGTAGTTCTGAACCGTGTAAAGAGTGGTAGCTGGGGTAGTTCAATCTCATCTGTAATTTATGCACCAAATCAGTTTCCGATGGCAACCGGAAGTGTGATGCAGGGATATCTGCAGAACGGACCGCTGTCTACTGCACAGCAGGCTGCAGATGATGCATTAGCAGGAAATAATAATATTGGATCTTTTATGAGTTTCTTGAATGTGAATTATATTGATACGGATTCCTTATCCGATTATACGGTTATTGGAAATCATTGTTTTTATTAATAAGTGAATGGATGTAAGAGATATGTTGAGGCAGATGAATGTAAAAGATGATTATAACGATGCTCAGACAACTCAGAAGAACAGAAGGTACATGCATGGTATGATGTACCTTCTGTTGTTTCTGTTTTGTCTGGGCTTTTATATTGTAAATATGATAATAAATGGACAGTATCCATTTGGAAGCCGTAGCTTTCTGTATCAGGATGCATATGATCAGTATACAGGAATGCTGCAGATCTTTCTGGAATGGCTGCATTCTGGGAATAAAAGTACCTTTTTGTGGGATCACGGTCTGGGAATGGATATGCTGTTGAATATGTTTTATTACTGTATGAGTCCGTTTAATATTATAGCCGTAATATGCGGCTCCGGACATATGGAGTTGGCAATGGTTATTATGATCGTTGTCAAAGCTTCTCTGCTTGCTCCTTCGGGACTGTATTTTTTCAGACGTACAGAGTTGAAACGGTATGCAGATGAAGAAACTGGTCGTGGCTGGCAGACAGCAGTTGAAATTGTTTTGTCTCTGTCGTATGCACTGTGCGGATTTGTGCTGGTATATGAGCACAATGTGATTTGGCTGGATGGGCTGATCCTTGTACCGTTTCTTGCGATCGCAGTAGAACGGATGGCTGCCGGTAAGGGAAAGATTGCTTATACAGTGCTGCTTGCGGTTGGATTTATCGTGAATTTTTATTTTGCCTTTTATCTGTGCCTGTTTATCGTGCTGTATTTCCTGTTACAGGACTGGAAAACTCTTCGTGAATTTGGCAGGGGAATTCTCCGGTTCCTGGTCTGGTCAGTTGTTGCAGGGCTGATCGCAGGTGCGGTACTGGTTCCTGCCTTTTATGCAGTGCTGCATTTGTCCGGAGCAGGAAGCATGGATGATAAGCTGCCGTGGTATCAGCTTGGTAATATCGGTAATTTTATCAATTCATTTTATCCGTTGAATAAGGTGACGACAGGCAATCTGTTTAATCATAATAATTATTGCGGCACACTGATTGTATTACTGGTGATCCTAGTGTTCTTTATGAAGAAGATAGAATGGAACCGGAAGCTCCGGTATCTGACAGTTCTGATATTTCTTGCACTTGCAATGAATCAGGCAGGACTGAATTATGTGCTTCATGGATTCGTAGTTACACACGGTATGGGAAATCGTTTTGCATTTATCTGGACGTTTTTACTGTTGAGCGCAGCTTATGTATGTCTGTTGAACATAAGGAAAATACGGATGTGGCAGGCGGGAGTGGCATTTGGAAGCTGTCTTGTATTGTTCCTGTTGGAGCTGTTCTTCAATCGCGAAGAAACAAATCCAAATTCCTATGTGGCGGTACTCTTATTTATCGTTGCTTATTTTGGTTTGTTTGTCTTTGCACTCCGAAAAAGCATCAAATGGAAGACCTTTTATATATGGGTGGTCAGCCTTTGGATCATAGAGCTGGTGTTAAATGGCAGCTATGTACTGAGTGCAAAAGGAAATAACAGAAGTCTTACAGATGATATAAAACAGACATCCAGGGAAACGGCATATACAGAATGTGATCTGGAAGCCGGAGAACGTAAGACGGCATTGTATTCCTATGATTATCTGCAGTTATCAAATACAAACTGCTATTCCTCCATGGCAAATGGTTCTGCCATTGATTCCTTTGCTAGTCTTGGATTGTCACATTATCAGAATATAGAGTATACCTACAGAAGAACGACTCCGGTTACAGCACTGATGTATAATGTCCGGTATATTATGACAAATGAATTGGGAGCAGCAGGTGGATATCATATGGTGGCAGCACCGGATGGAACATATGGATATCTGTATGAGGCGGATGCTCTTGCAGGGATGGGCTTCCTTCTGGATGAGGACATTCTGAACTGGAGTGGAGAGAAGAGTGCAGCCGAAAATCAGAATGAACTGGTAATGCTTGGAATGGGTCAGCCGGAGCTTTCAGATCTGTTTGAGAAGAAGACTCTTACAGATGATATGATCTCATTTACCGGCCTGGATGCAGCAAAGCAGGGCGATGGTGTCTATGCTTATACAGCTCAGGCGGATATTGCAACCTCCATGATCGTTTCCTATAAAGCAGAACAGGCAGAGGATCTGTATGTAGAGTGTTCGGACACAAGACTGCAGGGGGTTGATATTTATGTAAATGATCAGCAGGTTGTGAGTTCGGTTTATCCGGAATCAGCAGGCATGATACATATTGGAAATGTAAATGCCGGAGATGAGGTTAAGTTTCGGTTTGCTACGGCTGCTGTTAGGAATGAGTCGGGCATAAAGACAGTTGCATTGTATGCGATAAATGAGAAAACGGTTCAGGCATTTAAAGAGTATGTGTTAAAGAATACAATGGAATTTGATGGGTATGATGGCAATTGCTTAAATGGGCATATAACAGCGGACAAGGCTGGAATCCTGTATTTGGCGGTTCCGTACAATGAAGGCTTTACGGCTGTTGTAGATGGGAAAAAGGTAGCTCCTCTAAAGATCGGAACCGGCATGATGGGCGTTCCGGTAGAAGCAGGGGAACATGTGATTACACTGACCTATCATACACCATATCTGATAGCGGGCATATGTCTGTCTGTGATTGGAATATTAATATTGGCAGGATATTTGATTATCCGTCGAAAAAAATCATCCGATAAATAATGGACATAAATTATTTGTTTATAAAATGCAGATTTTGAAAACAGATCATAATAAATTCTTATAATAAAAACAGGCAACCTGAGTGCGGTCGCGCAGGTCAAGCTTCATAAGGATATTACTGAGATAATTGCGGACGGTTCCTTCCGAGAGGAAGAGCTGCTCTGCAATTTCTTTGTTATTCAGACCATCGGCAATCAGCCGGATCAGTTCAAATTCTTTTTCTGTCAGATTGTAGGACGGATAATCAAAACGATCTTCAGCCTGTAACAGGGTAGGGATCTTGTTCATGATCTCATTTCCAAAGACGGTTTGTCCATTGTGTACAGCAGTGATCGCAGATGCAACTGTCTCGAAATCTTGTTTTAAGATGTATCCCTTTGCGCCGGTCCGGATGGCTTTGATGATATAGTCATCATCGGCGAAGGTAGTAAGTAACAGAATCTTTGCGTCAGGGTGTCCGGTGATGATCTCTTTCGATGCGGTCAGACCATCCATGCCCTCCATACGGATATCCATTAACAGAACATCGGGGATGTAAGTATCGTACAGGGAGATGGCGTCGTGACCATTTGCTCCGGTCGCAAGTACGGTAATATCTGAGTAGGATTCTAAGATGATCTTTAATGATGCGCTGACAAATGCATCATCATCAACAATTATAATATTCATGCAGTTCTATCTCCTTTTTGTGTATGCTTTGGAATACTGACAAACAGGCGGAATCCGGAATTGGTTGTGATCTGTAAAGTACCGGATAAGGATTGGACTCGTTCCCGGATGTTGGTAAGTCCGATACCAGGGGTGTCTGTAAGGTGAATGTCTGTTCCATTGTCATGAATCGTCAACTGATAGAACCCCGGATGTTCCCGGATCAGAATCGAGAGCTGATCGCCGTTACTGTGCTTTACAGCATTTGTGATCGCTTCTTTGGCAATACTGATAAGACAGTACTTGATATCCTTTGGAACAATGTTGCTCATATCATATTCAAATGAAGTATGAAAGCCTGTTATATCATTTAACATATCCTGAATGGCAGCTTCCATATCAATGGATTCATCGTGAAGGTCGTGGACACTTGATCGTATACTGTTCATGGCAGTATCCAGCGTAGTGCGGAGATCAGAAAGCGGATTTGTAAGGATTGGTTCTTTGTTGATCGTCTGGATTGCACCAACCTGGAGAATGGATCTGGTGAGCATGTGACCGACATTATCATGGATTTCTCTGGCGATACGATTTCTCTCTTTCAGGGTTGCAGTATAGATCCTGTTATCCTGTTCCTTCCGGATCATACGGATTCGTTCTTTTGCCAGAAGTTCATTTGTCTCTGATGTATCTGTAAGGTGCTTCATCTGTTGATGAAGGGTGGCAAGCTCTGTGGTCAGATATCCGTATAACATGCTGCACAGGCAGAGAACACATATTAAAAGAAGTGTTTCTACAGAAAATTTTGTTGTAGCCAGAATGATAGCAAGGATCCCGATGGGAGCAGTATAACAGACCGGCCGTCTGTTCAGATAGAAGCAGAAAAGCGGAAGAAATACAACAAGTTCAGGAATCATACAGCACAGAATAAATATGCCTGCATGGATAAGAGTCAGAGCTGCAGGTGAGAGTCTGTCGGCAATCAGTATTGTGCCAAAGGCAAGGATGATCGCAAGCAGGATATATATTACGCTGTGCGTGGATATCGAAAAAGTGTGAATACACATAATACAGCATATTACAAATATAAGCAGTCGTGTCAGGATTTGCTTCATAACTTCCCCTTGTATATAGATAGGTCACGCGGATGTCAGGTAATTGCGTGAACCGGATCGGATTCATAAGTGACGATATTAGTATACCTGTTGAAAAATACAGCGTCAATTGACTAAAGATGAAAAACTCCGGATTTTAAAAGAATGTGACAAATGTCATATTATGGATGTGAAGATTGGCACTGAACAGAATTGTCCTGGTATGGTAGAATGACAGCATAACATAGAAAACATGCGATGGGTTTCAGGTGCGATGCCGGAAGAAACGATAGCATCCGAATAGA
>OGYY01001528.1_pt1 | contig 19761 bp, 19 predicted proteins | sample 1576671 | NCBI WGS metagenome assembly OGYY01 (sample SAMEA3541593, study PRJEB24748) | human gut metagenome | biome: human gut; feature: human-associated habitat; material: faeces | place: China | collected 2012 | reverse complement strand
GCGGAAATGACAAGACTGAATGGGTTGGAAGATACCATTAATAAAAATCAGATGCTGTTTGGAATTAACCAGGGAGCCATTTATCCGGATATCCGGATTGACCATGCAAAGCGAATCAGTGAATTGGATTTAGACGGCTATGCAGTAGGTGGACTTGCAGTAGGCGAGACCCACGAAGAGATGTATGATATCTTAGACCAGACCGTTCCATATCTGCCACTTGAGAAACCAACCTATCTTATGGGTGTCGGAACTCCGGCAAATATTTTAGAGGCAGTAGACCGTGGTGTGGATTTCTTTGACTGTGTATATCCATCCAGAAACGGACGACATGCACATGTATACACAAAACATGGAAAACTGAATCTGAAGAATGCAAAATATGAGACAGATGACAGACCGATTGAAGAAGGCTGCGGATGTCCGGCATGTCAGCATTACAGCAGAGGTTATATCAGACATCTGTTAAAGGCAAATGAAATGCTTGGTATGAGATTTTGCGTCTTGCATAATTTGTATTTTTATAATAATATGATGAAAGAGATTAGACAGGCTATCGAAGAAGGCTCATATGCATCGTATAAAAAGTCTATGATAGAGAGTTTAACATCAAATGAAGTTTAGAAGGAGAATATTATGAACACATTAGGAATGGTTTTAAGCAGTAGTACAGCATCGGGTTCAGGTTCAGGCAGCACAATGTTTATCGTTGTATATATCCTGATCTTTGCTGCAATTATCTACTTCATGATGATCCGTCCACAGAAGAAGCAGAAGGCTAAGACAGAGGAAATGCATAACCAGATGGAACCGGGTGACAATATTATGACAACCAGTGGTTTCTATGGCACAATCCTTGATATTGTAGATGACACAACTATCATTGTTGAGTTTGGTAATAACAAGAACTGTCGTATTCCAATGCATAAGAATGCAGTTGCTGAGCTTGAAAAGAAGAATGCAGCAGTAGTGGAAGAAGATAAGGAAAAGAAATAAAGAATATCTTTTTAATAAGAAGATGTCAGAACAGAAAAATCTCCATGTTCAGTAGAAAATCTGAATATGGAGATTTTTTTCTGTTCTTCAAAAAAGATGCGCTTTAATATTGTCCAGAATTCCTGTGGTGATCCGCATACCGCCGCGACCGGTTCCGAGAGAGATGTCCGGTTTGATCACACCGTGGAAATCCGTACCGCCGGAGACAAACAAGTCATGTCTGTCTGCAATCGCCCGGAGCTTTCCGCTCTCATAGGAATTATTAGAAGAATGATAAGCTTCTAAGCCCTTTAACCCAAGTGGTTTCAGATAGTCCAGTAATTCCTCAATCTGGTTATAACCAAGCTTATAGAGTAATGGATGTGCGAGAACTGCACATTTGCCATATTGGTTGATGATCGAGAGAGCACGTTCACATGTGACCTCCGGTTTCGGAAGATAGTATCTGCATTTTTCGCCAAGGTATTTTTTAAATGCCTGATCCTTGTTCTTGACAATGCCGTCCTCAATCAGAACTCTTGCAAAATGTGCACGGGTAATGACTGTATCCGGATTTCCCTCTTGAAGTTTTTCAATGGTCATATCGATGCCGTCACGCTGAAACAGCTTGCACATTTCCACATTTCGATTAAAACGTGCATCTTTTAAAGCGTTCAATTCAGCAAGAAGTCCGGGATTGGTATAGTCCATATAGAAGCCCAGAATATGGATCTCACGTGAACCATAGTTGCACGAAAGTTCGATACCGGGAATCAATTCCATAGGAAGAGGATCCTGTGTATCCGGGGCCGGCTGATGATTTTCCATGAACCGGATTGCTTCCGGGACTCCATCAACCGTATCGTGGTCGGTGATCGCCAGAGCGGCAAGTCCCTTATCAAGAGCCATCTGGCACACTTCAGATGGAGTAAAAGAACCATCCGAAGCAGTTGTATGGACATGTAGATCTATAAAACGCATATGTATTCCTCTTTTCTTTATACAATGTAGGATTGGTTTACCGAAATCTAAAAAGATAAAAGCAAACCAAAATAATTATAATATGAATCTAAAAACTTATCTGGCAAACGAAGTCTACAATAATCATCAATAATTTGCAAACTTTTTTTAATTGACTCAACATCGCTATTTAACGAACAACTTTTTCCTAAAAATTCTGTTATAACACCTTCTTTTCCTACTTCCAAACCCGCTCCAAATCTTCCATACTGATCATCTAAATTACATTTTAACAAAAAAGAATCATATAATACACATGCAACTTCCTTTGTTGCAGAATTAATATACCTCATCTTTGCTTTATATCCAAAAAAATCTTCCACTAAATCATATAATTCATCTACATTCATTGTTATTCTCCTTTAATATTATGGTTTCATTGTCATAGTTTCAGCATCCCACTTGTAATTATTTTTTAATAGGTATTGATACTCTTTTCCTAATGCACCAGTATCATTAATCGGATTATGTGAAAACTGAAATGTTTTTCCTTCATTTATTCCATCATCTAGGAATGCCTCATTAAACAATTTAAACATTTCATCATCCGTATATCCATATTTAGTTTTAATAGTATCCCACTCATTCCCCAAACTAAAATATGTATAATCATCTCCTGCTTTTGTTATATAACTGGTTGGACCACCTCCATCATATTTTCTAAGCATTACTTTTTCTTTGCCTGCATTATGTATACTACTCTGATATATATTGTCATATTCTGTATAAGAAATAACCTTTCTGCCACCCTCAACAACCTTCTTTACTTCATCAAAGCTCTTCCCTTCCTTAAACATTTCCAGTGCTTCATCACCATAACCGTTTATAAGGCTTACTGCTTTTTTAGCTTCTGTCGGTTCCAGATTGTCGATTATTCTTGCAAGGTCATCTCCATACTTTTCTGCAAGCTTTAGTCCGTCTTCTCCAAATTCCTGCAGTATGGCTGCCGTTCTTTGATGGTATCTAAATCTACTTCCCTAACAAACTGATATAAACGCACTCTTTCGCAACATTTTTTCTTGTTGCTAGGAGTGCGTTTATATCAGCATATTGGAACTAAATATTCTATTTTGATTTTGTAATGTTCGTCCGTATACCCAACTCGGCAAAATTTCGCTAGCGTCTATTAATTAACCATCATGGCTGTTGCGAAGCAATTAAGAATCCATGATGTTAATTAATAGACATGCAGGAGTTATAGGTTATTGGGAGTCCGAAAGTATAACCCTAATAAATTATAATTAATTTTCTTTAAAGATACTACTTAACAATATTAAATCCCTCTATCTTCCCACTATCTACATTAATTTTATAATTACGTCCATAGAAATCCGATGCAAAAATAGTATCATCTTTTATGCCTATCTGCTCGTAAGGAAGAAGATTTTTTAACTCTGGATAGCGAGTAGATAAATCCTCTGATTGCCAAATTAATTTTGCTTGAGCATCCAAACAATAAATGTTATTAATCTCAGTTCTATTAAATGGAATCCCAAGTAATACTATAAACTTTTCTTTATACTGGACTACAGCTCGAATATCAAATTCAAAATCATAACTATTCCCGTTGATTTCAATATGCTTCTTTTCGTATTGATACATTTAATTACCCTCCAAAAGCCTCTCATTCTTAAAATCACCAATTCTTTGCCCAATTAAATCATATTGTGTTCCACCACCATTCCCCCATCCATCTAAAGGATTGACCTCGCCTACTCTTATGTGAGTTCCAGCCTCCAATTCCACATCGCATACATGTTTAGGGGGTATTAGGTAAAGCAAACTTATTTTGTATCTCTAAGGGTGTTAGTCCTTTAATATCATCTGCTTTCATTACCCAACTTCCATACATACCCGATCCATCTGGCATATTATCATATACTCTAACAAAAGTAGTATTTTCAGTAAGTTCAATTTTCTTCACTAAAGTTCCAGGTTTATATGGTGGCTTATAATCAGGCTTGACATTATCAATAAACCATTGATTAGTTTCTTCTGCTGTAAATGTCTTAACTTCGTTAAATTTTATTGTTTCTGTACCACTCTGGTCTCACTTAAACCACCCTCAGCAATCTTCTTTACTTCATTCGCATCTTTTCCTTTCTTAAATAAATAAAGTGCTTCATCTCCGTAACTATTTATAAGATTTACTGCTTTTTTTGCTTCTGCAGGTTCAAGGTTGTCGATTATCCTTGCAATATCGTCTCCATACTTTCCTGCAAGGTTCAGACCATCCTGTCCGAATTCCTGCAGTATGGCTGCCGTTCTTTCATCGTAACTTTGTCTTAACAACTCCCATGCATCAATGAAATTCCAATAATCCGGGCTTCCTCCTCCGGGAACATGTCCTGCATCAGGTGTGTCTATTAATTAATATCATGGCTTCTTAATTGCTTCTGGACAACCATGATGATTAATTAATAGACGTGCAGGAGTTATAAATTATTAGTTCTCCGAATGTATAACTTTAATAAATATTATTTAACCAATTTCATCCAAAAATAATCTTCACCGTATTTTCATTCATACTTTTCTGTACTTCTTGAATGATTCTTTCTATTTGTTCCTTGCTGATTTTTTCATTCTCATGTGGTGGCTCCCATGTTTTCATAGTATTCATATATGCCACAAACTTTCTCCCCATAAGCATTTCTCCTTCCGCTTTTATAACATACCCATTTTCCAAATCAAACTTAACATAATTATTGCTACCTGTAATTTTCATTTTCTCACCTCCATCATATTTTTCCTATTAATGAATGCATAAATCACTCCATATTATGATACTTATTTTCTTAAAATATTTAATGCTCTTAATCTTTTTAAAAAATTATCTAATGCATCGATTTCATTATCAAACATTTTCTCTGACCCTGTTATTTTACTTGCTCTTTCATCTGTTACGTATACAATCCATTGATTGGAATCATTCACTATAACTATTTCATTCTCCATATCCATTCTATCTTCAAAGAAATTATACCCTCTTAATCCTTCCTCTTTAATAATTTTTTTAATGTCATCTCGTGTCATTTTAATTTCACTCCTTATCATTTTATCTCTTTAATCAAACCTATTGCTTCTAATTGTTCTATAGAAAGCGAAAATTCATATTGAATCGCTCCACCTTCTCCCCAGCCTTCAATTCTTGCCGCTTTACCTCTATACGAAACTAGTTTACTATAATCGCCATCATAATATGCTTTTACTGTAGCATCTATTTTTGTTTTTAATTCATTATTTGTACAATTTTTCACATAGTACTCAATTTTTGCAAAATCTCCTATCACCTCATATTGATGATACTTCGATGCATCTTCTACATATGGTAATGATCTTTCTGAATAACTAAAAGCTTTACCGCCAATTACTGGTGAAACGTATCTTCCGTCCGCAGATCCATATCTATCTATTACTTCTCCAATCTTAGGTATATATAATTCTTTAATTGCATTCCCATCAGTATTCAAAGATATCCACCTTGAGGTGCTCTTGACCAATTTATGCTTCCATCTGGGTTTAACGCAAATGAATTCTTTGGTATTTGTACCTCGCTATGCCATGTACCATTCTTAGCAAATGCTTCAGCCGCATCTAATCCAACCTGTTTCCTTCCTTAAACATTTCCAGTGCATCATCACCATAATTGTTTATAAGGCTTACTGCTTTTTTAGCTTCTGTCGGCTCCAGATTGTCAATTATTCTCATCTTTACAATAAACGCATTCCAAAACGAATATTTTCATTTCGAATGCGCTTGTCGTAATTACTTAATTTGCCTTAAATTGCTCTTATTATTACAATTTTAAATTTTCTTTTACTATTTTAACCTCTGCTTCATTTTTGTTTATCCATTTTTGATACACACCTATGTCAATGCTCTTCATTCCTAATCTTACCCAATCTCTATAATCACCTATCATTGTAACTATAGACAACTTGTCTTCTGTTTCTTCAACAACTTCAAATTCAAAACCTTTATAAATTGCCATTGACCTTATTATGTAATATTCAGTTATTTCGGAGCTATTTACATATTTAAAGCATACTATTTTATCTTGAATATATTTAATATTAAACGGTTTACATGGTTCAAAACCATTTTTTACATCCTCTATGTCTGTTGAACGTAACACTATTTTTCCTTCCTTTGTTTTTCCTGCTGAATATTCTTTTCCTAAATAAATTGCAAATTCTCCATCTTTCATAAAACGCCCTCTTTTCCATATCAATTTTTCTAATCTATTAATATCCAAGCATTCTAATCTTTGTTTTATATTCGATTTTATCATTAAATACTTTCTCATATTCTACTATTTGTTTCATAATATCTCTGTAATAAAGTACTTCCCTATAAAATTTTTCAAATATATCAGGCACTTTCCTGTCCCTTTCAATTAAATATTTTTTGCCATTTCTATTAATAAATAATATGTTATACACTCCCGCTTCATCTTTTAGAATGTTTATTTTATCTTCTACTAAATTATTTATTGAATACCATTTTTCATCAGTTAATTTTATCATTTTACTTCGTAATTCTAATGTATCTTTTATTCCGTTAAATTCAGAGGCAACAGTAGATTCATTATCATTTAACATTCTTCTAACATATATAGCAAAATTTCTTTTTGCTTCAATTTCCGATTTATATTCTTTAATTTTTCTTTTGTTTCCTCTTTCCACAATAAATAATATGTAATTACTATCATCTTCTTTTAAAACACTTTGAATTTCACAATCTATATATACTTTTATAGTCTGTTCATCAAATACAATATTCGTTTTTGTTCCCAAATAAATTTTTAAGCATTCTATGTAGTTTCTACTAATCATTTTATCATCACCCTTCATTAGTAAATGTACCAGCGATTTATTTAGTTATTTTTCTATTTAAGACTTGCCTTAAGTTTAGATTGTTGGAGTTCAAAATATAACCATAATAAATTTCAAATATCATTTTAATTCATCAATTGTACATACAAAAACTGACAAGCATCTTCTTCTGATTCAAAGAATTTATTTGTTGTCTTAATACCTCTTTCTAAATAATAAACAGACCACTTATCCTGAATTTTTTCCAGGCATAACCGTTCATCTTTTATCCCTTTTCCTGTCAGATTATAAATATAATCTGGAACACCAGCAGCTTTTAATTTTTTTTCTAATACCTCTCTCGTCATTTATTTAATCTCCTTTATGTAGCCCAATTCTTTTAATTTTTTTATATTATATGGTAATTCAAACTGAATTCCACCACCAACTTGTTCAAATGCTGGAGCAATTTCAGATATTGTAACGTTATTAATTGGTTTTAACACTTCATATTTATGGTATGCATTTAAGTTCTCAATATATGGAAGTGCCCTTTGTTCATATGGTACCCCTACTGGCGACGTATATTTTCCCCATTGACTTCCATATCTGTCCATAATAGTTCCTGAAGAAATGGTTTGATTTTCTTTAATTGTTCCTGGTACTCTCCCGCCATTTGGGGCCCATTTTTCCCAATCAATATTTCCATCTGCATCTAAAAATATGCTATCTCTTACAACTAATTCATCAGTACCGATTGTATATCTACCACTCTCAACAATCTTCTTTACCTCATCAAAGCTTTTCCCTTCCTTAAACATTTCCAGTGCATCATCACCATAACTGTTTATAAAGCTTACTGCTTTTTTAGCTTCTGTCGGCTCCAGACTGTCGATTATTCTCATCTTTACAACAAACGCATTCTAAAACGAATATTTCCCTTTCGAATGCGCTTGTCGTAATTACTTAATTTACCTTAAATTGCTCTTATAATTACAATTTAAAATTTTCCTTTACTATTTTAATCTCTGCTTCATTTTTGTTTATCCATTTCTGATATACATACCTTTCAATACACTTCATTCCTAATCTTTTCCACTCCCTGCAATCACCTATCATTGTAACTATAGACAACTTGTCTTCTGTTTCTTCAACAATTTCAAATTCAAAACCTTTATAAATTGCAATTGTCCTTATTCTATAATATTCAGTTATTTCAGAGCTGTTTACAAATTTCATGCATACTATTTTATCTTCAATATATTTAATATTAAACGGTTTACACGGTTCAAAACCATTTTTCACATCCTCTATGTCTGTTGAACGTAACACTATTTTTCCTTCTTGAGTTTCCCCTGCTGTATATTCATTTCCTAAATAAATTGCGTATTTTCCATCTTTCATCATACTGTCTCCTGTTTTTATTGTTTTATAACTTAAATCAATCTTATAAATACCTGATACAGTCTATTAATTTAGCACTATGAATTCTTAATTGCCTTTGAACAACTATGATTGTTAATTAATAGACTTGAATTAAATTTAGATTTACATGAATCCTAAAGTATAAATCAATTAAAGTACATAATATCAATACTACTTACATTGCCTCTAGCATCATAATTTGATGTTATTTTTCCCCAACTATATTCAATCTGCTGATTAATACCTAATTCATTTAATATATTATCGTGTAATAATTTTCTTTTATCCTCATTTTTTTCCGAAAACTCTTTATCACAACATATCAAAGACACCATATATATCTTTCCATTCCTAAAGAATAAACTAACAATATACTTCTTATTATCTATAATTTGTTGTTCATCTAAATAAAAAATTCTCACCCCATCTTGATTATTATAGAATTTTGTATTTTTGAACTGTTCAAATGAATAACCTGGAAAAATTGTTAGCTCATCTGATATTTCAATAAATCCATTGTTGATATCTATCATTATTAGTTTCCTCCCTTACTTATTTAATTTAATATTATCAACAGGAGTTAATATCCCTTTATCAATCAAATCTTGAACATCTGGAACATAATATTGTGGTAATCCTCCTTTTCCAAATTGGGGATTTGCGTTTGCTATTCCATATGCACTCGCAACATCCTCATTAAATACATAGCCTTGCATTTCTCCTCTATAACCATATTTAGGATTTTTTTCCACCTGCAATCCTTCAAATAATTTCGTTGCATCTCTGCCAGACTGTTCAATTGCATCTAGAGTTGTAAAATACTCCGTTCCATTCGGTTCCCCTCGATATAAAACAGTACCCTTTTTAACAGTAATATCAACATAATCATCTATACCTGGATATTTTCCTTTTCCTTGCCAACTTCTTGCAATTTCGGAAGGTGTCTTTCTGCCACCCTCAACAACCTTCTTTACCTCATCAAAGCTTTTTCCTTCCTTAAACATTTCCAGTGCATCATCACCATAACTGTTTATAAGGCTTACTGCTTTTTTAGCTTCTGTCGGTTCCAGATTGTCAATTATTCTTGCAAGGTCATCTCCATACTTTTCTGCAAGCTTTAGTCCGTCTTCTCCAAATTCCTGCAGTATGCTTGCTACCTTTTCACCATATTTTTTGCTGATCAACTCCCATGCATCAATGAAATTCCAGTAATCCGGGCTTCCTCCTCCGGGAATATATCCTGTTCCGTGACTTCCTGAACCGCTTCCGGTTCCTCCACTTCCGTGGTTTCCTGAGCCGCCTCCCGGTATTTCACCTGTTCCATGACTTCCTGAGCCACTTCCGTGATTTCCTGAGCCGCCTGTTCCCGGACTGTCATCCCATGATACTCCTCCAAATTCTTCCGTAAAGAAGTTTTTAACATATTTACTGTCTACGCCCATTTCCACAAGCGTGTCCCCTATCTTCCTTACGACTTTCTTTCCTAAAGTTCCCGCCACCTTCGTTATTACACCAAACGTCACGTTGAAGTACAGATTCGTCATCATTTCTTCTCCGTACCGTTCTTCTCCGGTGCTGCAATACATAAACAGCGTAAACATACTGTCAATGTATGCATAAACGGCAACTCCCAGGAACACAAGTGCAACTGTCAGCAACACTGGATTTGCAAGGCCTAAAATAATCATATCTATTGCAGCAATAAGATCATATGCAGCGATTATTACATTTATTGTCCCCACAATTATGTTTATTGCCGTGCTGCCTCCACACATGCTTCCGCTTATCATGTATGCTCCCTCGCCTGTTACGGGGTCAAGTGCAATGTATGCCGTGCCTTTCCATCCATAGTAACACATTTCTTCCCTTGGTACTATGATTGTACGCCCTGCTTTGACTGCATTTTTCATCTCACTTAATGTCTTGTCATCTGCTTTTATTTTTTCAAACTCATCTGAATTTTGCGAATCTATCTTCACAAGCTCCATGCCTCTTGAAAGCGCCACCTTAAATACTTCCATTGTGGATACGGCAAATGTTCCAACTGTTTCCTCAAGGACAAAGCTTTCAAGATATGAACCTACAAATCCGCTATATAGCATGAAATCCCTTACCGGATTATAGTCCACATTGTTTTCTTTATCACTGTTGCTGTCTTTTTCATTTTCCTGAGCATTGTTTACTTCAGAAGTTCTGATTTTATCTCCGTTGTCTGCAACTCCATATGTATCCGTGTCTATATCAACAAACACTGTCCCTTCAGATATTCCGATTGGTGCACCAAATATGCTTGTGACCTTTGGTTTGTATCCAAAAATTCCCTCACTTATCTGTCTCCATGTTGTGACATTTAATATTCCCTCAAGCATACTGTCTGCCATATCAAGCTGTGCAAAGTATGTTGTGCCTATTCCTGAAAGTGTTTCCCCCATTGCCCTGTCATTGCTTTCTTTTCCTGATTCAAGTTTTTCCTTTAAACTGAGCAGTTCGGTCTTTGCATCGCTTAAATCAGCTTCGCTTATTTTTCCATAATCAAATGAAACCGCATAACTTCCACCCGCGACAAGAGGATTGTCAACTGATACTGTTTCACATCCTGCTTCATATATATCCATTCCAAATATTGTATATGTTCCGGGACGTACTGCATTCCCCTTTGCAACACATTCTCCGTCTGCCATTATGCATGGAATAACCTTAATGAGATATGCAGGTGTGCTATATATATCGCCATACTTTTCTATTATCTTTTCGTCTTCATCTGTTTCCGGAATATATTCAATCCAGACATTTTTTCCATATAATGATGCTGCTTCAAATGTTACTTCTTTATCCGAATCTCCAATTGCGTATGTACCGTAAAACGGTGTTGTAAGTTTAAATGTTATCTTTGCCTTCGCCTTTTCAGGTGCCCTGTCAAATACGGCATTTTCCTTTATTACTTCATATGGAAGTACGGACGGAAGTAAGCTAAGAGTGTCTTCCTTTATTTTTCTTTTGCTAAAAATTGTGTCAGTTTCAATACTTTCTTCATTTGCGTATTCAGTTATCCTATCCTGAATGCTTTCAAGATTTTCACTAAACCCTGTCGCGTTTTCATTTTTTAATTCTTCACTAAGTTTTTTTATTTCCTCATTAAAATCACTGTCATAGTTTAACTTTTCCTGCTTTTCGTATTTTTTATATGAGGCATCCATTGGAATCCATTCTTTTGCGCCGGCTACTTTTCCACTTCCCCTGTAACTGTCATATGGTATGTACGCTTCTACCCATACATGTTCAATTCTTACGGCTGTTATCTTTCCATCAGTCTTTACTACCGTTGTCGGAATCCCAAGCATAGATAAAATATCAACTGCGCCCTGTTCATTGTCTGCACCCGTAAGATTAATTGCCTCTTTTATTTCAATCTGTACTGTTCCTACTACATATCTCGCTTCAAATCCTCTGTATTTCAACATTGCTATTAGAAGCGATGCCGTATCATAATCATTTCCCACCTTACATGTAAATGTACCTGTAGCACCATATCTTAAACCGTAATAAGGCTTAAAATCTACTGTATCTTTTACATATTTATATATTTCATACGGAGTATTTAGCGTATCGGCTATCTTTTTAGCCTCATCACTTAAAATTAATGCTTCATCCTGTGTGCTCTCTCCATCACACTCTCCGTTTTCTATTTTCTTTAACAAAGATGTCGTGTACAAACTGCTATCCGGTGTCTGTTTTCCTACACTCTCACTTACATCATAACTTTTAGAGGTCTGATGTGGTTTATCGGGCACTTTTGTTTCTATGTCTTCATTTTCCGTTATCTTTCTGACTTCATCTGTAAGATTAGCGTATTCATTATCTAGTTCTTTGTTGCTTACATCTTTTTTGTCACAAAGTTTTATCACTCTGTTTATGTCATTTTCTGTATCTGCAAAGTCTTTGCTAACTTCTTTTCTGCTTTCTTCTACTCTCTTTAATACTGTTTTAAGATTTTCTTCTTTAGCATATTTTTGTGCCTTGTTCATTTCATCTGTAACAGATTTTTTAAGTTCCGACACATATTCAAGAATATTTTTAAGACTTTCTGCGGTTTCTTTTTTTGATTTTACTTTATTTACACTTTCAGACATATATGTTTTTAACTTCTCAGCATTTTTTGCAGATTGTGTTTTAACTTCTGCTTCACTTAACTGATACGCTTCATTTATGTCTGAACTTTTAGTGGTATTCTGCTTTATTCCCGGCACATACATTGACACTGTCACCATTGCCACTATCAGAATAAAACTTAAAACCCTGTTAATTTTTTTCTCTTTATACATTTTTTAACCCCTATTGTTCTTCTTTTTCCTTTTTTCCTGCCATAAATATAATGACTATAATTGAAATGAACTGAATAATCATCAATGCTGCAATTGTTTTTCTTGTTTCAAAATCACCGGTTTTTACGGGTGAGCCTGATTTTATTTCTTTGTTGTTTTGATTATTTTCATCCACGTTGTATGTTTTTATGCCATCACTATTTTTCTTAATGCTGTCATTCTTACCATACTCTTTTTTATGTTTACCACTTATATTGGCATTCTTCTCATGCTCTTCCTTTGTTATGGCAGAATTCTTTTCTGACTTTTCCGACCTGCCTTTAACATTTGAATTTCCATCTTTTTTCACGACTTTTTGTGTTGTAATTTCATTGCCCGGTTTTTCACCGCTATTATCTTTTGTTACGGATTCACTAATACTGTTGTCGTGATTTTCCATATTTTTCTTTTTCGCAAATACTGCTTTTACCGTTACATCATTACCCGGCATTGTAAACATTGTAGATTTATCATACCTGTCGGAGAATGCTCCATAGTCACACTCCCATCCTGCAAATATATATCCATCGTCTGCTTTTGCCTTAAGGCTTATGGTTTGTCCTTCCTTATAAGTTTCCATAAACTTTGAAACAACACTTCCACCGTCGCTACACTGAATTTTAAAATTATAAGCATGGTCTGTAAGTTTAAATCCTGCCTCATCCATCAGAATTACTTCATCATCTGTCACAAACTGATATATGATTAAGAAATTTCCTTCTCCAAGTAATGAAGTGTCTGTATCTATGGTTTCAGTAATTTTCTCTCCCTGTCCGATTTTCGTTTCCTTATTTTCCAATTCAGTTACATTTTTGTTCTTTATGTTTATTGCACTTATTTTTAAAATGCCGTTTTCCTTTTCCTGTCCTTTATTTTCGATTACATAAGAAATTTTTGCAGTATCTCCTGTTTCCATATCCGTGTTGTCCACACTTACATTTCCCTTAATGGCTTTTCCCTGCTCGTCACTTTCCTTTGGGATAACATTTTTGGCATATATTCCCTTTTTATCTACTGCTTCTTCTGTACTCTGTTTTGTCTCAGGTTCCGTTTCAACAATTTCAGTTGTAATTTTTCGTTTTATGGTTAAAGGATCAAGTTTAAGCTCAACCTTTTCATCATTTTCATTTGTGTATGAAAGTGTTATCTCATCCATAAGATTAATTATTTCTTCATTGCCTGAAACACTTACCGGCATTTTCATTTCCATATTATTATCCTGACCTACGCTTAAGTAGCCCGTCTTAAATAAGAGTGTATTTGTGCCATCATCATTTTTTATTATTTCATCAGGGGCATTACTGAATTCAATGTCATCAGGATTTATGTCTTTATTTAATTTCATCTTAAGTTCTATGTTTTTACCCGCAACCATGAATATGTCGTTTGCAAGTTTTGCCACGCATTCAGTTATTTCATCATTTGTCGGTGCAGATAATGCCACACCGTCTGATATGTCGGCAATGTACTGCATTGTCTTTTTTGCCTCCACCCTGCTTTCTTCCGATGCATTTGCTTCAAGAAACACTGAATATATGGTTATGTTCAAGTCCTTAAGTTCTTTAACATTTATTTCAGGAGAATCTCCCCATCTTTCTCCATCTGAAAACAGATATATTACCTTATCTCTGTATTCGGAATTTTTTAAATCATTTATTGAGTTGTTTATTGAACTGTATATAGGTGTTCCTCCCCATAGCCATACGCCTCTGCTCAGCACTTCATTCAGATACTCTTTATCATTTGAAAATCCCGTTTCCGCATTTCCCCGGTTAACATATCTTATCAATGCCCTGTCTTCCGGCTGCATGTAGTTTACTATGATTTTTGCGCCCTCTTCTGATATATTCCAATCCTCTGTTCTCATGCTTCCGGAATTATCCAGTATTATGACAATGTCCATCGGTCTTCTTTTTATTGTTTCCGAAAGACCAATTCCCTGCATGTTAAACTTCACGTTTACATGTGTGTCGTCATCATTTATTTCATCTTTGTCAGCCTCGTATTTTATGTCAATTCTATTTTCATTTTCTTCATCAAAAACTTTTATCAGCGCTCTGTCGGTTTTAATAACCGTATTTTTATTCTTATACCTTACTGTTACTGTATATAAATCATCCGTGTCTGCCTGTGACATGAATGAAAAATCATTGCATTCAATGTATTTTGTATTTGTGCCTGCCTCAATACTATGATTGTCTTTATAAACATTTTCTCCATTCTGATTTTCAACATTTATGTTTATATCAATGTCCGTATCTGTATTTGTTCCCATTTCTGCCTTTAACTTAAACTTAATTTCTTTTTTCGTATTTACGGAAACAGCCTTTGGTGAATAATTAAGAACTGACTTAAATATTTTAATTCCTTCACTGATTTCTACCTGTTTTCTTTTTATTGCCACAACCTGTCCGCTTTCTTTATCTGTAACCATTGTAACAATGTAATATTCACCCGGTTCCATGTTTTTCGTATTAATTACATATCCGTCGTCAGTTTCTGTTCCTTTTACATAAGCTGTGCTTTCGTTTCCCATACACACAGACACTTCATGTTTTTCATCATTTATCCCAATTATTTCCGGAACAACTTTTATATCTGTGTATGCGGTTATGTTTTCATCTGAATTTATTACTATACCTGTTATTTGGGGACCCGATATAACTGATTCATCCCTGACAAATGTAAGATATTCATCTATTGCGTAAACAAACATTGCTGTTAAACATTCATCTTGATTGAGACTTCCATCCTGTTTTATTTCTTTTCCTGCTTTTTCAATCCTCTGTAATGTTCTATTTGCATCAATCTCTGTCAGCGCAATTGTAATCATTAATAAATTCATTAATGATTCTTCATCATTTCCGATTATTTCACTTTCCTTTGAAATAAGATACTCATTTGCTCTGTTAAGGGCAAGCTTTTCACTTTCTTTTCCACCATTTTCGCTGATGTATTTTTTTAATATAAAAGCTGCATATGCAGTTATGTATACTCCACCATCTTTTTTGCCGTTGTATGAAAAACTACCATCTTCTTTCTGGTTTGACAAAACAAATAAAACAGCCTTTTCCATTGACTTTTTATTCATCAATTCGCTGCTTAGCATTGCTTCAAGTGCAAGAAGTGTATCAAATGTGTCACCTTTGTATTCATCGCTTACACTGAAACTTCCGTCATTGTTTTGCATTTTAATTATTTTTTTTATTTTATCTTCTGTTGTTATTTCATTAATGGAATTTTTTCTATATAGATCGTCATTGTTATTTTCATACGCCGTATCAAGATATTTTACGGCTTTCTCTCTGACATCCCCTGAAAGATTTTGTTTTCCTGTATATTTTAATACTTCTGCTGTATTATATATACCTAAACTCTTCCCCCATGAGCCATCCTCATTCTGACTGTCTTCAATCCATTTCACTGCCTCTTTCTTTAGTGCAATTACATTTTCGTTGGAATAAACATCTTTTGAAAAGTACAGTAATGTAGCCTCCAACAACATCACACAAGCAAGCAGACAGGAAATCCCCTTTAGCAACCTGCTTTTCATTGTAAAACCTCCCATATTTAATTTATCTTACGTTTTGAAACGTTTTTAATAGTTCTCACTTTATCAGTTTAGTGAGTGAAAGTCAATAGTTTCGTCGCATTTTGTTGAGTTTTTCATAAGTTTTATACTTTATTTTTTCAAATAAAAAGCCATTACCAAGAACATTTTGTGCTAATCATCCTTAATAATGGCTTTACTTAATTATTTGTTTTTATACTTTTTAACAGCAGAATATTTTCCATAAATTTTATTTCCGGCAACTATTTTGTACGCTCTTACCTTAACATAAATAATTTTATTTCTATATTTGCGTCTAATATATTTATTTTTATTTTTTCTTATTGTCTTTACAACTTTAAATTTGCCTTTCTTTCTAACTTTTACAGAAACCTGATATCCGTTTGCACCACTTACTTTTTTCCAACTTAGGCGAATCTTCTTAAGGCTTTTCTTCTTTACTTTAAGTTTTTTAACTTTACCAGGTGCCTGATATTTTTCATCATTACCCAATCCACCTATACTAAAACCTTCTTTATTCGCAGTTGTTGTCACATCTGAATGCTTATTTTCTTTTGTAGACTGATTTTCTTTAATTTCGTCTTTTGTTGTAACTTGTACCTGCTCTGTGGTAGATTCATTCAACTTGTCAGTTGTTGTTTGTTCTTTACTTACTGTCTCTTCCTGTTTTTTAGTTGTTGTCTCTTCTTTTGTTGTAGTTTCACTCTGTTTTGCTGTAGTTGCTTCAGGCTTTGTTATTTCCTGTGAATCATCTTTATTTGGATTTTCTCCATCTCCGCTCTTTCCACCTGCATAAACTGAATTTGCCGGTACATCAACATATGTCTTATCTGAGAAATATGTTCTTTGTGTCTTATCTGTGTGATTTTCTACAACGTAAGTCTTAACTCCATTTTTCTCTAATACAACTGAAAATGGAGTACTTCCTGTTATATCAAAATTCTGGTTTCCATATTCTTTCAAACTTGTAATGTAAGCTAATGTATGTGCTCTTGATTCACCATTTTCAACTTTTCCGCTATCACTTAAATCAACTTTTGCAAGTGCTGCATCCGGGTCATAGTATGCATAGTATTCAGCAACCACGTCCTGATTTGTCTTAGGATCAGTAAGCATATCTTTTTTTCCGTAATTTGTACAAATCTGTTCCTTATTGTTCACAAAATTACTCCACTGCTTACTGTTTTCTCCTATGCTGTCAACTACCGCCTTAACTTTATCTTTGTATTTTCCCATATAAAGTGTTGCCCCTGATATCGGAAGCATTGTAATTGTTGTTACTTCTATTGGATTTTCTGTCCACCATGCTGTATGGTCATATCTTCCGCCAAACAATCTTGTTACTGTCTGGATATTATAATTATTACTATCTTTGTATTCCTTTGTGAAAATTTCATCATATACATCGTAATAATAGTCTTCAATTGCAGCTATTTCTGTTGTGTACATGTAAATTCCAAGATCCCTGATTCTTTCATCGCCAACTGCTTCTCCCCAAAGAATAAGCGAAGACCACGCGTTAACTGATTCCGATGATGATTCCTGGTTGTTACCACCTGAAAGTCCACCTTTTTTATCTACCATTTCACCATTTTCATCAAATTCATAGTTGGCAACTCCCGATGCCCATGAATGTCCTTCATATATGTCAAAATTTCTTAAGAAAGGATACTTCGTCTCGCTGTTCCTGTTATAACTGCTTCCGTCTCTGTTTGCATTTGCAATGTCCCCTATCATTTCATAAACCATTCCGCCCCATTCTTTTGCCCACTGTGGGTCTTTCATTGCAACTGCTGCAGCTGCCTTTATCCAGTATCCGTAATGGAAATGATGGTCATTTACCTGCTTATCTGAATCATATGATGTAGGATAGCCGATGAGCGTTCCATACTCTTTATCATAATAAAAATAATCATCTACATACTGACCGTTTATATATGCCCGATATGGGTCAAACCAAAATTTCAGATAATCTTCAACACCTTCAACCATGTCATTTGTCATAGTCTTCATGTCGTTATCTTTAAACTGGTCTGCAAGCCATATTGCATCTGATAATGTGTTAAGATTTTTTCCTACCCAGTATGTATCATATCCGCCATACTGACCTTCTAAGAAGCAAATCCATTTTGGATTATCTTTTGATTTTCTATAAGAGTATAAATATCCTAACTGATCCTTTATTTTTCCTACTGTCTCTTCATCTTTTGTTACAGGAAGTGATGATAAGATTCCATTATACTGCATTGTTGTAGAATAGTTTGTTCCAACAACTGTTTTCATTGTTCCTCTAATCGTTTCATATGTATATCCTGTAAATTTACTGTTAGTATATCTCCACTGATGAGGATATAAAGCAATAATTGTGTCTCCACCGTTTGCTCCTGTCTCCATGTTCTTTGTAATTACATTATACTTTGTAACAACCTTTGAAGAATTACTAAGATATTTCCACTCAACCTTTGTATCTGTAATAAAGTTAAATGCATATTTTTTGTATAATTCAAATGCATTGTCACTTCCGTCAGGTAATATTGCAACTGACATGTAGTTTTTTCCTGCCGGCATTTTTGCAGTGAGTTTTCCACCCGCATTAACCCATGTTGTACCACTTGGTGCACTGATCAAGTAGTAATGTGTCTTTCCGTCTTTCCTGTTCTTAAGACTTACCCCTAAAATATTTGAAGATGTTGAATTTTTATATATCGCAAGATCTGTTCCACCTGCTCCAAGTGAAATGGTAGGTTCTACATTTTTAAAATTGTAATAAGCATATGGTGTTCCTTTTCCGATTGTCGCCATTATGCTTGATGTTGAAGCATTGTTCTCCATCAATATATCGTATGTCCAATCTGTAGTTTTATCAACTTTTGCATCTTTTGCACTAAAGTTATTCCCTCCGATAACAAGTTCCACTGTATTATCTTCTAAAAGACTTTCTACTGTAGGCTCTCCATCTACATATGATGTACCACTAGTAACCGCCGGTGATGCCATCTGCATTCCATTACTTGCTGCACGGTATGCAAGTGGATGTGCGTACAACGATTCTGAATATTTGTCAAATACAACTGAGCTCGCCCAATCATTTGTAGGTACTGTTCCAACTGTTTCTTTGTAATTGTCTGTTAAATATGTTGTTCTTGTTGGTAAATTATTGTTTCTATCTGTCCATGTTACTCCCCAGTCGTCTGTACCAACACCATAGACTTCTTTCTTATATCCGCCTTTGTCTACCATTACTGAACTGTTTTCAGCACTAAAGTCCATAGTTGCACCTTTAGTCGAATCAGACAAATAAGGCATACTTGTTACTGTAATTGTAGCAACGCATATTAATGCCATTACCTTACTTAATTTTTTTCTCATAACACTCTCCTGTCCTCTTTTTAGTTCTCCCCACATTTTATTATTTTCATTAAATATAGATTTTCTAATAACCTATTTTTGCCTTCCAATCTATATTTATAACAAAATAAAAAATATAAACAAGTACTTCTATTTTATTAAGGTTTTTTTTTTATTTTTAATTTTAATTTTACATATTTATAAGGAAGTTTCTTTATTTTTCTTTCTATTTCTTGACCTGTCAAAT
>OGYY01001522.1_pt1 | contig 19817 bp, 20 predicted proteins | sample 1576671 | NCBI WGS metagenome assembly OGYY01 (sample SAMEA3541593, study PRJEB24748) | human gut metagenome | biome: human gut; feature: human-associated habitat; material: faeces | place: China | collected 2012 | reverse complement strand
AAAATCTCATCATAAGGTCCGGAACTTGTCCAATAATTTGAAAGCTGGTTATCGAACAAAGCACATACTATAGAGCGCGGATTATATATTCTTCCTCTTGCCGCTGTACAATATCCATCATACCATTCTCGCAGCTCCTCCTTAATGCAACATTCTTTCTCACAAAAAGCGGATAATATCGGTTTTTGTAAAACAGCTTACAGAAATATCTTTTGTACATTTTTCATTTATTTAAAAATAACGTATCATTTTTCTCACCGATTTACAATACATTTTGTCAAAATGGTCGATTATATGACACTTTTGGTAGAATAATATAGGAAAAATCGCTTGACAAAAAATAATAATGATTTTTATGGAATATATTTACCTTTCATCTTTTATATGGTAATATATATTTTGTCATAGTAAAATAGCAACACCTATAGTATAATAATAAAGAAGCAGATACCGATATTTCTTCTGTAATAAAGTTTAACAACCATGCAGAAACTGTACAGCGAATCTTAGATGTTGTCAGAAAAACTGCGAATGGAACAGACTTTATCATCTGGAGTTTAGAGAATCAGGAAAAAATTCATTATTCCATGCCACTCCGGCACATGATAGCCGATGCATTAATTTATCTCAAAGAATATAATGAATTATCTGCCAAAAATAAAAGAGAAAAGAGCTATAGCTCCTCCGGTGAATTTTTATCCGGACTGACCAAAACAGACCGACTACATCCTGTAATTGGTCTATGCATATACTATGGAGAAGAAAAACGGGACGGTCCAACTAACTTGGTACATATGATTCAGGTAACCGATGATTTAAAACCTATGGTATCTGATTATAAGATGAACCTGTTACAAATACGAAGCATTGAACATTTTCACTTTCAAAATATTGATGTTCAAAACTGGCTACAAGAAAGCACACCACAGTAACATAACGAAGGATGAAAACATGAATCAACAAACAATAGACGCAATCAATACGCTTGGAAATTTTTGTGGAAAGAGGGATATAGAAGAACTTACTTCTTCTACCCTCACAGGAAAATATAATATCCCATAGGCGGACATTTTTATCCTGTTTGGAGGAAGTATTATCTGTGGCGGTGACGTACTTGCCCAAGCAATCCAGAATAAAATTGCCAAACATTATATTATCGTAGGCGGCGCTGGTCACACTACACAGACCTTACGCGAGAAGGTACATACCGAATATCCTTCCATCATAACAGAGGGATTAACTGAGGCAGAAATTTTTAATCAGTATTTAAAAGAAAATTATGGATTAGAAGCAGATTACCTTGAAAACAAGTCAACAAACTGCGGAAACAATATCACTTACCTGCTTGATCTAATAAAAGAAAAGAATCTCCCTCTTAACAGCATTATCTTATGCCAGGATGCCACCATGCAACATCGAATGGAAGCCGGGCTTCGCAAATATGTATCTGATAATACTACTATTATTAATTATGCCTCCTATCAGGCGAAACTCATTTTAAACGAAGGTGAAACACCCGCCTACTCCTCTTCCATTCATGGAATGTGGCAGCCAGAACGCTATCTTACTCTTTTAATGGGAGAAATCCCACGACTTTCCGATAACAAAGATGGATACGGCCCAAAGGGAACTGGATACATTGCACATGTAGACATCCCAGAAGAAGTTATGATTGCATTTAACCACCTTAAAGGAAATTATGCTGAATATGTAAGAGAAGCAAACCCCGAATATGCTGGTTAGCTGCTGATTTGTAGGGTTGGAGAAACAAACAGACGAACCCTCTCCTCCTGTAATATATAAAAATGCTTCGATATTGTAACAATAGTTTGTGTGTCAATCTTTAATATCTCATTTCACAGAAAACCACAACCTATTTGGAGAATCTCAAAATCTTTTAACATAGATTCTGGTTTCACTCCAACAGCCAAAGGCAGCACACCAAGAGAGAAAATATCCTATATTTGTGGCCTTAGAGCGAGGGTTGAATGTGAGCCTTAGAGCGAACATTCAACCCGCAGGGATAGAGTCACAAATATAGGATATCTTCTCTCTTGGTGTGCGTCTATTTTGCCTGTGGCAAACCAGAATTTACGGAATTAGCAGTCCATAAATCAGCATAAAATATTCTGGGAGTTTTCCTTCTTCCACCCACTGTAATTCCTGCTTAAGATACTTCGTTACCGTTTTGCCAACATTGCCTCCCAATGATTCTATTGAATAACGCATTTTATCCTGAAAACGGCAAGGTTTACCAGACAAACGTGTACACTCTGCATTTTTACAATGTAAACAGGCTCCGCTACTTAAAGAAACACTTCCAGGATATTCCTGTTCTAACTTTAAGATTTCCTGTTCTAATTCTTCTTTATAAGGGAGAAGAAACTCTTCTGTTACTTTCCATTGTTCATTTTTAATATAGGACTGGCTTGTAAGTTCTTTAGGCAGATATAATTTTCGCCCCATAATTTGAATTTTGCGATATTTGTTCCAATAATCTTTTTCCACATCAAATGTATACGGAGGGCAGCACCATAGTTTCCCATAGTTCGAGCATTCTTTACAAAATTCAAGGAATGTTGCAACATCCACGCATTCTTTCATATATTCTTCTACAGGAATCTCTGCCTGGAAATTCTCTATTTTCTCAGCAACATATTTCTTCTCTTTCATTGTTTAACCCCCTCTTTCATCAACTGCTTTTCCTTTTAAAATACACTAATTGAGTTTTTTTATCAAGCGATTGGCAAACAATACTTTTCAAACACATTCTAGAGAAACTCTTTTCTCAAATGTTCTTTAGGAGGTTCTATCTCATTAGCAAGAGTATGTTCCGTTAACTCAGAAAGTATCTTAATCTTCCTATTCAACATCGGCCGCATACAGTTTGGAACATGTTCCTGATGAGCCCTGTGAATCGCCACGCATTCCTTACAATTTCCATGATAACGACAGGCTTTCTTACAGGGACAATGATCTTTATCTTTATATTCTTCACGAAACTCTGAAGCAAACTCCTCCTGCAGTTTTAATCCTTCTGCTCTGTTTCCTTCATGAAATTTCTTCATAGCAGCAAGTTCTTTGGGATTATTCTCAATAACCATAGTAGCCTCCTATTACTTTGCTAATTTTTCTACTTCAAAAATATTATAACATACAATTTCTGATTTGCCGAGACGGACGAACTCAGGGAGATCAGTTGGAAGGATTTGAGGAAGAAGAATGGAGATATAGAATATCCGGGAAAGTAAATTCTATTGAAAAATGCTTTCTACGAATGGTTTAAGCGTCAGGTCTTCAGAACTTTAACTCCTCGGAATGCCATAACCATCTGGAGCCTTCCTCAAATTCTCCAAAAATAAATTCTGAATTTGCGACAACTGCCAAAGACAGCTCCCAAAGAGAGACAATACCCTATATTTGTGGCCTCGGAGCAAAGGTTGGATGTGAGCGTTTTAAGCGAATATTCAACCTGCAGCGACTAAAGTCACAAATATAGGGTATTGTCTCTCTTTGGGAGCGTCTCCTTTGCTGCGCAAATCAGGATTTACTGAAATAACGCTGTGGAGTAATATCTGTCTCCATTATCTGGAAGAAGCACTACAATCGTCTTTCCTTCATTCTCCGGACGTTTGGCAACTTCTACGGCTGCATATAATGCTGCTCCTGAAGAAATACCTGTAATGATTCCCTCTGCTTTTGCAAGTTCTTTTCCGTATTCGAATGCTTTTTCATTCTCTACTGGGAAAACTTCATCATAAATCTTTGTATTTAATACATCTGGAACAAATCCTGCACCAATTCCCTGAATCTTATGTGCACCGCCATGTCCCTGTGATAATACAGGAGAGGTTGCTGGCTCGATTGCGATGACTTTTACATCTGGATTCTGTTCTTTTAAATATTCTCCGATACCTGTAACGGTTCCACCTGTACCAACACCTGCTAAGAAGATGTCTACTTTACCTTCTGTATCGTTCCAGATTTCCGGTCCGGTTGTTGCTTTATGTGTTGCAGGGTTCGCTGGGTTTACAAACTGTCCTGGAATAAAGCTTCCTGGAATTTCTTTTGCAAGCTCCTCTGCCTTTGCGATAGCCCCGGACATTCCCTTTTCTCCTGGAGTCAGAACGATTTCTGCTCCATAAGCTTTTAAAATATTTCTTCTTTCTACACTCATTGTCTCTGGCATAGTAAAGATAGCTTTGTAACCTTTTGCGGCTGCGATTGCTGCTAAACCAATTCCTGTGTTACCGGAAGTAGGCTCGATGATCGTTGCGCCTTCTTTTAAAAGACCTTTCTTTTCTGCGTCTTCGATCATTCCGTTTGCGATACGGTCTTTTACACTTCCTGCTGGATTAAAATATTCAAGCTTTAATAATAATGTTGCTTTTAATCCTAACTTTTTCTCTAAATTTACTGCCTCAACTAAAGGTGTATTTCCAATCAATTCCTGAATTCCTTTATAAACCTTTGCCATGATAAGCGCCCCCTATTATTCTGCTACGGCTTTGAAAGCTTCATCTAAGTCTTCAATGATATCGTCGATATGCTCTGTTCCGATAGATAAACGGATTGTGTTTGGTTTAATTCCCTGATCTGCCTGCTCCTGCTCATTAAGCTCTGCATGAGTTGTAGATGCCGGATGGATTACAAGAGATTTAACGTCAGCTACGTTAGCAAGCAAGGAGAATAATTCCAGATTGTCGATGAACTTTCTTGCTGTCTCTGCATCACCTTTGATTTCAAATGTGAAGATAGAACCTGCACCGTTAGGGAAGTATTTCTTATATAATCTCTGCTGTTCAGGATCTTCAGATACAGAAGGATGATTAATCTTCTCCACCAATGGTTGATTCTTTAAGTATTCTACAACTTTCAGTGCGTTCTCTACATGACGCTCTACACGTAAGGAAAGTGTTTCTAATCCCTGTAAGAAAATGAATGCATGGAGTGGAGAAAGTGTTGCTCCGGTATCTCTTAAAAGAATCGCACGAATTCTTGTAACAAATGCAGCAGGTCCTGCTGCATCTACGAAGCTGATTCCATGGTAGCTTGGGTTTGGTTCTGTGAGCTGTGGGAACTTACCGGATGCTTTCCAATCAAACTTACCACCGTCTACGATAACACCACCGATACTTGTTCCATGTCCGCCAATGAACTTAGTTGCAGAATGGATAACAATATCTGCACCATGCTCTAATGGTCTTAAAAGGTAAGGTGTTCCGAATGTATTATCAATTAATAATGGAATGTTATGTTTGTGAGCGATTTCTGCTACTGCTTCGATATCTGTTACTTCAGAGTTTGGATTACCAAGTGCTTCGATGTATAAAGCCTTTGTGTTTTCCTTAATTGCTGCTTCGAATTCTTCTGGTTTTAAAGGGTCAACGAATGTTGTCTCTACACCGTAATCTACTAATGTATGAGCAAGTAAGTTATATGTTCCACCGTAAATGTTCTTAGCTGCTACGATGTGGTCACCTGCTAAAGCTACGTTCTGGATTGCGTATGTTACTGCTGCTGCTCCAGAAGCTGTTGCTAATGCTGCAACGCCACCTTCAAGAGCTGCAACTCTCTGCTCGAAAATATCTACTGTAGGATTTGTTAATCTTCCGTAAATATTACCTGCATCTTTTAAACCGAAACGGTCTGCTGCATGCTGTGAATTGTGGAATACGAAAGAAGAGGTCTGGTAAATAGGTACTGCTCTCGCATCTGTTACAGGATCTGCACTTTCCTGTCCAACGTGTAACTGTAATGTTTCAAATTTAAAATCTCTATCCTTATATGTTTTCTTTGCCATTTTTTATCCTCCATATATTATGTACTCTTTATATTTTAATCTTTAAATTTCTAATTAAATATTCTCTTTACAACAACAGCAGCACATACACATTCGATCGTCCTTATGTATGAATTTTCTCTTTGAAGTTACTAAATTCATGTCTGCCACCTCTCTTTGTTTTGTGTTTCTTTGTTTCATGGGCTTATCATACCAGAAGTATCCTACTATGTCAATAGGAAATATATGATTTTTTATTTTTTATTCTTCTTCCTGATAATAGAACTTTCCACGAATTCCTTTCGAACCAAAATAATTGATAAATGCATCCGGGTCTTCCTTTTTAATATCCATGATAACTACTCTTGTCGCATCTGAGTTCACCACGCTATAAAGCATCGCTTTTTCTTCATTCTTATAACATCCAACGCCCTTAAATAAAGTTGCATCATGATTCGTCTTTTTCAAGATAATATTATAAACTTCATCCGGCTTCTTCGTAATAATAAACAAAGTATCTTTATCATATCGTTTATACATCATATTAATCATCTGTGTAGATGCATACTGGAAAATAATAGAATATAATGCCACATTCATACCATAAATACATCCTGCAATCAAAAGAACGGCTACATTTCCCATGAAAATATAATTCCACACACTGATTCCCTTTTTCTTAGAAATAATCATACTGATAAAATCCGTTCCACCGCTTGTCGCATGGCTATTTAAAATCAGTGCAATCAAAACGCCATTAATAATTCCACCAAAAATCGCAATTAATAATAAATCATCTGTAATAAAATGAGATGGAATCATATCGACGGCAATACTCATTACAAAAATGCAAAGAACCGAACGAAGTGTATACTTTTTACCAACTACCCGGTAACATATCGTTGCCGGAACCGCATTAAGAAGAATACTGAATAATGAATATGGCACACTGATATGTAAAAATGTCCTGCAAATATGCTGTAACAACAGGGAAATTCCAGTTGCTCCACCTGGAAGTAGATTTCCCGCATTAACGAAAACATTAACGTTTATCGCATACAAAATCGAGGCAATGATAACCACAATCGAATCCTTCACATCTCTGCGAATCTCTAACTTATGATACATTTCCTCTCCCATCGTCTGTTTATCAAGAATCTCTGAATCCGAAACCAGTTCCTCTTTGAGTTCTTCTTTTAAATCTTCTCTCAATTCTTTTATTGGCACTTTCTTCATATAAATCCTCCAATCAAATGTATTTTCTCTTTTACCAAATCCCATTATAATACACAATCTCTGTGTTTGATACCTATTTTCAGAAAAATATTCTGTTAGAAAATGCATATTTTTTTCTACACTATGAATACTAAAGTACAAACGAGCCAGCGAACCTTGTAATATATAAAAATGCTTCGTATCACTGCGTTCAAACTGCTCAACCGCAATTTGAACTTGCTCTAAGACGCATTTTTATATATTACAAGGTTCGCTGGCTCTGTTTACTCCAATTCTATAAATCCGTTAAAAGATTGGGGAACGCAAACACGCTCTAGCATTAAATTTGTAATCTCACCTCTTCAGCCAGAGGGCGTCTCCCTTGCCTGCGGCAACTCAGAATTTAAACCTTCACCCTTTCTGCGGTATCTTTTTCTATTGCGATTCTTTTTCCATTGACCGATACAATTACATTTCCAAAATAGGAAGCAATCACACTTACCTTTGCTCCCTGTACTAACCCCAGTTTTTCTAATAATGACATCTTCTCGTCACTGCAGATATTCCACTTGATAGTATGCAGTGTGTTTAGAGATGCATCTACTAATGAATACATTAATAATCCCCCTTCTCTTTTTATACTATTCTACCACGGAAATATTGCTAACACAATTACAAAAAAAGATATTTTTTATCAGAAAACTATTGCAAGTTTTATGTATTGTACATTTATTAGAAAAAACTAATTGAGGTTATGTGTTTATACTTTGTATTGTATAAACAAAGTATAATAAAACATTTTGTCTTAGAGCGTGTTTGAAAAATCATTATTTTAAATCCACCAAATACGCTTCTTTTTCATTTGTAAGCAGTAATTTCTTCTGGTATATCTAATTCTCTATAGATATCCTCCTGCAAATGCAAAATGGAGCGTTTAGCACAACGGAACAAAATCAATAAATCTTTTAGAGGTTCTTCATAATTCTTCTAGCAATCCGACCATCACTTTTCTGTAGCGGCGTCTGCTTTGCCAACTCTACAAATCAAAAGTTTTTATTCTACATTTTTCAATGCCTCATCCATCGGTACTTTCTGAATCTTCCGATACTCAAGCAATGCGACTACCGCATAAGTTACCAGTCCGATTACAAACATTTTGACATAAATCTTTGGGTCAATGTATAGGGCAATCCATCCAGATAAGCTCTGAAGCATCATCTCCCGGAAGATGCCTTTCATCAATATGGTTTCAACTGGAAAGCTTAAGAGCAGGCACAGCACGACAACGAGTGATGTTGACAGGATGTAAAGTCTGCTGATTTCCCCATTGCTGTAACCAAGTATTTTTACCATAGAGATAGACTGGGCATTTTTTTCGATGATAATTTTTGAGAGCAGGTAAATAAGTACTAAAAATATGGCGATGGCAAATCCATTAATCAGTCCCATCATATTTCCCATGGATACATCTAATTGGCGGGAAATTTTTGTTAAGGCATCTAAGTCAATGACGGAGCCGATATATTTACTACTGATGTCGGTTATTTTGGTATCAGAGAAGTAGCCGCTGTAATAGTCAAAGCCGAGGTCAAATATACGGTTTAACTGATTCTGGTTCATAAAAATACAAAGGCCTCCATTATACTCATAAATACCTTTTACCCGGAAGGTATACTTATCTTTTTCGTATTTTTCTTTTAAAGTGATCATATCTCCCGGCTGCAAGGAAAATTTATCTGCATAGGCAGAAGAAATATACACATCGGCTGTGACCTTACTATCTGCCTGTAAATCTGCTTTTTCATCTTTTAAATTAATTTTAACGTATTTACTATTGGGCTTCACACCATATAAAGTGACTTCTTCACTTTTAAAGGTTTTCGGTGTTGTGTTTAAGGAGTACGCAGAAAATTCTTCCGCATCTTCATTTTCTGTTTTTGCTCCAAGCGAATACTCCAGCAAAGAAAATAAACTGGATATTTTATTGCCGCTCATTGCACTGGTCGGAACAGAAAGCATGTACTGGTATTTGGCCAACATATTGTTCTGAATGTCTGTCTGATAGTGGTCAAGTACAGAGGGCAAAACTAATCCAAAAAATAATAATAAATTTGCAAAAACAATTCCGACAAACAATACAATATAATTACTAAAGTTCTGGAAAATAACACGCAGTCGGAATCTTGAAAAGATATTGATTCTCGAGCTTAAGCGCAATGCTCTTTTTTGCTTTTTCCTGCTTAAGTCTCTTCGTAAAAATTTAAGCGGCGGCAACTTTAACTTGCTGCGCAGTATGCCGTAATTGACAACAAGCATAATCAGTACTGGGACAACCGTTGTAAGTAAAAAGGCTTTCGCATTCCAGACTGTGACATAGGTTGGCAGGCTATAACTTCCATAGTACATTCCTGCACAAACATTTTTAAAGATGGTATAACCTAAAATATTTCCGACAACCGCTCCGATAAGAGTTACAAAAACTGGCATGGACATATAATGCCTTATCAATTCATTTTTCGTATAACCAGATGCACGGAGTGTTCCGATGACTCCGGCTTCCTTTCGAATCGTATTACTTGTTGTGATTCCAAATACAAATGCCATAATCACCATGACAATATAGAGAAGTACAATGATCATTGCTTCATCACTTCCCATATCATCTCCTGTAAAATGAATCGCCTGATTAACATACTGTGGAATAAAACTCTCTAACGTGATATCTTTTCCGATATCTTCCATGAAATCTTCTGACCTTTTCTTCTCCTCCTTTTCGTTCTTTGGCTTTTTATTATATTTCCATGCGTAATCATAGGTAAGCTGGCTTTCATTAAAAGAAGAAAATTCTTCCTTTGTGACAATGCCCACACCGAACTTTATCGCATCAAACATTGTATCATTATTATTCTGGAACAAAGCACTGTAATCAGACAAGGCAACAAGACCAGTAATTTTCCATGTCTTCTTTCCACTTTTTAATGTATCTCCAACAGATAGTTTATTATTATCTGCATACATTCTGTCAATGGCGATTTCTCCGATTTCTTTCGGCATTTTTCCCTTCATGAGACAGACTTTATTTACCTCTTCCCTGTTTTTAAAAATACGAAGAGTACTTCCATTAGAAAGAGCTTTCTCTACATAAAAATTCTCATAAAGTTTTACACCATAGCCTTCTATTGTTTCCTGCTGATTTTTATAAACTTTTTCTTCTGTAGCAAAGTTTCCATCCTCTATGTTATATTTTTCAAAACTGTTATCATAGGCAATCAGCATACTTCCATCTGCTACTAAAAAGCCGGAAACAAACCCAATCGTTGCTACCATCAGAATAAATACAACAAGATACTTTCCCATTTCCTGCCGTAGTTCCCGAAGAAGCCTTTTTCTTAAAGGATTTTTCATATCTCGCTCCTCCTACCACTCCAGTTCCATCGCCGGAACTTTCTGTTCATTCGTATAATTCTTTCGAATCATACCGTCTCTTAACTTGACAACTCTGTCTGCCATATCTTTTATCGCATCATTATGAGTAACCATAACGATTGTATTGCCATACTTTTGATTGACCGTCTCAATAAGGCGTAAAATATCTTTTGATGTATTATAATCTAACGCTCCTGTTGGCTCATCACAAAGCAAAATGTCTGGATTCTTCACAATTGCTCTTCCGATTGCTGTTCTCTGCTGCTGTCCACCAGAAAGCTGGTTCGGCAATTTGCGCTGATGCTCATAAATACCAAGTGTATGTAACAGTTCATCCACATCAAGCGGCTTGTCACTCAAATATGCACCAACCTCAATATTTTCCCGCACTGTAAGGTTCGGAATCAGATTATACATCTGAAAAATATAACCGAGATGCTTTCTTCTGTATAAAGACAGCTTCTTCTCTGTCATATCTTCGATACGCTCTCCATCAATAGTAATACTGCCTGAATCCGCTCCATCAATTCCACCAATAATATTTAACAACGTAGACTTTCCAGAACCAGAAGGTCCAAGAAGAACACAAAACTCTCCCCTCTCAATCTCCAAATCAATCCCTTTTAGCACCTCAACCCGACTGTCACCTGCACCAAAAGACTTTTTAATCTGTTTTATTTCCAAAAACATAAACTCAAACTCTCCTCTTAACTTTCTTTCCTCTATTTCAAATAAATTTATGTTAGCCCCAAACAGCCTGCGTTAGGTATTCCTATTTCTTATGCATTTATACTAACATATTTATTCTTCTTCTATTTTATGTTAGTTGTAACTCACTAAAATGTCAATAAGTTTTTTTCGTTTATTAAGAGGGAGGGGAGACGCCCCCACCGAGAGCAGCCACCCTATATCTGTGACTTTCGTCGCGGCGTGTTGAATGTTCGCTCCTGCGCTCGCATCCAACACTTGCTCCCAGGCCACAGATATAGGGTGGCTGCTCTCGGCGGGGCTGTTTCTTGATAAATCGATGTTGGGTGTGGATTCGAATTGTAGACTTCTATTTATTCGAAGGGACAAATTCTTCAGACTTCTTTAATATTTAATCTATAAATGAGCAAATTAAATAATATTTTTCTTGTGAAACACTTTGTTCTTCATTTCAAATTTCCCCTGAAAACCTTTAATTTTCTTGAAAAGCCAAGAAACAGAAATCGAAGAAGACCATAGCATCCTATCTGTGGCCTCGGAGCAAGGTTTGGATACGAGCGCATAAGCGAGCATTCAAACCGCCGCAACTAAAGTCACAGATAGGATGCTATGGTCTTCTTCGATTTCGTCTGTCTATTTAGCAAAATTAAAGTGTTTTCAACACTTCCATTACACCATTTTCATCGTTGGTCTTCTCTGTTACATATTTTGCTAATGCTTTTAAGGTAGGATGTCCGTTTTTCATACAGTAGCTTTCGCCGCAGCTTTCTAACAGAGACATATCATTTAAATAGTCACCAAATCCCATAGCTTCTGTATGTGCAATGCCGTACTTTTCACATATAGCTTTGATTGCATTCCCCTTGCTTTCTGTTTTGTTGGCAATGTCAATCCAGCTTGCTCCGGATAATACGGCTGTAAGTTTCTCACCGATATTTTCAAAATATTTCATGAATTCTTCAGCTTTTTCTTTCTTAAAATAGATAGCGACCTTTACGATTGTATCATTGTCTGCCACTTTTCTTAAATCTTCTACAATCTGTCTTCTCTCGTAGTACATTTCTACATTATAGTAGATTTCCTCATCCACATCTTTTTTTGTTATGTAAGCAGACTTCGCACCGCAGATAACAGGTGTTGCATACGGTACTTTATCTATGATATCAAGACATTTTAACACGTCCTGCTTGTCTATCTCATCTTTAAAAATAATCTCGCCTTTTTCGAAAACAAGTCCTCCATTTTCTGCGATAAATGCAAGGTTATCTCTGATTGGAAGAAAGTCTCTTTCTAATGTATAGTACTGTCTTCCGCTGGCAATGACTGTCTTTATCTCTGGATGGCTTTTTACCCACGGAATAAATTCTTCCGGCATTTCTTTTTTACTGTTAAGCAAAGTTCCATCCATATCTACGGCTACTAATTTTATATTCATCTGTTCTCCTTATCGTAATCTTTAACGTAATCCCTAATTAAATTTATCTATTTCCTAAATCAATCCCTGTTCTTTGCAATAATGATAAATGCCATCTTCTGCAACATGCCCGCAGATTGCATCGGCAACTGTTTTTACATCATCGGTTGCATTGCCCATTGCAACACCAGTGCCTACAGCTTCTAACATTTCAATATCGTTTGTTCCATCACCAAAGGCGATTGCATTCTCTTTATCTAAATGATAATAGTCAAGAATTTTTCTTACGCCGACACCTTTATTTCCATTTGCCGGTGTAATATCTGCCGCTCTTGTCCACCATGCAGTAATTCTCGCACCGTCGACATCTCTTAAAATGTCTGCATATTCTTCTTTATAACAGCCGACCATCATCTGGTAAACTTTTTTATCCATGAGTTTTTCAAAATCAAAGTTATCAAGGACATTTACTTTACTCTTTGCAATGGCAAAATAATCTGCCAAATCTTTATCACAACCGTTTGCACCGCCGCCTTCTACTCCGGCAAGGAACACCGGGCGATGGATTTCCGATGCATTCTCAACAATTGCCTTTACATCTTCTTTTGGGATAGGATTTGAAAAAATAACCTCATCCTTTGTATAACAATAAGACGCATTATAAGATAAAAAGACATCAAAATCAATTCCTGGAAAAGATGGAACAAGATATGGGCCACGTCCTGTTGCCATACATAAAATAATTCCATTCTCTTTCAGGTGTTTTAATGTCTCGATCATTGCAGGGGTGATTACCTTTTTTTTCATATCAACTAACGTTCCATCTACGTCAAAAAAAGCAATCTTTATATCTTTTGCAGAATCTTTTTTCATATATTCCTCCACTATATTCTGTAATTTTTCTTTTTATAACACACCCCTACTATTCTACAGCTTTATGTTTTTCTGTCAAGGTCAAATTATCCGATGAGCAGCTTTCGAAGCTCTCTGCGCCGTTCAATTTCTAACTTGGAAAAGATACGGGCAATCACATTTTTCACATATCCATAGGAATAATTCATCTGTTCCGCAATCTCACGGTTTTCCATTCCCTGTGCAACTGCCAGCGCAATCTTCCATTCAATTGGTGTCAGCTTCTTTTGTATTTCTCCACGATTTTTTTCAATTGCTGCATCTGCAAAAGACTTTCCTGTTTCTTTTGCGCTTCTTTCAAGATGCATTTCGACTCTGGCAAGCAGGACCTCTTTTACAAAAGGTTTTACAATATAGTCTACTGCTCCTGCCTTTAACCCTTTTACTTCATAATCTGACTCCGCAAATCCAGTGAGAAATATTACAGGAATATCCTGACAATTCGGAATAGATTTCATTTTTTCCAGAGTCGTATATCCATCCATTTCCGGCATAGCGATATCTAACAATATCAAATCCGGCACAACACCCTTTTTTAGTAATGTAATTGCCTGTTTTCCGCTTTTCGCTACGCTAACCGTATAAATACTCGACAATATTTCTTCTGCTGTTTTTAATAAGATTAAATCATCGTCTACAATTAATATGCTATTTTTGCCCATTTCTGTCCTCCCATTCTGTCGTAACTTTATTCGTCCAGTAAGTACCTTTCATAAGTGATTCTGCCTGTTCGAACTCCAAATTCTGCACCGATTTTTGTACCTGTCCCAAAATCTTCTTTTTCTTTGGATTCTTTTCTAAAGACAACAATTTCTCCAGCTGTTCTTCTGCATATTTCCCTTGATATTTTCCTATTGCCTCCAAAATCCTGTCATATGTTTCCTCATATAACTTCTCCTGATTTACTTCTTCTGTCAGCTCAGCGTATACCTTCTGTTTCCCATTCTCTTTTTCTTTCTTTTCTGATTCCAGAACAAATTTTTTTGTATTTTCTAAGAAAAAAAACATCCCATCTAACGCTCTTTCCCACTCAAAAAACAAAAGAGGAATCGCCTTTTCTATATAGCTTTCATCCTGCATTTTCCCTCTTATTTCAAGTGAAGCGGCTAATTCATAAAGTGACATTGCTCCAATCGCGCGGGCATTACTTTTTAATGTATGAATCTGTCCTGTCAATATTTTTATTTCCTGCTGTGTTTTTCTCGTTGTCTCAAAACTTTCCTCTAATTGTTTTCTATTTGGCTCATAATATTCTACAAAGAGCTCGGAAAGTTTTCTGTATTGCACAATACTTCCACCTAATAAATGAAGCCCTTCGGAAAGTTCAATATCCCATTTTTTTAATTTTTGCTTCAAATCTAAAAGTTGTTTTTCCGTTATGTTCCAGTCTTCTCCCGCACCGTTCTTCATTGAGACCAGAGCAGCTGGAAGCCATTGTAACAGCAATTCTTCCAACTTCTCCCACATCACCGGTTTTGACAAATAATCAGAAAATCCTTCTGAAAGAAAATGCTGGTGAATTCCCGTGGACACATCCGCTGTAAGTGCAATCACCGGAACACTCTGCCCATTTACCTCTTTTTTCAATCTGTGAAATGTCTCAATTCCATCCATTTCCGGCATCATATAATCAAGAAAAATCAAATGGTATTTTTTATTTCTAACTTTTTCGATTCAATTCGCGTAATGTCCAATATATTATTAATAAGAGATAACAGATAATTCCCCGCCTTTTCCACACTCTTTGCATACTGAACGACTTCCCTTGACTCAGACTCCCGTAAAATCATCTCATTCATTCCAAGCATCACATTAATCGGGGTTCGAATTTCATGACTCATATTTGCAAGAAATGTACTCTTGGCACGATTTGCTTCCATAGCTTCTTCCCTTGCCTGCGTGAGAAAAATCTGCTGCTTTTTATATATTCGAAAATGTAGATACATCGCAACGCCAAGAGAAGCACTCGATACAACAACTCCCGTCAGCACATCCACAACAATCTCTTTTTCCGATTGAAACCAGATTACCGTATCTGGATAATAATAGGCAATCCCAATCGTGAATATATAGATTATCAGTTCCAGCCATACACAAAAAAACATTAACCAGCCTTCCAGCATAAAAATAGTAAATAAAATTCCAAAAATATAAAAAGACGGCATTCCACCTTTATACCCGCCACTCTTAAAAAACATAATTGGAAATAAAAACATAAAAATCACAACGATTGTTATAAAGTAGCATCTTTGATATTTTTTACTGTGGTATGCGTAAAAAAGGAGCGACAAAGATAGCAAGGCAATCCCTGTATTTATTAACAGTAGTTTCCTATCTCCATTATTCCAATAAGAAAGAACTCCATTACACAGACTGATGATGAATCCAAGTGAAGCCAGTATATTAAATAATCTCACTCGAAAGGGAAGACCCGAGTGATACAGCACTTTTCCTACTTCCAATACGCTTTTCCTATCCATGACCTATTCCTTTTCTATATCTATTTTCAATTTATTTTCATTATTTTCTGTATCTATTCTTTTCTATTTCTCTTATTATATCCAAACACAAACTCATGCGATGAATAAAAATCGTACAGTCCTGAATAAATATAGTTTATCACAAAAGCACTTATCTCTTCCAGTATCCGACAGTCACTATTTTCTTCATTTATGGCACAAATCATAAATTTAATTTATAAGTTAACTTATAGATTTATTTACAGAGAACACCAAATCGTGTTTAAAAAATGCTTTCTGTAAGATGTGCATTATAATTTGTGGGGGATTTAAATACACTCTAAATCAAAATGGTGACTGTAAGGCACTATCTTTCTATGTGAATTTTTATATAATAAAAGTGTAAGAACTATTTTATCAAATTACTATGAAATGATTTATAACTATACATCTTCTTACGATCTGCATTATCTAAACGAGGGTGTATTCTAAAAGCGCTCTATTTACATACGGCAACTATTTTTACTGATTTCCAGAGTACATGATGCAAAACGGAGGAAAATTATGGAACATTTTTATATTTATTCTTTTACATTAGCAGTAATCCCACTGCTTTTGGGATTGCTATTTATTTGGTTTGGGAAAAAATTATGGGACAATGCAACGAAAAAAAATGAGGAATATCAGCAACGTTACACCGGACGTACTACTTTGCGTGTAATCAAAGTCGAAAAAAATGAATGGGAAGAAACCAATTCCAACGAACAAGGTCCAGAAAGCAGGATTTCTGTTACCTCTTATACTCCGGTCTACGAATATACGGTAAATGGGCAGCAATATGAATATCATACCCGCCTGGGAAGTTCTACAGATCAATATCCTATTGGAAAAGAATGTCCTGGATATTATAATCCAAAAAATCCAGCAGATGTGACAGAAACCTTGAAAGAGATAACAGGTGGAGGAAGCCATTTTCTTAGTTTGTTGTTTTTTGGAATTGGCGTACTGGCTATTCTGTTTGCTCTGATAAGAGTATGGGCAGTTATAACACTTATATAATCCATCTTTCTTTGCTATAAGACCACAACAATGAAGTTTTTACTCTCATCTAAATATTTCATAAAAGGAGGAAATGAAAATGTTAAACAAAAAAAGAGAACAGAAATTAAAGAACCAATTATACTTTGCCTTTCGGATCCGGCGAATCTTTCTACTTATCCCACTTTTACTTCTGTGCCTGAGTTTCGTTATTCCAACACAGGTTCATGCTCAGACAGATGATTCTTACTTTTTAAATATGTGGTTAAATACGAAAAGCCTTGCTGATTTAAAAAATGTTTATCCAGGACACACAAACATTATTGTCGCTACAATTAGTGATCCTGACCTTTCAAAAATCCCTGCATCAAAAGTATCTGCCACTTCTTCTAATCCTTCCGTACTAAAAGTTATTGACAAATATAATATTGATTTTGCCAACTATCATCCAAATATGGATATCGGTATTGAAATAGAGGCGATGAAAGCAGGAAAGGCAACACTAACCATCCAGTATAAAACTATTGTCAAAAAACTTGATATTACTGTAAAAAAATCAACTGCTTTTATAAAGAAAAAGAAGGGGACAATGCTCATGGGTTATCACTACTTCATGAGAGATTTTGTAACCGTTCACGGAAAAGAACCAAGTATTAAAAAAATTAAGTCCAGCAATAAAAAAATCATAAAAGTATCTGGTCAGAAATTAATTCCAAAAAAGCCAGGAAAAGCAACTATAAGTGCTGTTATCAACGGCAAAAAACAAAGCATCCGAATAACTGTAAAAAGCCCAGCCCCTACCTATGACCAGCTAAAATCTAAAAAAGCCGGGTTAATTTATGACAGCTACAGCGGTAAATGCTATGTAAAAATAAAATTTACAAACAAAAGCCAACGCACTATTACAAAAGTACAGCTTAAAACAACGCTGTTTTTTGATGATGCGTGGGACGATATGAAACCAGTAAAGAAGAAAAACGTCAAAGTAAATATCAAACCAGGTAAATCTCAGACTGTTAAAATTTATTTTGGAAAATATCCTGTGTTAGCACCAAATCGATGGAAATATGAGATACTTCAATTTTGGTATAGATAAGAATTGAAATTGCCATAGGTAAAGATACAACTTCCCCTCTGGGAATAAAATTAAAATAAAAAAATCTTGATAGCCTGTATCCAGACTATCAAGATTTTTTTGGTACGGCTTATGCCTTTTACGTTCTTATGATATTGTACTTTATATCATTCTCCCGGATTACATGAAATTACCTTACCGGCATTCCATAAATCTACAGTCTTTTTTGCTGCTTCGAGACGCTCTTCTTCAGAATGGAAGTCAATCGTTACGGACTGACATCCACATTCTAAACACATTACATAATAACCACAGCCGCCTTCTTCTTCTAATAACGCACCACCGTCACATAATGGACAGTCATGAATCTCTAACTTTTCTTCAATGTTCATAATTTGCCTCTTTTCATTTTATCTTTTTGTTTTCCAAGCACATTATAACATTATTTCTTATAGATAAAAAGAGAAAATGTTCTTCTTTATGCAAATTATTTAATTCTTCAAAAGCATTTGCAGTCATGGCAACGATTGGAATATTGGCCTTCTTGTTGTTCTTTAGAGTACGAATTTCTCTGGTTGTCATATAACCATCCATTTTAGGCATCTGAATATCCATGAAAATCAGATCATACCTGTCAGCATCCACTTCATTCATCCGTTCAACAGCATCTGTCGCATCAAACCCATTTATTACTATTCAGTGACCTGCGTTTCGATACCCCCCTTCACCAAATTTTATGTTTCTTATTGTCTTTTTTAGAACCTTCATCTCCACTGGTTTTGAAATATGTGCATCCATACCGGCAGCCAAAGAATGTTGTATATCCTCTGAGAATGCATTGGCGGTCATGGCAATGATCGGAATCGTCTTTGCCAGTTTATGTGTACTTCTGCGGATTGCTTTCGTTGCCTCATAGCCGTTCATGACAGGCATCTGCACATCCATTAAGATCATATCATAATCCCCTGGAGCAGACTGTTCAAATGTATTAAGAAGTCTTTCTCCATTTTCACAGATAGTACACTCTGCCCCCTCAATCTTTAATAGTTCTATCAAAATTTCTGCATTCAGCTCATTATCTTCTGCACACAGGAATCGCATTCCTTTTAGGATATTTTTATCCAACTCCTCTTTTTCTGCCTGTGGCTCCAGAGAAACTGATCGGTTTTCTACAACTTTCAGATTCATAATAACTTCAAAACAACTTCCCTGCCCCAATTCACTTTCTACTTCAATTGTTCCGCCCATCGACTCAACCAGATTTTTGGTGATAGCCATTCCAAGACCGGTTCCCTGTATCTTGTTTGTAAGAGAACCTTCTGCACGGGTAAACGCATCAAAAATCGTATCTTTGAAATCTGCCGACATTCCCATACCATTATCACAGACTAAGAAGCGATACTTTGCATAGGTGGAGGAATTTGACTCACATTCTTCTACTAAAAACTGAATTGTTCCACCCTTCTGTGTGTACTTCACTGCATTAGAAAGCAAGTTACTGAAAATCTGCATCAGATGCACCCGATCCCCATTCACCCACTCGTGCAGGATGTTTTCTTTTGTAAACTGAAGGGTCTGATTTCTTTCTTCTGCCTGTATCTTAAACATATGATCAATTTCCTGTATAAAATCCAGAATAGAAAAATCCGTGTATTTAAAAACAGTTTTCCCAGCTTCAATTTTGCTCATATCCAAAACATCATTAATAATTCCTAACAGATGCTGTGATGAAATATCTATTTTATCTGCATACTCTATAACTTTTGCTTTATTACCTGCATCATGTCT
>OGYY01001517.1_pt1 | contig 19866 bp, 16 predicted proteins | sample 1576671 | NCBI WGS metagenome assembly OGYY01 (sample SAMEA3541593, study PRJEB24748) | human gut metagenome | biome: human gut; feature: human-associated habitat; material: faeces | place: China | collected 2012 | reverse complement strand
GTGCAGGCATCCTCGCAGCGGCGGTTGCAGATGCGGCCGCAGACCGCGGGGAACGGATTTTCGCGCTTGATGAGCTGCAGCGCCTCGCGGTACTTGCCCTGCGCGGCGAGCTTCAGATAGCCCTGCACCGCGATGTGCGCTGGGCAGGCCGTTTTGCACGGCGAGGTGCCGGTATCGTAGCAGTTGATGCGGTTCCTGTCGCGGTAGTCGATGCTCCACTTTTCCGGCCCCCACTTGACATCGTCGAGTAATTCCTGACGGGGATATTCGATGTAGCCGTCCTTCGTGCAGAGCTTCTGTCCCAGCTTGACCGCGCCCGCGGGGCAGTTTTCGACGCAGCGGCCGCAGGCGACACAGCTCTCGCTCTCGACGCTCGCGACATAGGCGCTGCGCGACAGGTTCGGCGTATTGAACAGCTGCGATGTGCGCAGCGCGTTGCAGACATTGACGTTGCAGTTGCAGATGCCGAAAATTTTCTGCTCACCGTCGATATTCGTGATCTGGTGGACAAAGCCGTTGTCCTCGGCCTTTTTGAAAATTTTGAGCGCTTCGTCCTTCGTGATGTATTCGCCGCGCTGTGTTTCGACGATGTAGTCGGCCATGTCGCCCACACCGATGCACCAGCTTTCGGCGTCATCGCCGCAGCCCTCGCCGAGCTTGGCGCGGCTAGCGCGGCAGGAGCACATGCTCTTGGCGTACTTGCCCTCGTACTTGCTGAGCCAGTAGGAGATGTGCTCTAAGTCAACGGACTCGTTCTCTGTCTCGATGGCCTTTTCCACAGGGATGACGTGCATGCCGATGCCTGCGCCTCCCGGCGGCACCATGGGCGTGATCTTTTCGAGCGGGAGCATCGTCATGCGCTCAAAGAACGCCGCGACCTCGGGATGCTCGTCGATCTGGCTTTTGCGCATGTTCAGAAATTCCGCGCTGCCGGGGACGAACAGCGGCAGCACCCAGCGCTTTTCATGCTTGGGGTTCTTGCCGTCCAGGTTCTCCCAGTTGTACTCGATGATGCCTGTCCACGCCATCTCCGTCAGGAGCTTTTCGAGCGGCTCGCGCTCCATTTTGGTGAGCTTCATCAACTGCTCGGTCGTCTTGGGCTTGCGCACGCCCATTTTGAGCGCGACGTCGACCATCTCGTCGGTCATCACGCCGGCAAGGCCCCAGTACTCGGGGTCGTCCGCCGTGGCCTTGAGGCCGATGCGGTTCGTGATCATGCTGCCGAGCTTGAGGACGTTTTCGCGCGGGGCGTCCGTGCGGGGTATTTTGAAATCCAGTTTACTCTCGTCGAGAGGGAAATTCGTGGGCTTGCTGCCGTTGATATCGCTCATGTTCCTGCTCTCCCTTTTCGCGGCGTACCGCGTGCTTGCCGCCGCGCAGCAAAAATATCGCGCGGCGATCATCACCTATCTTATCCAAGCTCTATTTTACAGGAAAATGTTGGATTTTCCATTGACTGATTCTATAAACCGCAGTCATATCGCTCAATTCCCCGCATTTTTGCGCAGATCGGCAGAATTGTCCAAATTTACAAATCAAGGAACCGCCGCGCAAGCGCGGGCACATTGGTGTTTTTGAGACACACGACGTTCAGCTCGTGCACGCCCGTGAGCGGCGGGCAGGAAAAATGCCCGAACTGCGCATCATTCTTGACGACGGCCTCGTAGAGGAAGCTCACGCCGCAGCCCTCGCTCACCAGATGCCGGATGAGCTTGAAGCTGCTGATGCAGACATTCGCGCGAAACGCCTCGACCGTGCAGCCGCACTGCATGAGCTCTCGCTCTAAAATCTTTCGCGTACCGGAGCCAGGCTCGCGCAGGATGAGCCGCTCGGAAAAGAGCTCATCCATCGGCACCTCGCGGCCCGAAAACGGGTGATCTTTCGCGCAGATGCCGATGTAGGGCTCGTTGCGCAGCAGAAAGCTCTCGTACCGGCTCTTGTCGAAAATGCCCTCGAGCACGACGAAGTCAAGCTCACCTCCCTCGAGCTGGGCGAGCAGGTGTGCCGTATTGTCGACGGTAAAAGAGAGCTCGTTGTCCGGCTCTTTCAAAAAGCGGATGATCTGCGGCAGCAGGATATAGTCGCCGATGGACTTCGTCGCACCGATGCGAAGGCTCGTCTTCTCCTGCCGTTTGAGCGCACGGCGCAGCTCCTCGTCCTGATAGCGCTGGCTGATGGCGTAGATCTCAAGCGTTTCGCCCTGCGGCGTTTTTCTGAGCTTTCGGCTGTCGTAGGTAAAAAGGCGCACGCCGTACAGCGCTTCAAGCGCCTGAATTTGTTTCGTCACGGCGGGCTGCGTCAAATGCAGCTGCTCCGCCGCCTTGCGGTAGTTCATCGTGGCGCACACAGTCAAAAAGGTCTCAAGCCGCTGGTCCATGTTCTCTCTCCTTTGTCGATAACAAACAGGAATCGACATATTCTTATTTATAATTTTATTATATCATAAGTCGGTGATATAATACACCCGCAACACGCATTGGAGGAGAAAAAAAGCACATGAAATTCATCGAAACCGTAAAGAAAATGCTGCCCGGCTGCGCCATCGCGCTCGTCATCGCCGTGGTGGCCAAGTTTTTAGAGCAGCTGGAGGAATCCGTGGGGCTGCACCTGATCGGCGCGTCGGTCATCGCGATGTTCATCGGCATGATCGTGAACCGCTTTTACGCGCCGAATGACAGGACGAAGCCCGGCATCAAATTCACCTCGAAGAAAATTCTGAAATTCGCCATCATCCTGCTCGGCGCCAGCCTGAACATCACGACCGTGCTGACGGTCGGTAAGTTCTCGCTCACCGTCATGCTCTTCACACTGGCGACGTGCTTCGGCCTCGGCTATGTGATCGGCAAGGCGCTGGGGCTTGACTGGAAGACGAGCAGCCTCATCAACGCGGGCACGGGCATCTGCGGCGGCAGCGCCATCGCCGCCATCGCGCCGGTCATCGAGGCAACGGACATGGACATTGCCTACGGCATGTCGGCAACGTTCCTCTTTGACACGATCATGGTCGTCGTGTTCCCGCTGCTCGGCCGCGCGATGAGCCTTTCCGACGCGGCGTTCGGCCTGTGGGCCGGCACGGCGGTCAACGACACCTCGAGCGTCGTCGCCACGGGCTACGCCTTCGGCGAGGCCGCAGGCGACTTTGCCACGATGGTCAAGCTGACGCGCACACTCGCCATCATCCCGACGGTGCTGGTCTTCGCCGCCATCAGCGTGCACCTCAAGAAAAAGGCCGCCGCGCAAAGCGGCGACCATGGCGTCAAGGTCAATATGAAGTCGGTGTTCCCGTGGTTCATCCTCGGTTTCCTTGCAATGTCCATTCTGTGCAGCGTCGGCGTCATTCCCGCGGGCCTCGCTGCGACGCTCAAGAGTATCAGCAAGTTCCTGATGGTCGCGGCGCTCGCCGCCATCGGCCTCAATACGAACTTCGCGGCGCTGTGCAAGTCTGGCGCAAAGCCGATGCTCCACGGCTTCATCATTTCGCTGCTGGTCGTTCTTGTGGCGATTGCGGTCGAATATATGCTCGGCATCGCGCCGAGCGGCACGCTCATTTAATCGTCCGCCGAAAGGATGAGAGCGCAGCGGTTCCGCACATCGAGCGCGTCGAAATAGCGCTGCTCGAAAGGGATCCAGCGGTCGAAAAACTGCTTTGCGTGCGCGGGCGCATTCCGTTTGAGGATGCGCTCGCGCTGTTTTTCAGCCGAAATCGGCAGAAAAACGGATAGATCGTAATACGGCGCAAGGTCGGGGTGCATGGAGTACGCGCCCTCGACAATGTTGAGTGTTCCCGCCTTAATCCGCTGCGGCGGGGCGATGGTAAACGTCGCGCAGTCGAAGCGGCGGTAGTCGACGGGTCTTCCCTCGCGCAGAGGGATCAGCACCTCTTCCAAAAAGCGCTCGCGGTCGACGTTGCCGCCGGGCTGCGTGAAGCGCGCCTCCGTGCGCTGCTCGGGCCGGAGGAAAAAGTCGTCCATGTGGAAGACAGGGCAGCCGTAAACATTTTGCAGCAGCTCGCCGAGCGTCGTTTTCCCGCTTGCACTGCCGCCGTCGACGGCAACGATCACGCGTTCCCGCTCCGCCATCAGGCGGTCGATGCGCGCAAACAGCGGCAGCGCGCGGGCGAAGTCGCGCCGCAGGACGCGGTACGCGGGCGCGTAATTCTGCCGAAATATCTCGGAGTGGTGCAGCGGCGGAAAGCCGTCCTTGCGCCACCTCTCAACAGCTTCCGCCGTCTCCTGCGCAGAAAACGGCAGCTCGCCCGTGTCGGCCATTGTCTGCAAGGCGGTGAGCATCGCTTCGAGCTTTTCGCGCCCGCACTCCTCGTGCCGCGCAGAGAGGGCGAAGAGCCGCGCAAACGTCTCCGCGCTCAAGCCGTCCTGCAAAATGCCGAGGTGCACACGGCAGTAGTCGCCGCCGAGCAGCTCGACGAGCTCGGAGATACGGTCACCGCTTCGCGCCGCTTCGGCGCGGATGTAGTCTGCGGCGGCGGACGGGCCGGCAATCAGATGCTCGCAGCCAAAGGCGCTCTGATAGAGCGCCTTGAAGACGTCCTGAAGCGCCAGCTCTGGATAGCGCGCGCAGTGGGCGCGCAGAAAGTCGCGAATATCGGTAAAATTCGTCATAGCGGCGGAGTTCCTTTACCAAAAAGTTTCGTTTATCATAGCGCTTTTTCGCCCCTTTCGCAAGGGGCAAGGGATTGACAGCCCTGCGCTTTTTTGATAAAATTCCCGCGTCGGCACAAGCCGGCAGCGTTGGCACAAGCTAACTTTTCTTCCGCGCGTTCCCTGAAAGCAAACGAGGTATCACCAAGGTATCAATCTCCCTGCAAGGGGAATATTGATGCCTTTTCTTTGTCTTTTCAAGGGTTTTCGCGCAGAAAACAAGACGCAAGAGAGGATGAGAACACCGTGACGATCCTTGTCATCGACGGCCAGGGCGGAAAGCTCGGCAAAACTTTGGTCGAGAACATCAAAAAGTCCTTCCCGCACCTCGAGATCATGGCGGTCGGTACGAACAGCGCCGCTTCCGACGTGATGCGCCGCGCGGGCGCTGACCGCGTGGCCACGGGCGAAAACCCCGTCATCGTGGCCTGCCGCAGCGCGCAGATCATCGTCGGCCCCATCGGCATCGCGATCACCGATGCGCTGATGGGCGAGATCTCCCCCGCCATGGCAAACGCCGTCGCGTCAAGCAATGCCTACCGTGTGCTCATCCCGATGAATCTATGCAGCACGTATGTCGCGGGCGTGGACAAAAAGTCCTCCGCCATTCTGGACGACGCCATGGCGCACATCCGTTCGCTGCTCGAAGGAATGGAGAACAAACCATGAACAACGCTGCCACTGCAACTGCCCGTACCGCTTCCCCGGTGAGAAAGCTCACCTATTCCGCACTCTACCTCGCTCTTGCGATGGTCCTGCCGTTTTTGACCGGCCAGATCCCCGAGATCGGCTCCATGCTCTGTCCCATGCACATTCCCGCGCTGCTGTGCGGCTTCATGTGCGGCTGGCCGTGGGGACTCGCGGTCGGCTTTATCTCCCCGCTGCTGCGCTCGATGTCCGGCATGCCGCCGATCTGGATTGCTATTCCCATGGCGTTTGAAATGGCGACCTACGGCGCCATCGCCGGTCTTCTGTACCGCAAGCTGCCGAAAACAGGCTGGCGCATCTATGCCTCGCTCATCTCCGCGATGGTCGCGGGCCGCCTTGTGTGGGGCCTTGTGAAGTTCCTGCTCGCGGGCCTTCAGGGCACGGAGTTCAGCCTCGCCCTCTTCCTCTCCGGCGCGGTGACGACGGCCATCCCCGGCATCATCTTGCAGCTCATCCTCATTCCCATCCTTGTGGTGGTAATGGAGCGCACAAATATGGCGCTCGACGTGTGAGCACTTGATAAAAACAGAAAAGGACTTGGACGAAAGCGTCCAAGTCCTTTTCTTTATTCCTCCGCTTTACTCAGCAGCTTCGGCGCGCTCGTGTCCATCAAAAACGCCCCGAGCGGCGCGGTGATGACGATGCCGAGCACCGCGACTGACAGCACGATGCTGCCGCAGGGCAGCCCCGCCGCAAGCGGCACCGAGCCGATGGCCGCCTGCACCGTCGCCTTGGGAAGATAGGCAAACACGCAGTAAAGCCTCTCTTTCGCCGTGAGCGGCGTTCTGACAAGGCAAAGGCACACACCCACGGCGCGGAAAATGAGCGTCGAGAAGATCATGCCGACCGCCGCAAGGCCCACGCCCGCCATATAACGGATATCGACCGCCGCTCCGACGAGGACGAACAAAATGACCTCCGCCGCCAGCCAGAGCTTGCCGAATTTTTCAGAGAGCCGCTTGGCAACGAACGGCGTGCACTTCATCTTAAGTAAGCACGCCATGCTGACGACCGCGAGCAGGCCCGACACCGGCACGATGCCCTCGAGCCAGCCCTCCACCGCGACGAGCAGCAGCGAAACCCCCAGCACGATGATGACCTTCATGCTGTTGCGGATGCAGTGCGCTCGGGCATAGGCAGTCTCGAAAAAGCGGCTGAGCAACCACCCGACAAGCGCACCCAGCGCAACGCCGAGCACGATCGACGCAGGGATGCTCAAAAAGTCCGCGGCGTTGGCGCTGCCGCCCTGCGCCGTGTGCAGAAACGTTGTAAACAGCACAATGACGAAGATATCGTCGCACGATGCGCCGGCCAGGATCATCTGCGGGATGCTCTTGTCCGTTCCGCGGCCGCTTTCCATCAGCTGCACCATGCGCGGCACGACGACCGCGGGCGACACCGCCGCGAGCACCGAGCCCATGACCGCCGCCTCCGCGCGCGTGATGCCAAGGAAGCACGGCGCGAGCAGCACATAGCCGATGATCTCGCACGTCGCGGGCAGGCACGACATCAAAATTGCCGGACGGCCGACCTTTTTGAGGTCGCCCAAATCGAGCGACAGTCCCGCCTTGAGCAGGATAATAACGAGCGCGAGCTTGCGCAGGTCGGCTGAGATCGACAAAATCGAGCCGTCCAGCACGTTGAGCACGCACGGCCCCAGCAGAATGCCCGTCGCCAGCATGCCGATGATGCGCGGCAGCTTCAGCTTCTGACACAGCGCGGCCAGCGCAAGGCCAACCAAAAAGACGAGTGCGAGTGAAGTTAACATAAATTTCCTCCTCCGGGCACAAAAAAAGCTGATGCCCCCTGTGACCGTTCAAAATCACAGAAGTCATCAGCTCAAAAAAGCGGTTTCGGCAGTGCCGTGGGAGAACCTCATTCCCGATTGCGCAGTATAGCAAAGCGCGGGCAAAAATGCAAGCCCTTTTTCAAAAATCAGCGCTCGAACGTCACCTGATAGGCCCCCAACACCTGCATGCAGGGGATGACGGCGGCATTTTCGACCGTGAAAGCCGCCTTTTCATAGTGCGTCGTCTCCTCTTCGGGGATGGCGGGCAGCGTTTTGCCAAGGCTGACACCGTGCGCGCCGCCTGCAAAGCGCCAGGCGAATTCACAGTCGCAGAATTCCTTGTTTGCTGTGATCTTCTCCGCGGGCACGAGCGTAAACGTACCGTCTTTCAAGTAATAGCAGCCTACGTTGTCCTTTTCCGCAGGGCAGCCGCCCTCGATGCCGACGCCGGTGAACGAGATCGTCAGCTCCGGCAGCGTGAAGGTCGTCTTTTTGCCGTCCTGCGTAAAGGGAACATCGTCCCAGCGGCCGATGTTGACCCAGCCGCGATTGTCGGCTTTTTCCGCAGCAGTGTTGAACTCGAGAGTCCCCGTTTTGCCGTCGCGCACCTCCGCGTTGATGCGCAGCACCGGCCGCAGCGAGGCAAAGCCCTCCGGCAGCAGGGCGCGCAGACGGTCCTGCTCCGCGCCGTAGGCCATGACAAACTGTTCAACGGTCATTGCGCTTCCTCTGTTTCCTTTTGTGCGCGCTCCGCGTCTTGCCTCAGCAGCCGCAGATAGGCGTCGAGATAGAGCTTGTGCGTCACGCTTAAAAGTGCCGAGCGCAGCAGTTCCTTTTCATCCGACTCGTCCTGTCCGACGCTCGCAAGATGGTCGCTCGCGCCGAAGACATAGCGGATGAGATTTTCAAATTCCTCGCAGAAGTAGTGATAAGCGGTCGGCAGATCGTAGGTCTCGTGCTGAATGCCGATCAGCGCGCGGATGTCGTCCATCGCGGCGACGCTCTTGATGCACGAGACAAAGATGAGGTACGCAATGCTCTCCGCGCCGTAGGCCTTTTTCTCTGGCCCGGGGATGATCTTCTGCTTAACATAATTGCTGACCATCGAGGCCGTGATGGGACTGAGCCCGCATCCCGTGATGGATTGATTGACATAACGCGTCACCTGTTCGAGATACAGCCCCACGTCGGGGATCTCCCCGAGCCGCGGGATATGAAAGCTTCGGACAGACTCCGCCAGACGGCTGCGCATATTTTCGTCCATAGCTGCTCCTCCGTTCAAACTGCGTTTTCATCATCTTAAACTCTGGTGAAAAAAATGTCAATAAGTTTTCAAAAAACCGATTGACAGTTATTGAAAATCGTTGTATTGTAGTCAAAGATGATTTCACCTGACAACAGGTTTTTGAATAACCGATTATTTTTTTGGAGGCTTCCCCATGATGAAACTGATTGCCGACTCCTCTGCCAACCTCACGATGCTGGAGGGCGTAACCTATCAGAGCGTGCCCATGACCATCCGCGCCGGCGAGCGCGACTTCGTGGACGATGAAACGCTCGACACGCACGAGCTGCTCGACTATCTCGCGGCCCACAACGGCAAATCCGGCACGGCCTGCCCCAGCCTCGACGGCTGGCTCAAGGCGTTCGAGGGCGCGGATGAGATTTTCGTCATTACCATCACAAGCAGCCTGTCCGGCACCTGTGCCTCGGCCATGGCCGCGCGCGACGTGTATCTCCAGTCGCATCCCGAGGTCAAAATTCACATCTTTGACTCGCTGAGCACGGGACCGGAGATGCAGTTGCTCGCAGAGAAGCTCGCAGAGCTGCACGCCAAGGGCCTCCCCTTCGATGTGGTCTGCGAAAAGGCGCGGGAATATCTTGCCACCACGCACCTCTTCTTCAGTCTTAAGTCCCTGCACAATCTGGCGCAAAACGGCCGCGTCAGCAAAATCGCCGCGGGCGCCATCGGCATTCTCGGCATTCAGATCCTCGCCACCGCAAGTCTTGAGGGCACGATCCAGCCCGTTGAAAAATGCCGCGGCGAAAAAAAGACGTGCGCGGCGATGGTACAGAAGCTTCTGGAAGCTGGCTACCACGGCGGCAAGGTGCGCATCCACCACGCCGAAAATCCAGAGGCGGCTGGGGCGCTCGCCGCTTCGCTGCGCGGGCACTTTCCCGAAGCAGACATTGAGATCCGTCCCTGCCGTGGTCTTTGCAGCTACTATGCCGAGCGTGGCGGCGTGATCGTCGGTTTTGAGACGATGTAAAACCGAACAGACAGCAAAAAGCAGACGGCCTGCGCGAGCCGTCTGCTTTTCTTTATCTCTGCCATTAGGCAGTTGGAGTGGTATCGGAGGTACTGTCGCCCGCTGGGGCGTTGCCGTCAGCGGGGCTTCCCTGCCCACTGGGCGGTGTGGGGCGCTCGCCGCTGGGCATTTCGGGCACTTCCCCGTCGAGAAGCTCTGACTTCTCGCCGTTTGGCATCTGACCGTCAAAGCTCTCGGGCGGTTCACCGTCTGGCTTCTGTCCGCCGCCGGGGAAGCCGCCGCCCATGCCCATGCCGCTGCTGCCGCCCGCGGCGAGCACCGTGCCGCCTGAGACGGTGATGGTGCCGTCGGCATCCAGCGGCTCGTTGTCCGCCGTGTTGGCTGTCCAGACGATCACTGTGTCGCCCGTGATGGTCAGGTCACCGTTGGAGTCGAAGCCGTCGCCCGCGGAGGAATAGGCGTCGATCGTGCCGCCGGAGATCGTCATCGTGAAGTCATAGTCCGTCAGGTCGGAATTTGCCGCATTCAGGCAGTCGTCCGAGGCGTTGATCGTAATATCACCGGAGCAAACGTTCAGCTCCGCGCCCTCAAGGCCCTCGCAGCAATTCGTGATGTCGATCGTGGGGCCGTCCGTGCCGTCCGCACCGATGTTCAGCACCAAATCGCAGTGAATGGCGTCATCCGCGGCGTCGATGGTCAGCGTGCCGCTCTCGACGTTCAAAAGCTGCTCGGCGTTGATGGCGTCGTTGACGGGTGCATCGATATTCAGCGTCAAATCGCGGATGGTCAGCGACGCTTCGCCGTCCTCATCCGTCGTCGCGCCGGATTTGATGCCGTTTTTGCCGTTGGCCGTGATGGTCAACTCTCCATCGCCGCAGAGGGTAACAAGCGAGCCATCCTTACACTTAATGACGGCGTTTTCGGCATTTTCGTTTTCGGGGTAGTTGTCGTCATTGTTCTGCTCGGTATCGCTCAGGGAATTTTCCGTACCGTTGGAAACAAGGATGGTCACCTCGCTCGACTTGCCGCAGGTGATGGCGGCGGTGTTCTCACTCGTAAGTGTCAGGCCGTCCAGCACCAGCGTCACGCCGGTCGTACCCTTTTTCACCTTGATGGAGCCGTCCGCGCAGCTGCCGGAGACGGTGTAGGTACCACTCGACGTGATCGTGAGCGCTGTGCCGTCGATCTCGTAGCCCGTGTCCGTCTCGCCCGCAGCGGTCACGCCGCTGTCCGTAAAGGTAAAGGTCACATTGCTTGCCGTGTCCGCCGTACTATTTTTTATCGTACCGGCGCAGGCCGTGAGCGACAGCGCCAGCGCCGACGCGCACAGGAAAGGCAGCGGCTTTGGCATCGGCCTTTCCATCGCGCGCTCGATCGCCGAGGGACACCACGGCTCCATCCGCGCCATCGTGGACGACGGGAAGATCGCCTTCACCGCCGAGCTCAAATAAACGGCTTTTGGGCAAAAAAACGCTTCGCAGAAGTTCTGCGAAGCGTTTTTCTTATCAAAGGCTTTTCTCCCCACCCGTGACGGTCTCGATGGCGCAGGCAATGAACTTTTTCGCTGCGGGCGAGGCCTCCCTGAGCGACGGGACGGAGATGCCGAGCGTCACGAACTGCGGCGGGTCGAACGGGACCTCCGCCACCGTGCCGCTCCACTTGCGCGAGATGAGCCGCTGGTTGAAGCTGACGCCGAGTCCCGCCTCGACCATGTTGTAGGTCGTGAAGCCGTCGCGCGTCGTAAAGCAGGTCTGCGGGTGCAGGTCGTGCTGCTCGAGCAGGCGGTCCTGATCGGTGTCGTGATTCGGCGAGGTGTGGATGAACGGCTCGTTCTGCAAGCGGCAAAGCGGGAACGAATCCGCCGCTGCCAACTCGTGCCCGCGCGGCAGCCACGCGACGAGCTCGTCACGAAAGACAGGCAGCCAGTCGTACTTGTCGCCGTGCATCTGCGCGCCGAAACAGCAGTCGACCGAGCGCTCGTTCAGCCAGCGCGCCATCTCGAGGTTGCCGCCCTCCTGCATGCGCACGGTCACGCCCGGATAGCGGGCGCGGAACGCCGTCAGGATCTCTGGCATCCACAGGGCCGAAATGCTGTAATAGCAGCCGATCGTCAGCGAACCCTTTGACACGCCGCCGATCTCCGCGCTGAGCTGCTCGGCGTTGTGATGCGCGCGCACGACCTCGCGCAGCAGCGGCAGCATGAGCTTTCCGTTTTCCGTGAGCTGCACGCCCTTTTTGCTGCGAAGAAACAGCGGAAAGCCGAGCTCTTCTTCCAGCGTGCCGATCATGCGCGTCACGCCTGACTGCGTGTAGCCCAAAAGCTCCGCCGTGGCCGTCAAGCTGCCGAGCTCTGCCGCGGCAAGGAACGCCTCGCATTTGACCGCTTCCATACGCCCTCCTATCCATGATTTTATATCATGTTTTTCATTTCAAATAACCGTTTGCGTCATGCTTTCTCTTATTCTACAATAGCAGTCAGAAACCGTCAATCCTGTTTTTGAAACGAGGTCTTTTTTCATGGAGCATCGTCTTTCTTTTTCCTGCGACTATCTTGAGGGCGCACATCCCGCCATCCTGCAGCGCCTGTGCGAAACGAATTTTGCGCAGACCGCCGGTTACGGCACGGATGAATACTGTGAATCCGCGCGCGAGAAGATCCGCGCCGCTTGCGGCGCGCCGAACGCGGAGATTCACTTCCTTGTCGGCGGCACACAGACGAACGCGACCGTCATCGACGCGCTGCTGCGCTCTTACGAGGGTGTGATCGCCGCGGACACGGGGCACATCAGCGTGCACGAGGCCGGCGCCATCGAGTTCGGCGGGCACAAGGTGCTCACGCTGCCGCAGGAGAACGGCAAGATCACCGCATCCCAAATCCGCGCACTGCTTGATCAGTACGAGGACGACGCGAACCGCGACCACACGGTCATGCCCGGGATGGTCTACCTCTCCCAGCCGACGGAGTACGGCACGCTCTATTCCAAAAAGGAGCTCGCGGCCATCAGCGCGCTCTGCCGCGAAAAGCGCCTGCCGCTCTATATCGACGGCGCGCGCCTTGCCTACGCGCTCGCCTGTCCTGAAAACGACGTGACACTGCGCGACCTTGCCGCGCTGTGCGACATTTTCTACATCGGCGGCACGAAATGCGGCGCGCTGCTCGGCGAGGCGGTCGTCATTCCCCAGCCGGGGCTCATTCCACACTTTTTCACCATCATCAAGCAGCACGGCGCGCTGCTCGCCAAGGGACGGCTGCTCGGCATCCAGTTCGACACGCTCTTTACCGATGGGCTCTACGAGCGCATCGGTAAAGACGCCGTTCGCTACGCCGACGCTATCCGGCGCGCGATGGCGGAAAACGGCTATTTGCCCTGTTTCCCCTCCCCGACGAACCAGAGCTTCTGCATCGTCAGTGAGCAGCAGCGCAAAGAGCTCGCCGAGCGCGTGGACTTCTCCGTCTGGGAGCAATATGACGAGACGCACAGCATCATCCGCTTTGCCACAAGCTGGGCGACGCGGGAAGAGGATGTGAACGCGCTCTGTCGCATCCTGCGCGAGTGCACCGCGCAGGAAAAGGCAGCGTCCTAAAATCAAAAAAGAGCTTTCTCCGATTTTCAGGAGAAAGCTCTTTTTATTTCATTGCGCTGCGCTCAGTTCTTTTTCATCAGCTGTTCATCCTGCTGCAAAAGCTGCTGCGTGATGATATCGAGCTGCCGGTGCTTGGCCATGCGGTCGGCGATGTTGTTCTGCACCAGCTCCGTCTCCTGATGGCCGCGGAAGGACAGCTTGAGCAGAATCGGCGTCAGGATCGTGCCGCAGACGACCGTGATGACGACCGGCGTCATCATCGCGGGCGACAGCACACCCATCGAAAGGCCGCGGTTGGCGACGATCAGCGCGACTTCGCCGCGGCAGGCCATGCCCACGCCGACCTGGATGCTCTCGCGCGTGGTGAACTGGCACGCCTTGGCGCCAAGGCCGCAGCCGAGGAGCTTCGAGATGATCGAAACAAGCAGCAGCAAAATCGAGAAGACGACCATGCCGCCCGTCAGACCCGTGATCTGCACATTGATACCGATGCTCGCGAAGAACACCGGCGTGAGCAGAAGATACCCGAGGGGGTTGTACTTCGTCTGGATGTAGGTGCCCTTGGGCGTGCACGCGACGGCAAGGCCCGCGGCGTAAGCGCCCGTGATATCAGCGACGCCGAAGAACTCCTCGGCGCAGTAGGCCATCACAAGGCACAGGACAAAGGCGAACACGGAGTTTCTGTGGCTGGCCCAACCGTGCTGACGCTTGAGCATCCAGCAGAAGATGCGGTTCGCGCCAAAGCCGACCACGAAGGCAAAGACGAAAAAGCCCACGATCTTGAGGAGCACCATGCCGATGCTCTCGTCACCGCCGGCAAGGCTGCAAACGAGCGTCAGGGCGATCAGGCCGAGCACATCGTCGATGAGCGCGGCGGCCAAAATCGTGTTGCCGACCTTGGTCTCGAGCTTTTTCATCTCCTTGAGCGTTTCGACTGTAATGCTCACGGACGTGGCCGTCAGGATGGTGCCGATGAAGATATTTTCAATAAAGCCGGTGCTCTCGATGAGTCCGAGCTCATCCGCGCCCCAGGCAAGCGCCGTGCCCATCAGGAACGGCACGACCACGCCGAGAACCGCGACCATGAAGCCCGCCTTGCCGCTGTGCTTGAGCTCGTTGATGTCCGTGCCCATACCGGCGGAGAACATCAGCACGATGACACCAAGCTCGCTGAGCTGCGCGGTGAATTCCGTTTCCGAAAGCAGGCCAAGGCCCGCGGGGCTGAGCAAAAGGCCCGCGATCAGCGCGCCCACGACCTGCGGCATCTGAAACTTCTGCGCAATGAGGCCCAGAATCTTCGTGCTCAGCAGGATCAGCGCAAGATCCAGCAAAAAGTGATACGACATATTGATCTCCTCCCAAACTCTCTGATCTCTATCCAAATTCTTCCGTTTCATTTCGCGAGGCTCTATTCTAACTTCTTTTTTTCTTTTTTCAACAGTCAGAATCACCAAGGAAACGGAAGAATTCCTGCACAGCTCAGGCAAAATGCAATATATCTTTCATTTTTAACGTGAAATGTTTGCTTTGATTCCGTTTCCATAGCCGTTTTCACAAAAAGCAGCGTCAAATGCGGCGTTAAGAAGCCGTGAAATATGGACAGATTCATTGAATTTCTCTATGATTTACAGGGATATCGTCTATATTGTCCGCACATTGCACACATTTTGTCGCTCACGCCCATTTTGCATCTTTTCCTGCATTTTGCGCATTTTCGTCGCACAATGCGCCGTTTCTCCCCTTGCCGCGGCGGCGCGGGCGTGGTAAAATCGGCCTTGTGACATGAACAAAGGAAAGGACGAGCCATGAATCAGAAAGAACTCAATGAACTGCGCCGGCGCTTCCGGCTCGATAAGAATAATTTCAGCCGCGTGTACGGCTGCTATGTGAACTCCAACCGTGAGATCATTGCGTGGGTCGATACCTCGATGGGCCTCATGCGGCAGGAGGAGCAGGAGATGTACCTGGGCCTTCTCAAAAAGTCCCTCTCCGGCACGCTTGGCAAGAACCTCATCGACGTGGTGTTCTCCACGCAGCAGGTCGCCGACAGCGATGAGCACCGCCTCTTGCAGACTCTTCGCCAGACAGAGCTCAAGGACCCCGCCTCGCGCGAAACGCTCTGCCGCCAAATCATCGACTGCATCGACATGGGCGAGACAAACTATCTCATCCTCCTCGCCGCCGACGCCTACGACGTGCCGCACCGCAGCAAGGATGACGAGATTCAGGCCGACGCGTCGAGTGAGGTTTTCAAGTACTTTGTCTGCTCCATCTGCCCCGTCAAGGCCCCAACGCTCGAACTGCGCTACGACCTTGACCAGAGCGAGTTTCACTCAAGCTCCACCGGCTACATCGCGACCTCGCCCGAGCTCGGCTTCCTCTACCCCGCATTCGACAACCGCACGGCGAACATTTACAATGTGCTGTTCTACTCGAAAAACGCCGCGGAAATCCATCAGGAGGTCATCGACGCGCTGTTCCACGTCGACCCGCCGATGTCTGCCGAGGAGCAGAAAAATGCCTTTGGCTCGGCGCTTGCCGACGCGCTCGACAAGGATTGCAGCTACGATGTCGTCCAGTCCGTGCACGAGCAGATCAGAGTGCGCATCGAAGATCACAAGGAGAGCAAAGACCCCGAGCCGCTTGAAATGACGGCGGGCGACGTCGGCGGCATCCTCGCCAACAGCGGCGTGAACGACGAGCAGATCGCAGCGTTCCAGCGCGAGTGCGATGAGCAGTACGGCGAGAACGCCGCGCTGAACCCGAACAACATCATCGAGAGCAAGAAGTTTGAGATCACGACCCCCGAGGTCAAAATTTCCATTGCACCGGAGAACAGCTATATGATCGAAGCGCGCGTCATCAATGGCCGCAAATACCTCCTCATCCCCGCCGACGACGGCGTGGAGGTCAACGGCATCGGCGTGAACATCCCGGGTCTTGCAAAAGAGGAATAAGAAAAAAGGAGAGAAGCCGCGGCTTCTCTCCTTCTCTTTTTGACCATTTACGCCTTGCTCTTGTAGAGGTCAGCGATGATGTCGGCGCACTTGTCGATGCCGAGCTCGCCGCTGTCGAGCGTGATGTGGTAATTCTGCGCGTAGCCCCACTTCATGTTCGTGTAGAAGCGGTGATAGGCCGCGCGGCGCTTGTCCTTGTCGCGCAGGCGCTGCTCGGGCGACTGCTCGCGCTCGCCGTAGACCTCGACGATGCGCTTGGCGCGGAACGCCATATCCGCGTGGATAAAGACCTTGAGGCACTTGGCCTTGTCCTGCAAAATGTAGTCCGCGCAGCGGCCGACGATGACGCAGGGGCCCTTTTCGGCAAGCTCGCTGATGACGCGGCACTGAATTTCCCATAGGATGTCCTCGTTCGTCGGGCCGAACGCGCGGTTCGAGAGCGCTGAGGACAGGAAGCCGCCGGGTGTGTACTCGCCCGCCTCCTTGACATAATTTTCTGCAAAGCCGCTCTCCTCGGCGATCTTCTGGATGAGCTCTGAGTCATAGCAGGGGATGCCGAGCTGCTCTGCAACCTTTTTGCCGACCGTGCGGCCGCCGCTGCCGAATTCACGGCTGATGGTGATAATATGATTCATAATACAGTTGCTCCTTCCGTATTGAGTTCCCGATACGTTTTTACAATCATACCCGCCGCGATGACGAAAGTCAACACATCCGACACCGGCATGGAGTACAGCACGCCGTCAAGGCCGAAAAAGCGCGGCAGCAGCAGTGCAAAGCCCACGCCGAACACGACCTCGCGCACCATGGAGAGCATCGTGGATGAGAACGCCTTGCCCACGGCCTGCAAAAAGATGAAGCAGGCCTTGTTCACGCAGGCGAGCACCATCATGCAAAGATACGTGCGGAATGCCTTGATCGCAAAGTCCGTGTAGTAGCTGCTCTCGTTCGCCGCGCCGAAGACGGCGATGAGCTGACGCGGGAAGCCCTCGGCCAGAACGAGCGCGACGGCGCCGACGATCGCCTCGCAGAGCAGGAGCTTTGTAAAGAGCTCACGCACGCGCATCTTTTTCCCCGCGCCCATGTTGTAACCTACGACGGGAATGCAGCCCGCCGCCATGCCGACGACGATGGAAATGACGATCTGGAAGAACTTCATCACAATGCCGACGACGGCCATCGGGATCTGCGCGTACTGCTCCTGCGAGAATATCTCATCCAGCGCGCCGTACTTGCGCAGCATGTTGTTGATGGCCGCCATCGCCGCGACAAGGCTAATTTGTGACAAAAAGCTCGTGATGCCGAGCGTCAGCATCCGGGTACAGAGGCTTGCGTGCAGGCGGAAGTCTTCCTTTTCCGGCTTGACGGTCTTCATGCGGCAGAGGTACCACACCGCGAGCGCCGCCGTGACGATCTGGCCCAACACGGTGGCGACCGCCGCGCCCATCATGCCCCACTTACATTCAAAGATGAAGATGGGGTCTAAAATGATGTTGAGCACCGCGCCCGCGAGCGTGGAGATCATGGCGAACCGCGGGTTGCCGTCGGCACGGATGACAGGGTTCATCGCCTGACCGAACATATAAAACGGGATGCCGAGCGAGATATAGAAGAAATACTCCCGCGCGTAATGAAAGGTCTCCTCGTTCACCGTGCCGCCGAACATTGAAATGATGGGATCGGCAAAACCAAGGTACAGCGCCGTCAGGACAAGGCTGCTCGCAATCGACAGCACGACCGCGCTGCCGACGCTCTTTCTTGCCTCTCCCACTTCGCCCTTGCCGAGCGAAATGCTGACGAACGCGCAGCAGCCGTCGCCGATCATCACGGCGATGGCGAGCGCCACGACCGTGAGCGGAAAGACGACGGTGTTTGCCGCGTTGCCGTAGGAACCGAGGTAGCTTGCGTTGGCGATGAAGATCTGGTCGACGATGTTATAGAGCGCGCCGACGAGCAGCGAGATGATGCACGGGACGGCGTAGCGCCGCATGAGCCTTCCCACGCGCTCCGTCCCCAAAAACTGGTTTGTGTTTTCCATGGCGGTCTTCCTCCTGAACATAAAAAATAAGAGATGCGTTCTGCCGGATCAATCCGGACTTACGCATCTCTGCCGCACGATTTGACTATGAAGTTGTCTTCTCCCTCCTTTTTCCGCAAAAAACGTGCGGCGTTTCTGCAACTGGATTTACGCAGAAACGCCACACGCTGTGAATTGATTTTATCAAATTGTTCCGAGCATTTCAAATGTTTTTTGCGGCACGGGCCGCAAATTTTTATTTAGTCCTGCTCCATGAAGCTGCGGATATAGGCGATCAGCATTTTCGCCGTGCCCTCGAAGCCGAGCACATCGCTCTTGACGGTCATGTCGTAGCCGCGGGCGTCGCCCCACTTCGTCTCGCAGTAGTAGTTGTGGTAGGACTTTCTGGAGCGGTCGACCTCTTTGATCTCCTCGATCGCGTCCTCGGCAGACAGGCCCTTCTTCTCCATCACGCGGCCGACTTTGGCCTGCTGGTTGCCGCAGATGAAAATGCTCAGCATATTGGGGTTGCCCTTGAGCACCTGGTCGCCGCAGCGGCCGATGATGAGGAAGCTCTCGCCGTTTGCTGCCTTGTCGCGCAGCATGGCGAACGTCTTTTCCGCCACGTTGACCTCAAGAGAATTCGAATACTTGCCGATGCGGCGCGAGGCAAAGAAGTTGACGGGCTTTTCGTCCATCTTGCGGATCATTTCCCCGCTGTAGCCTTCGGAAACGATTTCCTTTTCGATGGAGTCCTTGTCATAGAGCTTGATACCGAGCTCTTGCGCGATCATGTCGGCAATGTAATGGCCGCCGCTGCCGTGCTCGCGGCCAAAGGTGATGATGATCTGGTTTTTCATGGGATCGCACTCCTTTCCTTTTTCCGTTTACAGATAGCGCAGGAATAAGTAGGCCGTGGACACCGCCATGACAACGATCGTCGCGGGCACGCAGTACTTGCAGTAGCGGCCCCAGCCAATGGGATAGCCGCCCTTGGCCGAAGCCGAAGTGCCGACGACGTTGGCGCTCGCGCCGATGGGCGTCGCGTTGCCGCCGAGGTCCGTGCCGAGCGAAAGCGCCCAGGCAAGCACGCCGATATCCATGCCCTCTGTCGCGGCGATGGCGCGGATGACAGGGATCATGGTCGCGGCAAAGGGGATATTGTCGACAAAGGCGCTCGTGATGGCCGAGAGCCACAGAATGACGATCACAATAACCGCGATATTGCCCTCACTGACCGAGGTGATGAAGTTCGCGATCATGTTGAGCACGCCTGTCTTTTCAAGGCCCGCCACGGAAACGAACAGGCCGATGAAAAAGAGCAGCGTCTTATAGTCCACGCCCTTAATGATTTCTATAACAGATTTTTTGCCGCTGGTCAAGCCCAAAACGATCAGCGTCAAAATCGCGACAATCACGCCGATGCACGCGACGGAAAGTTCCGTCTGCGCGTGCGTGATGAGCAGCACGACCGCCAGCAGGAAAACGCCTGCGCTCGCAAGAAATGCCTTCTTGTTCGTGATGGCCGTCGAAGGCTCGGGACAGGTGATGGGGCCGCCGTTGGCATGCTCGGCGCGCTCAAGTTCCTTGCGGAAGCAGAGCGTGAAGTAAATGAGCATGAACACAAAGCAGATCGCCACGACCGTGCCGGTATTTTCGATGAAGTCGAAGAATGTGTAGCCGAGCGAGGTGCCGATGATGATGTTCGGCGGGTCGCCGCACATCGTGGCCGCGCCGCCGAGGTTCGCGCAGAAAATTTCAGACAGGATCATCGGCACGGGGTCGAATTTCATCGTCTGCGCCAGTTCGAGCGTGACGGTGGCGAGAAACAGCACGACCGTGATGCTGTCGATGAACATCGACAAAAACGCCGAGAGCGACA
>OGYY01001516.1_pt1 | contig 19871 bp, 19 predicted proteins | sample 1576671 | NCBI WGS metagenome assembly OGYY01 (sample SAMEA3541593, study PRJEB24748) | human gut metagenome | biome: human gut; feature: human-associated habitat; material: faeces | place: China | collected 2012 | reverse complement strand
TATGGCCGCTGCGGCGGCTGCGACTTCCGCCATCTGGACTACGCCGAGGAGCTGTCGCTGTGAAAGACCGGGACGTTCCCGCTTTCGATCTCCCGGATCAGCTCCTCCGCTTTGTGGATACCGTCGGACACCGGGACGAACAGCACTTTTTTGCCATGGAACCGGGCGGTTTCCACATCGCGGTCCGCGGCAACGATAATGCCGTCGGCCGCGGCGATCTCCTCGTCGGTCAACACATTTTTGGCTCCGCCGCTGCCGTCGGTTTCCGCTTTCACGCGGATGCCGCATTTTTCACCGGCTTTTTCGAGAGCTTCGGCCGCCATATAGGTATGGGCGATGCCGGTGGGACAGGCGGTCACCGCTAGAATACGGTATCCGCTCGCCGCCGGGGCCGCGCCAGTCGTTTCGTTTGGCTCCCGCTCGCCGTATTTAGCGCGCTCATAGCGATCGATGACCGCCAGAAAATCCTGCGCGCTGGCGGCGGCCCGCAGGTCGGCGGAAAAGGCCGGATCCATCAGCAGCACCATCAGGTGGGAGAGAATTTCCAAATGCAAATCCCCATCCAGCGGCGCGGCAATCATAAAAAACAGGTTGGACGGCTGTTTGTCCATCGCGCCATAGTCTACTCCCCTGTCCAGCGTCATAGCGGCCAGGCTGGGTTTTAACACACAATCCGCTTTGGCATGTGGGACGGCGATTCCCGCCTCAATAGCGGTGCTGGACTGCGCCTCACGGGCCAGAATGGCCTGCCGGTAAGCGTCCGCATCCGCCAGGGCGCCGCTTTTTTTCTGCAGGGCTACCAGCTTTTCAATGGCCGCGTTTTTGTCCGCGGCGGTGGTGTGTAATGCGATTTGATCGGGTTTCAATAAGTCGACAATTCGCATGGGACCGTCTCCTTTCATATTGGGTTAAAGGGTTTGAAACAGCTTCATTATTTCCTCTCGGGTAGCCAATCCCTCCGCAAAAGCGGTGGCGCTCCCGGCAGCAATCCCCATACGCAGGGCATAGGCATAGTCGCGTCGCTCAAGATATCCCGCCAGGAATCCGGCCACCATGGAATCACCCGCGCCGACCGAATTGATCACTTTTCCGGGTGGGGCGTCGATCCGGTGCGCGCGGCCGGTTTCATCCAGCAGCAGCGCGCCTTTTCCGGCCATGGAAACCAGTACATTGCGGGCTCCCTGCTGTTGCAGCCTTCGAGCGCACGCTTCGACCTCCTCATCGGTTTGCAGCACTTTATCAAATATCTCACCCAGTTCGAGATGATTGGGCTTAATCAGGAACGGCCGGTAGGGAAGCACCCGGCAAAGCAGGTCGCCGGTAGCGTCGACCACAGGGGCGATGCCTTTCCCCTGCATCCGTTTTAGTATCCGTTCATAGATATCGCTGGGCAGGCTGGAAGGGATGCTGCCGGCTAAAACCAGCATGTCGCCTTCTGTGAGGCGGTCCAGCTTTTGAAACAGGGATTCCAGCGCCTGTTCACTAATGGTCGGCCCCCGGCCGTTAATCTCAGTTTCTTGCCCGGCTTTGATTTTTACATTGATACGGGTCAGGCCCTCGTCCAAATGGATAAAATCGGTGCAGATACCCGTTTCCCGCAGCCCCTGCTCAATGGCAGCGCCGGTAAACCCGGCCAGAAAACCCAGAGCGGCGTTTTCCACGCCGAGACGCTGCAGGACGGTGGACACATTAATCCCTTTACCACCGCAGTAGATCTCTTCTGCCTGTGTGCGGTTGACGTGCCCGGTCGCAAAATCGCGGACGAAAACCACATAATCGATGGCGGGATTAAAGGTTACCGTATAGATCATTCTTCCACCTCCTTTATAATACCGTTTTGCCGATACTGGTCGTCCGGCACATGATCGGTGAGGATGCAGGCCTTATCCAAGGCACAGATGGTGACGGCGGCCACTTTACCAAATTTACTGGAATCGGCGAGTACATAAGAGAGATACGCCTGTTGAATCGCCGCTGTTTTCACGGCCGCCTCCTCCGCGTCGGGGGTGGTACATCCTTGGCGAACCGTCACACCGTTTACCCCCAGAAAAGCCTTGGTAAAATTGTAACGGCGGATGGTATCCAGCGCGGCCGCGCCCACAATGGCTTCGGTTCCCGGTTTGAGCTGGCCTCCCACCACATAGACGCGCAGCCCCTTTTGCACCATGCGGCGCGCGCATTCAATCCCGGTCGTGACAAACAGGGCATGGCATCCGCCCAGATGGTCCACCATCCGCAGCGTGGTGGTGCCGGCGTCGATAAACACCACGTCCTCATCCTGAATCTGCCGGGCTGCATACCGGGCAATCCGTTCTTTTTCCTGTACATACAGCTGTTCTTTCGTGAGCACGTCGCGCTCCCGGCTTTCAAACTCAGTTGCGACCGCCACCGCGCCGCCATGCACCTTGCTCAGCCGTCCCTGCCGGTCGAGTATGCCCAAGTCCCGACGAATGGTGGCTTCAGACGCACCGGTTACCGCGCACATCTCCGGGACCGTCGCGGTGCGTTTTTGATCCAGCAACGCCAGAATCCGATCGAACCGTTCTTCCGCCAGCATGGTTATCACCCCAATGATTGATGTTGACTTAATTTGATTTTCTATGACTATTATACACAGCGATTCAATCAAAGTCAATCATAAATAATCAAAAAAGCGCAGAAAGAAATACCAAAATTAGATTGCTCTTTTTGTGCATGTTTATTCCCACGCCATCTTTAGACCTTTGAAATAACCGGCTGTTTGACATTTTTATGCGCTAATATTAGCTTCGCAGGCAATAAAAAAACGGCATAGTCACGAATGACTATGCCGTTTCGGGTTAAAAGCCACTTTATTTATCATCGCCTAAAAAGCGGCAATTTTTTTCGTTACATATTGCAGGATCCGTAAAGCGTCCGCAGCGGTGACGCCATCCTGCCGGTTCACGTCGGCCGCCAGCGTCTGCTGAGGCGTCAGGGTAATTTTTTTGGTTGCCGCCTGGAGCGCCATCAACGCGTCTTCGGCGGTTATCTCTCCATCCGTATTGACATCGCCCATTACGACAGCGTCCGCCTGAAGCAGCGCCTCCCTGGCTTCTTTAAGCAGACCGGCCGCTAATCCTGCCAGCGGTCTAGCATGGTTCCCTTTGGCCCAGACCTCCTGCGCGACCCGCCGGGCTTCGTGATACCGGCTGACCAGCAGCGGGGAGCCCTGCCGGTAGGCTTCCTGTTGCTCAAACGCTTCAAGAGCCGCCAGTTCCCCGTGCAGCGCCGCTCCTTCGGTTCCAATCCCCGGGATGGTCAGTGTAACGTCCGCGTCGGCCGTATCCTCCGGATTTTCCTCAGAGACAACCCGAAACCGGAACGACACCGGCGTATCCTCTGCCGGGGGCGTTACCGTCCCGTCAGCGGACAGCACCTCCGGCGCGGATATGGAATGCAAGCTGATCGTATATCCCGGCTGCACAGGCAGGGCCAGTCGTTCTCCCCCTTCGACAGGGGCCGGCCAGCCGGCCAGCGTACGGGCGACATCCTCCGCCGTTGCCGAAACACTCGGCGCATAATACACTTCGAATTCCCAGATGGAAATGCCATAGGAGGTGGCGGATTTGGTACTGTGCAGGCGCACATAACGGGCAGAAACCGCGTCAAAATCCGCTGTCTCGATTCCCCCAGCCCCCTTTGCCTGTGTATAAACCGGGGTCCATTGCTCCCCATTGGTCGACACGCTCAATTCATAGGCGGAGGAATAGGCGTTTTCCCAGTTGATCGTCACCCGGTTAATAGGCTGTGCCTGCCCCAGATCCACCTGGAACCACTGGTCATCTTCGCCCCATTTGCCCGACCAACGGGAAGCACCGTCCGCCCGGCCATCCACCGCAGCGGCAGGCAGGTTTTCGGTGGCGCTGTGGGAATATTGGGCGGTGGCGGTTTTATTTAAGGCTAAGTTGCCCCCGCTTTGTCCTTTAATGAGAAACAGGCGCGATCCCTGTGCCCCCGAACCGTCCACCGCGCGGGCGGTAACCTTCACCAGCCCGTCTTTGTGCGCTTTCAGCACACCGGTATAATCGATCGAGGCACAGTCGGTCGGCTGGCCATCCGGCGCGGACACCGTCCACAGCACCTCGTCGATGGATACGGCCGCCGGAGTAAACAGGACCTTTAAAGGAACCGCCTGCCCGTTATCACACAGCACACTGGTACCAGACACGATTTCCAGTCCCTCCGCTGGGATATAGGGATCGGCGCTGGCTGCGGAGAACACACGGATTTCGTACAGAGAGTAGGCTCGCCAACCGGCGTAGCCGCGTGTCAGGCAATCGAGCCTGAGATAACGTCCTTTGCCCGGCTCGTCAAACGTGATGCTGTCTTCGCCCCCGTCTGAGGCATCGGTATAGTAAAGCTCCGTCCAATGGGTTCGGTCTTCGGATACCGACAGACGGTATTCGCTGGCAAAGGCGGTTTCCCAGAAAATATCGGCCGCGCCCACAGTATAGGTTTTGCCGAGGTCGATCTCCAGCCACTGGTGTTCGTCCCCGTTTACGGTGGACTCCCATCGGGTCGCTAAATTGCCGTCCACCGCGCAGGAGACGTCATTGACGCTGTTAGACCCGGAGGCGGAAACCACCTTCCCAAAAGCGATATCAGATACCCCTTCCGGGAAAGGAGCGAGCACGGTTATACGTGCCTGTGCCTTACCGTCCAGGCCCTCCACAGTGCCGACAATAGTGACCTCTCCGGCCGCCGCATAGGCGGACGTATCGGGAGTGTTCCACGCAACCGGCAGCGGCAAGGCGGCACCGTTTGGATAATAGACGGTAACGGTTTCTGGAAGCCGGGGGACTGTTCCCACCGGAGTCGCGATCCGGGTCGGCTCGATCCATACCGCGTCCGCCCGGTCATATACCGTAATTGTGGCGGTGACCTCCCGCTCCGAACGGCCCAGACGCCCGCTTACGGAAAACGTCCCCGGACGGGCATAATCCGCCGGATTGACATTGTCCCACTCAACCGTCTCCCGGCCTGTGCTCCCATCCGAATATGTGACGGTGACCGCCTCCGGAAGAGCGGGTGCATTGCCGGCCAGGGTGGTCGCCAGGGTATGTTCGGCGGAGGCTACCGTAATATCGTTAAACAGGAGATAGTCGAGTGTAACCGCGGTATCCCCCGGTGCAAACTGCACAGCCACACTGTCCCCATCGTTTATCGAGGCCCAGGTACTGACGCTGGCAAACGTGGTCCCACTTCCCGTGGCCGGGAGCTCTATCTCCTGCGCCCGGCCGCCGACATACAGATGGATAGTCCCCCCGTTTTCAGCGGCATAGCGGAGCGTGATGCTGCTTGCCTTAGGCGCATGGAGCCAGATAACGCCCTCGTTCGGCTCATTGATGCCGGTTACCGCCCGTCCGCCGGAGGCGTCTGGGATATTCTGCGCCTGTACGGCAAAGCTTTTATTCCCTTTGTTGCTGCCCTTTTCCGCCGTTAGCAGATATTCGGCATTCTCCGCCTCGCAGGGGACGTTTTTCGGCAGCAGGACGGTATCTCCGACCGTCGCCATCAGTTTGGTCAGGGCGACGATCGCATCAGTACCAATGGGAAGGAACCACTCCCCCGTCCAATAGGATTGGTCGATAAAGGGGATATCTTTCGAATCGCTGTAACCGGTATCGTAGGTGATTTTTTCTTTGTAGTTTCCACGGATACCATTGATGAACGCTCCATAAGGCACGGTGCCGCCATGGCCGATTTCCTCGGCCAGGTTGCGGCCATCTCCAATGCCGCACTGCATCACAGCGGCATAAGGATTAACGCCGTATACCCAATTGAGCTGGTTCAGCCCGTAGGACAGGTAGTCGTCCGTGCCCAGGAATTCATCGGCCAGCAGGCTGGCATAGAGCAGGGACAGCAACCGGCCGTTTTCCCCGGATGTCCAGCCCTTGGTGTTGGGACCGGGGCTGGTCGCGTGGCCGGTCTCATTTTGGAAAAACCGGGTGAGGGTGCTGTCCGGATCGCCCACGTCATGCCGGAAATACTGCTTGGCATAGCCATAGGGATTCGCGCCTGTTTCCTCGCTCAACGCCAGCTTGAAATCCATATAATCTTTTACCGCTGTTTTGATCGACGCGACCCGCGCGGTATCCTCCGGGCAAAGCTGCGCGTAGCCAATCAGCGGGTAAAGCACCGCCGCCTCATCCAGCCAGTTGTGGTAAGGGCCGCCCTCCTGTTTGGGATTGTCGGCCTCCATCCCCAGCTCAAACCATCCCTCAAACCGGTCGTCCCCCGTCTGGCGGGCCAGAACCGCATCGATGCTGGATATCGCTTTATCTAAATACGCCTGTTCCTGGAAGGTGCGGTACATCTCCAGTCCCGCAACCGCCCAGTAGATATCATCCATGAGGTGCTCCATGCCATCTTCACAGGCCTGCGAGGCGTTGTTTTTGATATACCAGTCCCAGGCCTGTTTGGCGTTCAGGCCGTATTCCTCGGCGGTAAAATCCCCGTCGATTCCATAACGCGCCGCTTTGGCCAGCGCCGCAATGGCCGTGCCTGTGCCCATACGGATGGCTACCGGCGTTTTCACGCTTTCGTTGGAATGGATTTTGCCGTGTTCCGGACCATTGTAAAAATAGCCGCCCGTCAGCTCCTGCGGCTTGAGCCGCACATACCAGTCGCAGCCCCACACGGCTTCCTCAAGAATGTCCGCCGTACCGTTATGGTTATAATCAATGCCATCGTACAGAGACGGGGCGGCCTCGTAAGCGCTGAACAGCTGATAGGACGTGTTGCCTTCCACCGGACAGGTCATATAGTTGTAGTTATCGATATAGCCGACATAGACGGCAGGCCGGTTGGAGGCATCGTACCAGGCCCCATGCAAATCGATAGGCTGGTCTCCGTTATACTGGTTTTTGATCGCCGTATTACCGGTGTCCCGCTCTCCCCGGAAATAAGCCAACGTCGCATAAAGCGGCTGACTGTAGAGCGAAACGGCATCGCCGATGGAAAAGGCGCAGGATGCCGCTGTTTCGTCTCCGCAGGTTACCGTAATCGTGTAGCGGCCCGGCTGGTCAAATCCGCTGAAATCCCCCACATAGTAGGTCTGAGGCCATTCGTTGGCCGTGCCGGCATAGGGCGTCTCCTCTTTGGTCATCACGCCCGTATACACCGCTTTCCCTGTCGTGCTGTCCTGGAGGGAAAAGGCAACGCTTTGCGCGTCTTTTTCGGTGCGCGAAACCACGAAAGTTTTATCCTGCCCGGTAATGTATCCCGCCTGATTGACCTGTACGCTGTCAATGGTACTGGTGGTCGATTCCGCCACAGCCGGCAGCGCGGTGAACACAGCCGACAGCATCAATGCCGCCGCTGTTAGCAGGCTCGTACCCTTACGCCAAACACCCATATACATATCTCCCTTTCCCATTCAGTTTCTGTATATTGACTATAACAGGAATTCCATCAAATAAAAAGCCGATTTATAATAAAATATAGCCAAAAACCAACATGTATGAGGTCTAATTTCATTATATATCGCCTTTTCGCGCCGTAAAAAGGCCCTCTGTACAGAGGGCCTTGGGGGAATCCTGTTCAATTTTGCCATCTATTTAGTTAGGATATTATTCTGGCGGCCTTTCCCCCGCCGGCGTCTGGAGGCTGAGGCGCTGTATGCCTGTCAGAATCAGCAGAAACAGGGACAGGCTGGCCAAACCCGCGCCGAACCCGGCCAGCACGTCGCTGGCAAAATGCACGCCAAGGTAAATGCGGCTAATCCCCACCAAGAGGATGAGAAAAGACAACGCCGCCGTGAAAGCCGCTTTGCGGCGGACGCTCCAGGCGGTATGCCAAACGGCATAAATCAGCATCCCATAAATGGCCATGGCACCCATGGAATGGCCGCTGGGGAAGCTGAACCCGCCAACCGTAATCAGCGGATTGTCTCCTGGCCGCGCCCTTTCAAACAAGCGTTTTAATCCCTGATTGGCGCCTCCGGCCAGCAGGGCGTTAAGAGTAAACAATCCGCCCCACCAACGAGGCCGAACCAGTAAAAGCAAACCCAGGCACAGCACAATAAACCAGGTCGTATCCCCCAGAAACGTAACCCCTTTAAATAACGTGGTAACCACCGGCGATTCCAGCGATGAAATCCCCGCGTAGACCGCCCGGTCGAAGGCCAGCGGCTCCCACGCCTGCAGCACGGCCATGCCGCCAAATAAGGCTGTGCCCACCGTCAGGGCTATCCACAAACCCCGGAGCTGTCTCCGGAGAACGCGCTTTTGCCGCATTCACATCACCTCTAGGCCAAAAGTGTACCATAGGTTCTTGGTTTTTGCAACGGGCTATGATACAATAGACGCGAGGGCTTCTGCCCCCGCGTCCTTGAAAGAATGTCTGTCGGGGCAGAGCCCCTCCTGCCGTATAACGACCGCGTCATTCATTCCATTGTTGATTACAGGAGGCGTATGCCCATGGCATTTACCACAGACGATTACCGGCAGCTGCTCTGCCGGCTAGCTGAACAGGGCGACGACGAATACCGGCGCTTTACGGAGGGTCTCACTCCCGGTATTACAGGAAGCTACGGCGTGCGTGTTCCGGTTTTACGCGCCATGGCCCGGGATATCCTGCGCGCGGGCGATGGGTCGGCGTTTCTGGAACAGGCCGGAACCGGCACACGGGAGGAGCGTCTGCTGATGGGACTGGTCATCGCCGGGCTTCCCGGTTCAATGACGGACCGGCTGGAACGAACCCGGACTTTTTTGCCCCTTATCAACAGCTGGGAAATCTGTGATGTATTCTGTGCCGCGTTTAAAAGCGCGGCCCGTTTTCCAGAGGAGGTGCGCTTGTTTTTGCAGCCGCTATTCTCCCCCGGCTGTCCGGTATTTACCCGGCGGTTTGCGGTTGTCATGCGGATGGATTATTTTATAAACGACACCTATATCGATGAGACGCTCGCGCTGCTGGACGGGATGGACTGTCGGGACTACTATGTGCAGATGGCGGTGGCCTGGGCCCTGTCGGTATGCCTGATTAAATACCGCGACCGTACCATGCCGCTGTTCACAGGCAGCCGTCCCGATGCCCCCACCTGCCTTAAAGCCATTCAAAAGGCGCTGGACTCCTATCGGGTCTCGCCGCTGGATAAGGAGGAGCTTCGCCGCATTCGGGCCAAAATCCGGGCAAGATAAAGGATAAAATGCCGGAATTCGACAGGTGACTTGTCTTTTTTTCAAAAAAGGTTTATACTGAATGTAAATACTTTTCGTTGGAGGAGGCTTTCCCGTGGCAATCGATCTGCATTGTCATACAAAATTATCGGATGGTTCTATTGGCATTGAAGAACTGATTGCCATTGCCAAAAGGCGGAATCTGTCGGCCGTTTCCGTTACCGACCACGACACCATGGCATCCGCGGTGCGGGCGGTCACCATCGGCCGCCGGCAGGGGGTGCGGGTAATCCACGGGGTGGAGTTCTCCACCTGGGACACACCCCGCTCCCGCAAGGCGCACATCCTGTGCTATCTTTGCGACAAGCCGGACCGGCTGGAATCCCTTTGTCACCGCGTTGGCGACAGCCGCAAAAAGGCGGCATTGGAAATGATACGCAAGGTCATGCGCTATTATCCCATCACCCCGGAGCTGATTATGAAATGCGCCAGCGGCAGCACCAACATATACAAGCAGCACATCATGCACGCGCTGATGGACGCCGGCTATGCGGATTCCATCTACGGGCCGGTCTACGACAAGCTGTTTTCCAAAGAGACCGGCAGCATTCAGACACGGGTGGATTATCCCGATACGCGGGAGGCTCTCGACCTAATCTACAGCGCGGGCGGCGTCGCGGTGTTGGCGCATCCGCTTCTCTACCATAACGAGGAGTTGATGGAGGAGCTGGCCGTCAGCGAAATGATCCACGGCGTGGAGGCGTACCATCCCAGCGCCACGCCGGAACAATCCGCGCAGCTCACGGAATTTGCCGCGCAGCACGGCCTGCTGGTAACCGGCGGATCGGATTTTCATGGCATGTATTCTTCTGAACCGCGCCCGCTGGGCAGCGTATCCGCGCCGGACGACTGTGTGGAGGCCCTGCTGGAGTGCAAAAGCAGGAAAAAGAAATCAGAATAAGGGAGGCGCCGACATGGCATACCAATATAAAACCAATCGAACCTGTTCCAGAAGCATCCACTTTGATATTCGGGACGGCCGGGTTCATGACGTTCGCTTTGAGGGCGGCTGTAACGGCAACACACAAGGGGTGGCGCGTCTGGTGGAAAATCGCCCGGTGGAAGAGGTTATCGCCCTGCTTGACGGCGTACAGTGCGGCAGCCGGGGCACATCCTGTCCCGACCAGCTCGCCCGGGCCCTGCGGCAGGCTCTTGAAAACGGCCAATCGGCTTAAGGAGGAACCGCCATGCCTTTTGACAACGACAACGATGTGAAAATCTTCGACGATACGGTCAACCTGTCGGATTTCGTACCCTTTGACAGCGAAACGGCCGCCGCCATTGTAAAACAGGTGGAGCAGGAAAAGGCCAACGGCAATTTGGGAAAAGCACGGCGGATGGGCGCCCGTCTGGCGGAGGATATCGCCGCCATCGATCACGTGACGCCGCCTGCCAACGGTGCGGCTGAAAATCCCGTTTTGCCGACCCAGCGGCGCATTTTGCTGGTATTTGCGGCTGAGGTGGGCATGGACGCCTACCTCCCCAACAACCTCACGGCCCAGGAAGCCCAGAATATTTTTTACAACAATCTTCATTTAACCGCTCCCACCTTTTACGACGACCTGCAGGAATCGGGCGCTTTTTCGTTCTATTATCTCTGTGTGCGGGACGGCCGGCATGTGGAGCGGAAAATCGGTGAAACATTTGCCCGCCTGTGCGGCATGGCGGATAGCGAATCCTACATCCGTATGGGAATTGACGCCTATAACCGCTTTATGGCACAGGTCAAACGGCTGGCGGACTCCATGAATTTTGTGCGGGAAACGCCCTGGAAGGAGAACGACACATGATAAAGGGGTTATCTCACGCGGCGTTTGCGGTCTCCGATATGGGCGCCGCTCTCCGCTTTTACGTGGATCAGCTGGGGCTGACCCACGCCTTTGAACTTCACGACGACCAGGACCGTCCCTGGATTCACTATCTGAAAGTGACCGAGGGGCAGTTTATCGAATTGTTCTATGGGGGGAATCCGACCCCGCCAGAAGCCTCTTTCCAGCATTTGTGTTTGGAAACCGACAATCTGGCCGCGCTGGTGGAGCGGCTTCGTGCCGCCGGCGTGACGATCGATATCGAACCCACACAGGGCTGTGACAAAAACCTGCAAGCCTGGATACACGATCCGGACGGCAATCGGATTGAGCTGATGCAGTTCCATCCCGACTGCCCGCAATTAAACTGCTGACAGGCACGTACACCCTTATCTTCCCATATACATGAGGTACGGAGGGGATTTCTTTATGGGTATCGATATTGCGATTGTCGTCGGCTATGTGCTGGTGCTGGTGATTATGAGCCTGCGGGGCGGGCGGGGTATGCAAAGCGCCGCGGATTTTACCGCCTCGGGCGGGCGTTATGGAACGGCCGTCATTTTTGCCACCATGGCCGCCTCCTATGTAGGGGGCGGCTATTCCTCCGGCAACGCGGCGCAGGCCTTTGACCACGGTATCGGTACCACCCTGGCGCTGTTTGGCTTCAGCCTGTCTATGATCATCATAGGCAAATGGCTGGCGCCCGGCGCGGCCCGGTTTCAGGGGGAGGCTACGGTGGGCGGGATTGTGGGCCGCTGCTATGGGCGGTCGGCCCGCATCCTGACCGGCGTATTCTCCTTTATGTGCTGTGCCGGCGTGGTGGGAGCCCAGGTGGAAACCATGGGCATCGTTTTCCAGGTTCTGCTGGGCTTTCCTCCCGCTCTCGGCTCCCTGCTCGGGTGCGGCATCGTGCTGGTCTATTCCACCTTCGGCGGTATGCAATCGGTCATTGTGGCCGACATCCTGCAATTTCTGCTGCTGGCCATCGGCATGCCGATTCTTCTGGTAGCCGGGGTGCACCAGGCTGGCGGGCTGGAAACCGTGTTTTCCTCCCTGCCGGAAGGCTATCTCAACCCGTTTAACGGTACGACGCCCATTGGCTTTTTCTCCCTGTTTTGCTGCATGATGCTAGGCGAGGCGCTGGTGCCGCCCTATACCCAGCGGCTGCTAATCGGCAAAAATGCCCGTTCCACGGCGCGGGGCACCGTGTTGAGCGGCCTGTTTTCCATTCCCTTTTTCATTATTACCGGTCTGATCGGCCTGACCGCCTATGTCCTAAATGTCAGCGACCAAGCGGCCACCGCCATGCCGGAGCTGATCCGGGCCGTCCTTCCGGTGGGAGTGCGGGGCGTGGTCATGGCCGCGATGGTTTCCATCATGCTGTCCGCGGCGGACAGCTTTCTCAACAGCGCCTCCATCAGCCTGGTCTGTGATACCTGGATGCCCCTGCATCCTCATATGACCGGCAGGCAGCAGCTAAGAGCGCTGCGGCTGACCAATCTGCTCACCGGCATCGCCGCCGTGGCGATATCGTATGTGGTGCCAGACGTATTCAGCATTTTAATATTGGCATATTCCTTCTGGTCCCCGCTGGTGCTGGTACCCCTCGCCGCGGCATTCCTGGGAATCAAATCGAGCGGCCGCGCCTTCCGCTATGCGCTGCTGACCGGCTTGCTGCTGACACTCACCTGGAATTTCCTGTTGGGCAAACCGGCCGGGGTCGACGGTTCGGTGATCGGCGTTCTTGGAAATTTGCTGGTATTCACCGCCTGTACCCGCACCGCCCAGCGGCACCGGTCGTCGGTGTTACAGGTTTGGATATAAAAATAGCCGCCGGTTGGTAACCGGCGGCTATTCTTTTTGGGCCATAGCCGGACCGGGGCGAAAGTCCACCCGGCGGCCATCCAAATCCACTTCATCGTTGTCTTCCCAGTCAAATTGGCTTAAGTCCAAACGGGCTAAGCCGCTTTAAAATCGCTGTCAAGAACCGGCTCCCCGGCAAACGCGGAATGTTACCCTTTTTCCCACTCCCGCTGAAGCTCTTCCCATGAGTCCATCAGACAGTTAAGCTCGTTTTCCCGCGCCTCAATCGCCTCCGACAGCTCGGTGATTCGCTGGTAGTCGGTCTGCACGTCCGGGCGCTGCAGTTCCTCCTGCGCGGCCGCAATTGCCTGTTCCGCCGCCTCGATCGCCTCTTCTGTTTTACGGATGCGAGTGGTCAGCTTTCGCCGGTTGGCCTCCTGCTCCTTGCGCTGTTTATAGGCATTCTCCTTGACCGGCCGGGCCGCCGCTTCCGCCTCCGGCTCCCGGGTACGGGCCAAATAGGCGTCGTAGTCGCCCTCGACCTCGATACAGCCGTCCGGCTGAAGACCGATCACCTTATCCGCCATACGATTGATAAAATACCGGTCGTGAGACACGATGAACAGGGTGCCGTCATAACCGGACAACGCTTCCTCCAGCGCTTCGCGGGAAGCGATATCGAGATGGTTGGTCGGTTCGTCCAACAGCAGCAGGTTGTCCCGGGCCAGCATCAGCTTGAGCAGGAGCAGCCGCGCCCGCTCGCCGCCGCTGAGCACCGAAACCGGCTGGAACACATCCTCTCCCCGAAACAGGAACGCCGCCATGGCGTTGCGCAGTTCGGTCTGTGTCAGCGTGGGATAAGCGTCCCACATGGCCTCGATCGCGGTCTTGTCCGTATCCAGCTCCTGCTGTGTCTGGTCGTAGTATCCCAGTGTCACTTTGGCGCCCAACCGGACAAGTCCGTGCTGCGGGCGAAGGCGGCGGTTGATGATCTTCAGCAGGGTGGATTTCCCGCAGCCGTTGGGCCCCAGCAAAAACACGCGCTGCCCCTTCCAGAGCTTAAACCCGACATCGCGGAACAGCGGCCGGCCATCGAATCCCATCGTCAGCTCCTGCACGTCCAGCACCTCATTGCCGCTGACGGTTTTGGCAGTAAAATCGAACCGTATGGTCGCCTCTTCGCTATCCGGCACCTCCAGCTCCGCCTGCAGCCGTTCCAACATTTTTTCCTTGCTCTCCGCGGCGCGAATGCTCTTTTCGCGGTTAAACTGCTTGAGCTTTTCAATGCTGCTTTCCACATGTTTAATGCGGCGGGTAGCGGTTTTATAATGCTTTTCAGCAACCTCCTGTTCCTTTTTGCGGCTTTCCCGATGGGCGGTATAGTTGCCGTTCGTGGATACCATCCGTCCATGCGTCAGCTCCAGCGTGCGGGTGGTGACTTTATCGAGAAAATACCGGTCGTGAGAAATCACAATGACCGCACCAGGATAGGATCGCAGAAAGTCCTCCAGCCATTCCACGGAGGCGATATCCAAATGGTTGGTCGGCTCGTCCAGCAGCAGCAGGTTACTGTCGGACAACAGCAGCCGGCCCATCGCCGCCTTGGAGCGCTGGCCGCCGCTGAGGGTGGAAACCGGCTGGGTAAAAGCGACTTCATCAAATCCCAGGCCCAGCAGGGTCGCTTTCACCCGGCTGCGGTAATAAAGGCCGCCCATAGCCTCCAACTGCTCCTGGAGGAGATGCTGGCGCTCGATGAGCTCCGGCATGCTGACGACTTCCAGCTGCTTTGTGACCTCCTGCCATTCCCGCTCTACCGCCATCACCGGGGCAAAAACGCTTTCAACTTCGTCCCACAGGGTGCGGTCGGACTGCGCGCAGGCATGCTGTTCGGCATAGCCGATCCGCGTATCCTTGGCGGTCACAATATCCCCGCTGTCCAGCGGCTCTTCCCCAATCAGCATGCGAAACAGGGTGGTCTTGCCGCAGCCGTTGCTGCCGACCAGCCCCACCTTTTCCCGTTCCTGTATGTCAAAGGACACGTCCTCAAACAAAACGCGTTCCCCAAAATGCTTCCCTGCGCGATGCGCCGCCAGTACAACCATGCTCTGCCCGATCCTCTCCGTTATGTATGCGTCAGGCTCCGGAGGCTTGTAACGCCCGCCAGACACCAGGTATTTAAAATCCACGATATTATAACACAGATTCCCCTTTTTGCAAAGGCGCTGGACGCCAAAAAGCCGGCAAAGCGCATGCTTTGCCGACTTGAAAAGAGGATTAGGCGCTCTTTTTGGTGGTAGACGTGGTGGTTTTCACCGATGATGCGGTGGTTTTAACGGCCGTTGTCTTGGCCGTAGTGGTGGTAGTGGCCTTGGTTGTGGTTGTGGTCGTGGTCACCGGCACCACTTCCAGTCCGATGGCGTCGACAGGATCAACCGTCTCGCCGTTTACCGCAATCTCCAAATGCAGGTGCGGTCCCGAAAGCAGCTCGCAAGGAATATCGCTCAGCACACCGATGCTCTGTCCGGCTTTCACCGTATCGCCTTCCGCTATCCCGGCGGCTGTCACGCCGCAGTAGGTGGAGGTAATGCCATGATCGTGATCGATGACAATCATCTTGCCCCACAGCGCGTCTTCTTTAATAGCGGTGATTTTACCGCCCGACACGGCGCCTACCTTATCGCCGGCTTTACCGGCAAAATCGACGCCGTTGTGGGTGCGGAAATCGGCCATGGTTTCGGAATAGACAGCCTTGCCGTCGCTGAACTCCTTGACCAGCTGATTGCCCATCGGCAGCACCATCAGTTGCGGGGACACCGGGGCGTTTGCCTCCTTATCGGGATTGGACGTCGTAGTCGTGCCGGTCGTCGTGGTCGTGGTGGTGGACACGCGGGTATCCGGCACGTCCGTTTTGGGTTTATTGACGGCTTTGTCGCCCGTCGTGGTGGTCACGGCCGGATCCTTATGCGATTGGTCCAGCCCACTGAATCCACCTGTGAAAGCAGCCGTGGCAACGCCTCCTACCGCGACAATGCACACGGCGAGGGCAAAATAAAAGCCTTTGCCGGTCAGTTTTTTCCAGAATGGGGTCTTTTCCGGTTTGGATGAGTGGTCCATACTATCAGCCTCCTTACGCATAGTGTGAACCTTTTTTTCACAAATATGCCGTAAGAAGTAAAAAAGAATGCAAGAGATTTCCCCGCGGTACGCAAACGGCTTAAAATACCGTTTTCATCATAAAATTAACCGGCCCCGCATCCATAGCGGACGCAGGGCCGGTTATGCGGTTCACTGTATCAGCCGCCGTGGTGGCAGCCGCCCTGGGCGCAATCGGTATGCCCTGAGCAGGAATGTCCCTCGCCATGTTCGTGATGTTGGCAAGCGACATCCGGATTAAAGCGCAGCGTACCGGCCAGCAGCGCATCCACCGCCGCATCCGCATCGCCGAACACCCCTCCGAACAGGCGGATACCGGCCTGGGCCAGCGCCTGTTTGGCTCCCGCTCCAATCCCGCCGCAAATCAGCGTATCGACGCCCCGCTCCTTTAGAAAGCCCGCCAAAGCCCCATGCCCCGCGCCGGCCGGGTCTGCGAGCTGCGATTCCGTAACACGATTATCCTCGACATGGAAAATCTTGAATTGCCGGGTATGTCCAAAGTGCTGAAAAACAGCGCCATCCTGATAAGGTACTGCGATAATCATTCTTCATTCATCCTTTCTTAATCCAGTTGGCTGCGAAGCCCCTCTTCATCGAGGAGGGTGATGCTGCCGCGGGCAAGGGAAATCCATCCTGCCTCGGCAAACTGCCTGGCGGTACGGGACACCACCTCGCGGGCGCTGCCGACCTCGCGCGCGATCTGCTCATGGGTCATATGAATCACCGGACGGCCGCTGCGTGCCGATTCCTCCAGCAAAAACGTTGCCAGCCGCTGGTCGAATCCCATAAACAACACCTGCTGCAGCGCCTGCATGACGTCGGAAAACCGCTGTGCGGTCATTTTGTAGAGGAAATTTTCCGCGTATACGTTGGTATCGCTGATTTGCGCCATACTGTCCGCCGGTATGCGAATCACCTCTGTATCCTCTTCCACGCTGATGAACACATCAAAGGTGATATGATTGAGTATACAGGAGGCGGACAACAGGCATATTTCCCCGGGCAGCACGTGAAACAGCGTGATTTCGCGGCCTTCGGCTGAGAGCAGGTATGTCCTCAGCCGGCCGGATTTTACCTGGAGCACCCCGAGGCAGTCGTTTCCGCCCCGATGCAGTATGGTTCCTTTTTTGTATCGTTGCAGCGCAGACCGCTCCTGCAACTGCCGCTGCTCCGCCGCCGTCAGCTTATCCCAGAAGGGCAGGTACAGGGACAGTTCATCCACCATAAGGCTTCACTCCTTCCCGCTTTTTCCCAGTATACCGCGTATGGAAGGAAATGGCAACCCACAGGCCATAGAAAAGGACAGCCGGATCGTTTCCCAAAGGGATGGATCCGGCCGCCGCATTTCAGCAAATCAGGCTTCGATCATGGTCAGGATGTCTTCTTTGGGCCGTACCCCAACCTTTGTGTCCGTGACCTCTCCATTCTTCAGCGCCACCAGGGTGGGGATGCTGGCCACGCCAAATTTGGCGGCCAGTTCGTCCTGTTCGTCCACGTTGACCTTGCCCACCAGCACACGCTCTCCCACTTCCTCGGCGATCTCGTCCACTACAGGGGACAGCATACGGCAGGGGCCGCACCAGGATGCCCAAAAATCGAGCAGCACCGGTTTTTGGGACTGCATAACTTCCGTTTCAAAGTTTTCTTTTGTAATGGTAACAACAGACATATTGATAACCTCCAGATATTATTTGTTTGATGTGAGTTTAGTATACCCCGCCGGCCAAGCGGCTACCGTAACTAAGTCACCGAAACCCGATAAATTTCAAATCTTTTTTAGTCTGCCCCGCGCAGCCGTTTGTATCCGTCGCCGCAACCAAATGCGCTAGGTATTTCTCATATATAATCCAAACCAGCCGCCATTTATGCCCAATCATAGCCTGTTTTTCTGGCCACGTCAAGCCACTCCCGGCCACCGGCAGGTCAACTTGATCATCTGCGCTTGACTTTCCTGCCGTAGTATGCCATAATATATCTATCAGATATATCTATTAGATAGTACTGGAGGCAAACTTTATGCTGGAGTTTTTAATATTGGGAAGCCTGTATTTTAAAGAGGCGACGGGGTATGAATTGAAGAAGCATATCGAGAGCACCTTCGGTGTCTTTTATAAAGCCAGCTTTGGCAGCCTGTACCCCGCTTTGAAACGTCTGGCCCAGCAGGAATATGTAACCGCACAGGATGCGCCGCAGGGGGCGCGCAGAAAAATTGTGTATCGTGTTACAAATACCGGGAAAGCGCGGTTTCTGGATTGGTTGGTGACGCCCATGCAGGTGCTGGACGGCACCAATCCCAACCTGGCCAAGATCTGTTTTTTCGACCTGCTGGACGAGGAATCCCGAAATCAGCAGCTAAAACAATATGAACGCAATAACCGCCATTATTTAGAAAAGCTGGAGGCATTGGCACGGGATTTTCAGGCTCAGAAAAGTATGGACGCCTACTATTACAAGCTATCCACGCTCTATTATGGTATCCGCGTCACCAGAGATACCATCGAATGGTGCCGCCACATCCGGGAAAAACAGCCTTTACAGGAATTCATTGAATTCGGCGAAAACAAGGAGGAAAAACATGCTGAAGAAATCCCCCAGCGGGGCGCTTAGTCCCTATTACTACAAAGGTGGCTATTTTCATGGCATCCATTACGGCAGCTATGGGGACAATACTGCCCCCCTGTTTGCCATGATGGAACAGGAAGAAGCGTTCCTGTTAAAATCGCCCGAACATCGCCGTATCATGATCGACCTCTATGAAACGACCTTGACCGATGCCGTATTGGACAGACTGATCCGGCATCTCGATACGATCAGCGACCGCATCATCAAACTGGCGATCGCCACAGATAAAGCCAGCCTCCGCCTCCTGCGCCGAGCCTTGAAAAAAGCGGCGCTGCCGGACAGCGGCCGATTTTATCTGTGTACGGATATGGAAGAGGGGAAGACATGGCTGGTAAGCGACACGTTTTGATAGGGAACCATCCGCCCCTGCGCCGTGAAGACCAGCACATCGGCCTGCATGTAAACTCTTTTTCCATTGGCTACAGAGGCGGTTCCATTTGGATCGAGCATCTGGACGCGATGGACGAAGAGGATTTGGCGCCAAAACTGGCGCGGGACATGCATGAGATCCGGAAGCCTTCCACCAGTTCCTTTCTGGCCGTCAATCTAGACAAAACACCCCTGAGCCTGGAGACCTTTTCTAATATCCTGGGGATGCTTGACGCTGTGGATAAGCCTTTTTTAAAGGCAGCCTTTGTCGGCCTCAGCCCTAAGTTGAAACGCTATGCCCATAAATACCGCGGCAGCGTTCATTTTGTCTTTGCCTGTATCGATGATTTTGAACTTGCCAAGGAGTGGCTTTTGTGCGGAAAACACTTATAAATGCTCATAAAAAGCCCCCGCAAGCTTCGTCTTGCGGGGGCTTTTGTGTACAATCGAAAAACAGGTCTGTTATGCGCCGTTTCGGACCCATCGACGATTTGCCAGTGCTCCACCTTATCCGGAATAGCTTTAAATTTGCATGACCGTGACCGAATCCGGAATAGCTTTAAATTTGCATGACCGTGACCGATACGAACTGTTCATATATTTTGCCGGGGAAGCTTGCTGTATACTCTTCATGGTCTATCAGCGGCGAGCGCCCGTCAGGCATTTTAAAGTATCCCATTATCACGCATAATGGCGATTGTCACGTTCTTTATTGAAAAGCATGGCGGCCACCGTACCAACTTTAAAAGTTTTAACAAACTGCCTCTAATAAAGCGCACAGCAAGGGAGGGGAGCAAGGGCGATGGTAGTCACCGATTAAAAGGAAGAGGAACGGCGGAAAGCGACTGCTTTGCGTCAATGTTCGGCTCTCCCTGTTGGGCACGCAAGCGCCTTTGCAAAGCAAAGACGCCGTGAC
>OGYY01001503.1_pt1 | contig 19983 bp, 31 predicted proteins | sample 1576671 | NCBI WGS metagenome assembly OGYY01 (sample SAMEA3541593, study PRJEB24748) | human gut metagenome | biome: human gut; feature: human-associated habitat; material: faeces | place: China | collected 2012 | reverse complement strand
ATAGACCATGTCTATTTTTATGAAATTGATTTTGCGAAATTAATTATACGTTATCGAGAATGATTATGTTTGATGATGAAAGAAGTAAAAAGGTTGTTTTTATAGCTCATTGTTTACTAAATCAAAATTCTATTTCCGATGGAACCGCTGTTTATCCAGCCATGTTTAGGAATGTTATCGAACTTTTCATGAAAGCCGATATTGGCATTGCTCAAATGCCTTGTCCAGAGCTTTGCTGTTTAGGTCTTGACCGAGGAAATATCTATGGAGCAGACGCTCCCATTGTGGTAGAGAATACTCGTATTCGTATAGAGATGAAGAAAGATATTCCCAACACTCAATTAGACCGATTGGCTGATTACGTGGTTTATGAAATATTAGAATATATTAGATATGGATTTGAAATTGTTGGTATTATAGGTGCAAATCGTTCGCCAAATTGTGGTGTGGATACAACATCAGATAATAATACTGAAATGAAAGGAATGGGTCTATTTATGGAGAAGATTTTATGTCGGCTTTCTGAAAAAAATATATTAATTCCAATGATAGGATTAAAAGGAACTGATAATATTTCGGAGAAACTGAGTCCATTATTAAAAAGCGTGTAGAACAAATCCTAATCTGTAAAGGAGTAAAAAGCATATGATTTTATATCATGGGAGTAATGTCATAGTCCAGAAGCCGCAGATCTTAGAAAATGGTTTTTGCAAAGATTTTGGGTACGGGTTTTACTGTACAATTTTAGAGAAGCAGGCAAAACGCTGGGCTTTGACAAAACGCAGAAAGCATGTTGCAAATTTTTATGAGTATTTCCCTGACAAGTTATTCCATCAGAAACACAGATGGGGAAAGTATATACAAGGCTGATTCTGTCAACGTTACAGCCAGAGGAAGATTATATTGATGGAATGATCCGGGTATATAATGATGAAATATGTGACACGCTTGACAATTACAACAGCAGTGCATATTATGAACCATCTTATGTGATAACAAGAGCTTACAATAATGGAGGATTTTAAAGAGTTGTCTCAAAAATTCTTGATAAAAATGTTTAAATGGATTCATTACTATGTTAAGAATACTAGCAAATTTGGCAATTTTGATTGGTAGCGATTGTCCTTATCAGAAAATATAATAGAGTTATCGAAAGAGGTAAGGAGGAAATGTAATGAGTTTGGGAAACAGTTTATTTCAAGCGAGAAAGAAATGTGGACTTTCACAGGAAGACGTAGCAGACAAACTTGGAGTCAGCAGACAAACAGTTTCAAAATGGGAAACCGATGAAACGGTTCCTGACATTCGCCAATCGAAAAAGATGGCGGTTCTTTATCATGTATCATTGGATGAACTGATTGACTTTGATATTGATTTCAAGGAAATTCAAGACGCTATTGCTAAAACAAGTGAGGAAGTCGAAGAAAAAATCAACTGGACAAATGCCTGGGAAAAAAAATACCCTATTCTTCTTCAATATCAGGCAAATGTAAACATTCCTAATTATGCCCATAGAATCAACGTGATGTTAGACGAATTAAAGCAGGAATACAATTTCAGTGAGCAGGATGCGATGCTGGTTCTAAAAGATATTTTATATAATGTTTGGAAAAATCGCAAAAATAAATGAATTGCCTCAGAAGAACAAATTAAAGAGTAGATAACTGCACTTGGATACGTTATGGGGAACCGCGTCACGAGTAAGTGTGGTTTTTCGCATTTGGATATGATATGGTGGGAAGTAATGAATTATAAAGATCAGCAGGACTTGATTTTGCACACATCGTGTTAGTTGCTTATATGCCAATTTTTCATATCGTACCATTAGAAAACGTTGGATAGAGTTTAGAGAGAGTTTGGAAACAGGCAAATCCTAATTTGAAAATAACCTTAATGGGATATCTATAATCATCCAAAGACCTGGTAATCTGGAAGTTAAGGAGGTACATAACAATGAATAAAATGATTGCATATTGTGGACTGGATTGTGAACACTGCGATGCATATCTTGCAACAATGAATGACGATCAAGAATTGAGAAAAAAGACAGCAAAGCTATGGGCTGAATTGAATAATGTTGGAGCTATCCTGGAGAATAATCCATCTGCTTTGAAGAATTTGAAAGGATAAATCCTATCGAAGCTTACTGCCTGCGAAGGAGGACGTTGGAGATAAAAATACTGTCACCCGGTAAGAGCGGCAGTATTTGTTACTTTTTCAAAAATTCAGTTGGTGTAATCGCCGGAACTGAAGAACCAGCAAAGTCTTTAATATTCCTTGTGAGGATATAGCTTGCACCGTTTCGTTCTGCTACGGCATCCACAACTGCATCTTCGAAGTCCGGCATGGAACACATAAGTGCGGTATGAATATCTACACTCTGTACATCAGCAAAGGTGACAATCTGGGAAAGCTGTTCAATCCGTTCCTTCGCCTTTTGTGCGGACTGGAATGCCTTGCGGAGCATATAGAAAATATCTGTGGCGGCAGAAGTGGAAAGCAGACATTCTACATCGGTTTCAATAGCCTTGCGGAGCGCCTGGTAGGAACCGGTGAAGAATGGTTCCCTTTTCTGGATAATATCCAGAATGACATTAGTATCAATCAGTATTCTCATTGTCTGGATAACCGCGCCTCTCGTATGGTATTTTTATCTATTGCCTTCTCATGCGGGACAATTCCTACGAGGTCATCCAGAAGCGCAAGCTTATTGACAGCGGGGCTTGTGAGGCGGGCGATACTTTTTCCATTTTTGGTAATGAAAATATCTTGGGATTCTGCCATTTCCAGATATTTTCCGAGATTGTTTTTTAATTCAGTTGCAGTAATGATCATACGAATCCCTCCTTTGTTCGGGATATGTTTCTATATTGTTATTATACGCAAATCGAGCGAAAATATCAACAAAAAATTGTACGATATAAAACGTTCGAAAATAGTAGAAGATTATACTCTCTAAAAATCGAACGGTAAAATTGATGTTAAAAAGGAGTTTCGCGGGAAAAAACTGGCTTCGCTATTGGTACATAATTTGACTGTTGAAATATTGAAACAAGGGAAAATACCATTTTACAGTGTTTCAGTGACCAATATCGCATCACAGTGACCAATATCGCATCATAGGCAGTTGCGATCCGAAGCGGTTATATGCCTTTATGGACGGATACATTTGGTGTTCGGGGGATTTAGTGATGGATTCCATTTTTTCAATAGCAGGAACAAAAATTAAAATCTGGATTTGAGAGGTGTTTTATGAAACGAGAGTTAGGAATTGCCCGCTGTGGCCTTGCCTGTTGTTTGTGCTCAGAAAATGAGACGTGTTCTGGCTGTGATTCGGGCGAATGTCCGGATAAGGATTGGTGTGAAAACAGGAAATGTTCAATTTCTAAAAGAATTGAGCATTGTTATGAATGCAAGGATACATGCACAAAAGGCTTATTAAGTAAAATAAAACCGTATGCTTTTACAGAATTTGCCAGAAGATATGGTGAGGATTACCTTTTGGACTGCCTTGAAAGAAATGAGAAGAAAGGTGTGATTTATCATCGTGAAGGCATAAATGGTGATTATGATGATTTCGATGATGTGGATGCACTGATAGAATATATAAAAACCGGATATAGATAAATTTGGGGATTTGGAGGAACTGTTCAGTTCCTCCTTATTTTATGTCTTAATGTTATCAGAACCTGAGTTCATTCTTTCTTCCGTGTTAAGAAAATTCCAATAATTGCAATAATAAAGATAATCGGTGCTATTCTGACAAACAACCATTCAAATGAGTGAAATGCTACTCCAAGAACAGCAGTTTCAGGGTTACTATAATCCCAACCTAAATAAGGACTATTTAATATTATAAAGCCTGCAAAAACCATTACTATGATTGTACATAATGAAATAAGCAGCCAACAAATAATTTTTCTTCTCATGTTTTTTCTCTGAGCCAGTTGCCAATTGATTGCTTCCAGTTTTTCGGAAAGAGCTTTTATGTTATCAACCTCTGTTTCAATAACAGTTTCTCCAAGCAACGTGCTCACAGGTGTTTCAAGCGCTTCTGATATGGAGATTAACATATCAGAATCAGGAACCGACAATCCTTGCTCCCATTTAGAAACAGTTTGCCGCACGACGTTCAGCTTGACAGCAAGATCCTGCTGCGAAAGTCCTTTTGACTTTCTGATTGCTTTAATGTTTTCATTAAGCATTAGGGATGCCCCCTTTCTTGTTATCGTTACCATTATTGTAGTATGAATTGCCCATTGCCACAAGCAACGTATCTTAACATTTTTAGAAAAACTATCGACAAGTGTACTTGGCAATGTTATGATGAAGATACGACAAGAAAACTTGGCAATTCGATTTGGAGGCTTCCATTATGAACAAGGATGAAATTTTAGCAAAAAGCAGAGCGGAAAATAGAAATAAGGACGTATACGAGCAAGAAGTTATAAAGCAGGCAAGTCAAAAGGCAGTTGTGGTTCAGATGGCTTTGGCGACGCTCTTTTTCGCGATACAGATATTTGTCGGAAAAGGTACAAACTGGGGACTCTGGGCACTTGTCTTTAGCGCAAATATGACGATTTCCTGGGTGAAATATATTAAACTTCATCGTAAGTATGAGCTTGGGATAGCAATTGCCTATACGATATTGGTATTCGTAATGTCCGGATGCTATATTTATGACCTGAGCGTATCTTCCACAATTTTGTAGGGCGGTGGAAAATATGGATGACAAGCTGATATTAAAAAATCGCCTTAAAGAAACACGGATGGAATTGAAATTATCACAGAAGCGGCTGGCAGATATGGTTGGCGTGTCTCGGAACACGATCAGCTCCATTGAAACAGGACAGTTCAATCCTACAGCGAAACTGGCGCTGATTCTCTGTACTGCATTGGACAAAAAGTTTGAAGATTTGTTTTACTTTTGAATATGCTTGTAGACAGGCATTATTGTAAATTGTGTGTTCCTATTCTTTGATTTGGATTTGAGATATTGTTTCGGATAGGGGTTATAAATCCTATTGATTTGTGGAGATATAAGATGAATGGATTATTATTGCAGAAGAAAGAGAGTGTAAAGAGAGATTTGGGAAGGCATATGTTGAGTATATGAAGAAGGTAAGGCGCTATATCTGACAAATTCTTTTGCATCGCAAAATGAACGTTTAAGGAGGAATATCATGCTTGAAAATATACCATCCAAATCAACTATGACTGAACTGCTGGGCCCATCTTTGTTCGAAGTCTGGCAGGAGTTATGCTGGGCTATTGATGAGAAATACGAAATGGAACGACTATGGAATACCGGTGGTAAGAAGTGGACTTACGAGTACAAATATCGTAGAGGCGGTAAAACTCTTTGCTGTCTATATGCAAAAAGTAATTGCGTTGGTTTCCTGATTATTTTTGGAAAGGATGAAAGAACCAAATTTGAAGCTATAAGAGGCAGTCTTTCTGATGCTGTTTGCAGAAAATATGATGAAGCAGAAACCTATCACGATGGAAAATGGGTAATGTTTGAACCGACCAATACCGATGAGTTCGATGATTATATTAAATTGTTAGCTATGAAAAGAAAGCCAAATCGGAAATGACAATTCCAGTTTAACAGCTTGAGACTTTAGAATAGAACGGATTTGAGGGAGGTTATATATGCGCACAGAAAAAGAGATGTTTGATATCATTATCGATACAGCCAGGTCGGATGACCGTGTGCTGGCAGCATATCTGAAAGGTTCAAGGGCAAATCCCAATGTCCCCAGGGATATTTATCAGGATTTTGATATTATGTATGTAGTGAAAGAGACAGAAAGTTTTCGCGCTGATACGTCGTGGATGAATCCATTTGGAAAAGTTATTCTGAAACAGGAGCAGGATGATGCGTATGGTTATGGAGAACGTTTTGGCCTGCGCAGCCATTATGATAAAACCTATTCCTGGCTGCTGATATTTGAAGATGGAAACCGCATTGATATCGGTGTTGAAACTTTGGAAACTATGAAAGAGGGGAGCAACAGAAATAAACTGTTCCTTCCGCTTATAGATAAAACGGGATGTCTTCCCCAGCTGCCTCCGCCTACAGACGAGGAATTTTACGTCAGAAAACCCACAGAAGCGCAATTTCAGGGCTGCTGTAATGAATTTTTCTGGTCGCTCTGTGATGTTGTCAAAGGAATCTTTAGAGATGAACTTCCATTTGCTATGACGACTTATTATGATCAGGCCCACCATATGCTTGAAGTCATGCTGGGATGGTATATCGGAAGTAAGACAGCATATTCTGTTTCCTGTGGAAAACAGAATAAATATTTTAAACGATATCTTCCGGAAAATGTTTACCTGCTATATGAGGAGACCTTCCCTGACAGCAACTATGAACATTTCAGGGAGGCCATTAAAACTTCATGCAGACTGTTTCGTGAAATGGCAGTGCTGATTGCCGAGAGCCTTGGATGCACATATCCGGAGGAATTTGAGCAGGGATTTATGAAGTATACGAAAGCGGTTAGTAGTGATTGAGGAAAGGGTGGATCTGATGCATGGACAATGAAAAAGTTTATAAAATGGAATTTGCGAAAATTTATCCTCTTTTGGTAAACAAGGCTGTCAGAAAAGGACGGTCGAAAGAGGAAGTAGACGAGATCATCTGTTGGCTTACAGGATATAAACCGGAAGACTTGGAAAGGATGGCTTCAACATCTGTTAATTATGAAGAGTTTTTCAACAGTGCCCCGGAAATGAACGAAAATAGAAAACGGATCAAAGGTGTTGTCTGTGGAATACGGGTAGAAGATATCCAAGAACCTCTTATGCAAGAAATTCGATATTTGGATAAATTGATCGATGAACTGGCAAAAGGGAAGAAGCTGGATAAAATTTTGCGGATAAGGGAATAAAGGAATTGGAACTCTCTGTTACGAGAGCAACGGAGGTGAGATAATGTACGAATTAATACAATTGTCAGAGCATGATTACTATATTGACTGCCCGGCCAAAATCGGACTGATAAAAGCAAGCGATAATGAAGTTGTACTGATTGATAGCGGTAATGATAAAGATGCTGGAAAAAAGGTCTGCCGCATCCTGGAATCAAAAGGCTGGAATCTGAAAGCAATTTTTAACACGCATTCTCATGCAGACCATATTGGTGGAAATTACTTTTTACAGAAGAAAACCGGGTGTAAGATTTACGCAAAAGACATGGAATATATTTATTCCAATATGCCTGTATTGGAACCGATCGGCCTTTATGGCGGCCGTCCTTTCAAAGAATTGAAGAATAAGTTTCTTATGGCGCAGGGAAGCAATGTACTTCCCCTTACAAGCGATATTCTGCCCGAATATATGGAGCTTTTGGAATTGCCGGGCCATTGCTTCGACATGGTTGGTTTTCGGACTAAGGACGGAACAGCTTATATTGCGGACAGTGTATCTTCAGAGGAAACACTTGGGAAGTATGGCGTCAGTTATCTTTGGGATCCTGAAAAGACGCTGCAGACGTTGGAATATATTCAGACATTGGATGTGGCGCGCTTTGTACCATCCCATGCTCCTGTCATGACGGATATCAGGGAACTGGCACAGCTTAACCGCAGAGCAATTACAGAAATCAAAGGGAAAATCAGGGAACTGTGTAATACGCCGATTACATTTGAAGTGCTGCTGAAGAATATTTTCGATGCATATGATCTTCAGATGTCAGCGCAGCAGTATGCGCTTATTGGCAGTACGATCCGTTCCTATCTCTCAAATATGTATGAAGAAAAAGAAATTTTTTTCAGTTTTAAAGACAATCAGATGATCTGGCAGACAGTATTGGAGGAGAAAGATGAAATTAAAAAATATATTGATCGTTGTTAAGGATATCGAAAAATCAAAGAAGTTTTATCATGATCTGTTTGGATTGGATATGGTGCTTGATAATGGTGGCAATATGATTTTAACGGAAGGTCTTGTGCTTCAGGATGAAAAAATCTGGAAAAATTTTTTGAAAAAGGAGGTTATTCCGGAGAACAATTCCTGTGAATTGTATTTTGAAGAACATGATATAGATGCATTTGCTCAAAAACTTGAAAAATTATATCCATTAACAAAATATGTCAGCGAACTTATGACCCATGACTGGGGACAGAAAGTGATTCGTTTTTATGATCCGGACGGTAACCTGATTGAAGTAGGGACGCCGATGCAGTCATAGTGGAAGATAAGAATTGAGGGGGAACTATGTGGAATCGAAAGAACTTAAAGAAAAATGGGAAAAAAAACCTGAAGAAAAATTATTGGAGAATTTTGGGAATCAGTATTCTTGTTGCCTTTATCGCAAGTGGTATGAAAGTAACGCATCAGGTGGACAATGCGGCGATGTATTTCGTAGGAGGCAGATTTGATCTTCCAAGCAATGCGCAGATTGTAAATGACTGGTATTTCAGTATAAGAGAATCAGATGCCCCGCAGAACAATCAGGTGCTTGAATTTCTGGGAGAACACTATACTCCAAAAAAGGGAGCGCTGGCACATATCTATAATCGCATGACAGAAGAAAAATCAGCACTATATGGGTTTATTAATGCAATGAACGACTTTATTTTTAAGGATAAAGCGACAGAAGGTATGATTATTCTTGCAGGCGTTTTTCTGATGATCTTATTCCTTGCGCTGGTCAGCAATGTGCTTGCAGTTGGGCAGTGTCGTTTCCTTTTGGAAAACCGTACATACAGACAAAGTAAAATGGGAAGGCTGGCATTTCCGTGGAGGGTAAAACGATGGAAGGCAACCGCCTTCACCATGTTTGAGAGATCCTTTTTGATCTTTCTGTGGGACTTGACGATCATCGGGGGAATCATCAAGAGATATTCTTACAAAATGATTCCTTACATTCTTGCAGAAAATCCGGATATCGGACATAAGGAAGCCTTTGCATTGTCAAAAAGGATGATGAAAGGGAATAAGATGCGGGGATTTCTGCTTGATTTTTCTTTTCTGGGGTGGCGGATACTGAGTGCTTTCACATTAGGTATTCTGGGGTATGTATGGATCAAGCCATACACAGAGACTGTGTGGGCGGAGGTTTATGCTGCTCTCAGGCAAGAAGCGCTGGAACAGGGATACAGCGGAGTGGAGTATTTAAATGATAAGCTTTTGTTTGAAGAATCTGATGCTGAAGAGTATCCGGTAGAATTGTACCCGCTTTATAATCCTGAGACTAAAACCTGGATCCGGATCAATTACCGAAGAAAATATACAGTCTGTTCATTGATTCTGATGTTTTTTTCCTTTTCAGTAATCGGATGGCTCTGGGAAGTTTCGCTCCACTTATTCGGGGATGGAGTATTTGTCAACCGGGGATTTTTCCACGGGCCATGGCTTCCGATTTATGGAGCCGGCGGCGTTTTGATCGTAGCCTTGTTGAAGCGCTTTGTAGATAAACCGCTTATTTTGTTCTTTTTGACAATGGTTGTCTGCGGAATAGTTGAATATACTGCGGGATTTATTCTTTGGGAGACAAAACACATGTACTGGTGGAACTATTCCGGATATTTTCTTAATCTGCATGGAAGGATATGTGCAGAAGGGCTGATTGTTTTCGGCTTGGGCGGATGTGCATTTATATATATAATCGCGCCGTTCTTTGATGAGATTTTCAAGAAAATTCCACGCCGCGCGGCAATTATTTTATGTGTGATCCTGTTAAGTGTTTTTGCGGCAGACAGTGTTTACTCAGCTGTTTATCCTAACAGCGGAGCCGGAATCACGGATTATGAGAATCACGGATAAAAATCCCTGGTTTGCGTGGAAAGAGATTTAACAGTATTTTTATGGAATTTTTCTTTTGATCCGGATGCTGTACCGGAAAGGATATATGAATCACTATACAGGGCTGGAGGAAGATTTTGCAGTGAAATTGGCGGAAGAAGTGCCCTGTATCAGCAGGGAAGATGCCGAAAAACTGATTTAAATCACCACATAATATATAGGAGGGAATTTGAAATGGACTATCGAAAACTGCCTCATGGAGAGGAAGAAATCAGTGTAATCGGACTGGGTACCAGTTCTATTGGCGCTGCCGGTGATAAGGAAATTGAAGCGGTAATGACACTGGCACTGGAAAAAGGAATCAATTATTTTGATCAAGCGCTCTGTTGACTGGCAGCTTAATGCTCTGAAAACAGACTATCGGACTTTCTTCCCATACGCCCAGCGTGGTGTACGAGGTGTTAGATTCAGGAATTTTGGATATGCTGATGTTCAGTATCAATCCTGCCTATGATTATCAAAAAGAAGGCGATTATGCCATTGGAGGCGTGAATGAAAGACAAAATCTTTACCGTCGCTGTGAGAGTGAGGGAGTTGGAATTTCAGTTATGAAAGCTTTTGCCGGCGGACAGCTGCTGAATGCAAAGACTTCCCCATTTGGCAAAGCTTTGACAGAGTATCAGTGTATTCAGTATGCGCTGAATAAACCAGGCGTTATTACAGTACTGCCAGGAGTGAGAAGTTGTCAGGATTTAAGACGTATCTTGGGATTTACTGATGCTTCACCCAAAGAAAAGGATTACTCGATTTTGGGAACATTTGCGCCGCAGGAAGCAGAAGGCTCATGTGTGTATTGCAATCACTGCCAGCCATGTCCTGCCGGACTGGATGTGGGGCTTATTAATAAATATTATGATCTGGCACTTACCGGAGATGATCTGGCTAAATACCATTATGCAAGTCTTAATAAAAAGGCGAAAGACTGTATACAATGTGGACACTGTGATTCCCGTTGTCCGTTCCATGTTAGCCAAGTGGAGAGGATGGAAAAGATCAGAGAGTATTTTGGAGAATGATTCGTCATTCCACTCCCCAAAGGGACGGAACTTACTGTGTGTTCCGTCCCTTTGCGCCGCGGTGCCTGCTGCCGTTTCCGGAATGATTCTCACGGCCCGTCCCGGTATTCTTTCTGCTATTTTCTCCATTATCGTCTACATTGCCCGATAATTGGCTGATCCGCTCTCTGATCTCGCGCATTGTCATGCTCTGAATTTCTTCAACGGTAATTGTGGGATCAAGCTTTTGCAGCTCTAAAAATGCTTTGTATTTTCCATAGGAAAGACCGCTTTCATGCGCTTTTTCCACTTCTTCCGAATGAGTATAATAACAATAGGTATTGTCTCTTCCAGCTGTACAGGACTGCATATCGGAAAGGACCTCTTCGGATTGTAAGTTGTCTGTTCCGACAACGGCAATCGTCATAACTTCGTTATTTTCCAATAATGTCAGTATTTCTTCACTGTCTATGATCTTGTTTACCGCTTCCGAATAATCCATAAATTTTATATCGAGAGAGTCCGTTAATTCCTTCCCGTCATCATTGTAACTTTCAAAAGAAATGATGCGGTTGAAGCGGTTTACGCCTAATTCCACAGAGGGATTGATGTCTATGCTGATCTGCACTGTAGGAGTAAAATAGAGCCAGTACCCGCCGATCAGAAGGAAGGCGACGCACGCAAAAGCCGATGCCAGGTATTTGAAATTAGCAGTCTTTTCCTGTTTGTATCCTTTTGTCTTTTGGAAGATAAAATCTTTTGTTTTGTCTTTTAATTCGTTTTCTGCCTGTACCTGATCAAAGGCTTGCCGGATTTTATCATTCATATTCCTCACCTCCCAGCTTTTCTCGAAGCATTTGCCTGGAACGGGTCAGGAGCGTATAAATCGTATTTACCTTTTTCCCCAGAATCTGACTGATTTCCGGAGCAGTGCAGCCCTCATAGTAATGTAAATATACAACCTCTCTGTATTTTTGCGGAAGTGATAATACGGCCTCCAAAACTTCTCTGTGATCCTCCTGCATTTCTGTGGAATGTTCCCAAATTTCATCCAGTGATGTGACATGACTGTGAAAAAAATTTCTGAGCAGATCTTTACACGCATTGATTGCAACACGAATGAACCATGCTTTCTCGTGTTCTTCATTTTCAAAGGCAGCCGAACTGAGGACATATTTTAAAAATACCGTCTGAAATATATCCTCGGTATCAGCATAATTTTTCAAATGTATCATACAAAGCCGCCGAACCATATCAGAGTACTGTTCGATAGCTCTGGTTACCTCTTGCTCACTCCGCATTGAATTATCCCCTGCTATTTGTTATGACAGCCGCGAAATCCTCTTCCATGTTTTGCGCCATAGTTGTCACAGATTCCATCTCCATCGGCGTCAACAAAATTTTCATTACATTTTTCACGGCAAAGCTGATTTTTGTCGCTGTTGTCGCAAATTCCATCATTATCTGCGTCAATATAGCGGCAGGCGTTTCCTATATAGCGGCAAACGCCGTCACCACCAGTATTTACAGGATTCTTTCCATATTCCGCTCCAGCCGCAAATGTGCTTGCCGTTCCAAGTGTCAGCACAGCTGCTGCCGTTAAAATACCCACGACTGTTCTGTTCATTTTCCGCTTCATTCTTAATTCCTCCTACCTCATTTATTTAAGATATATCTTACCTGTTTCACTTATAATACGACTGGAAGAACAGAATCCATTCATTTTTTGATAATTTATTTTGGTTTATTATAGCATATTATTTCGAGGAAGCAGGAGTTTCTGTCCCTTTCTCTTTGCTCGATTTAATTTTCAGGATAATCTGTATATGTATAATTTTGAAGAATACGCCCAAATATCAAACATATGATAACGCCAGTAATTCCCAGAAGGAAGAGCATAAACGCTGCACCGGATCCTTTGCCTGTTCCAAACAGACGGGCGGCCAAACTACCGACAGCGACAGAACGCATCAGAGGCTCACACACCTTATCTACCATGCCGCCTCCTACAAACAGCCCTATAGGAATGGTAAAAAACTGCAGAGTGTTTCTGCAGGAATAAACCCGTCCCTGCATTTCCAGAGGAATGGATGTCCTTAGGATAACATCAAGATTCGCATTCATTACAGGAACGAAAAACCATCCAATCAGTTGCCCAAGACACCATAAAATCGGCGAATCAGAAAATGACAAAAGGAAATTCTCTGTCCCAAGAGAAAACAGCATCGTAAGGTAGATTACCCGGATGCGGTTCTTTGGAGCGGGGAGAAGTACAGTTGCCAGACTTCCGACTAAAGTTGCGATTCCGGCACAGGAACTGACGATTCCAAGAATGGCCTCGCCGCCGTTTGCTTTAGGAAGAATCAAAGCTGGAAGAACTGCATCAAAAGCGGATGCAACAAAATTGATTCCTGCAAGAAACAGTATCAATGTAAGAATGAGCCGGTTATTGTTTAAATAGCTAAGACCTGACCTGACAGTTTCTATAAAAGATTCTTTCTTGGCGAAATCTCTTTCTTGACCGGAAGGAATATTTACCTTAAAAAGAAGTGCCAGAAAGGCAATTGCAAAAGTAGTCAGATCAATAGAAATTACTGCCTCCATTCCCAGAAGGGAGAATACGGCTGTGGCAAGCACAGGATTAAAAATTGTAATCAGGGAATTGGAAAGAGATTTCAGTCCGCTTGCCTTTTGATAATATTTGTCCGGTATAATTATTGTCATTGCCACATCGCTGGCTGGCTGCTGTACTGAATTCATCAGACCGCTGATGGCATTTAAGAGATACATGTGAACCGGTTGAAGAAGTTCTGCTTTCAGGAGAAAGAGAACTATTACACTACAGCAGGCGGCAAAAGTATCACATGCCAACATAATTTTTTTCTTGTTCCAACGGTCGCTGAAAGCACCGGCAAAGATACTTGTAGCAACATAGGGGGCATAGGAACAAATGGACAGAAGAGCTGTTTGGAGTGCGGATCCTGTCTTCTGATACAACCACAGAGTCAACGCAAAACCTGTCATGGAACTGCCGAGCTGAGACAGTGACTGTGTACTCCACAAAATTAGAAATGTTTTTAAATCTGTTATTAAATTTTTCATTGTTATACTTTGCTCCTTTGATGTTTTATTTTCAAATATTTTGTGAGAGAAATATGGACATCAAAAAGCAAAGTCTGAGGACAGGTCGTTTCAGACCATACGCGCAGCAATTTTGCTTTTTAAGCATTATGACTGCGCTGCCTCTCCATGCAACGTCCTCAGACTTTGCATGGAGCGATTGCAATACATAACATTGTCAAATACCTCCGGATCTTATATACTAATGATAGTATATGCTGGGCTGCAGATTCCTGTCAACTGGAGGAGGAAAGGGAAAATGTAAATATGAAAGGAGGCAGGTAAATGGCATATTTTGAATATCGCGGAAAATCTGTTTATTATGGAGAATACGGTCAGGGAACACCTCTTATTTTTCTACATGGAAATACCGCTTCTTCCAAAATGTTTGAGCTTCTTATGCCATTATATTCAGAAAAATTTCGGTGCATATTGATTGATTTTCTGGGGAATGGGAAGTCTGACAGAATAGAAAAATTTTCACCGGATATGTGGTTTGATGAAGCAATGCAGACCATTGCACTTGTGGAACATTTACATTTGCGCGGCGTCAGTCTGGCAGGAACCAGCGGAGGGGCATGGGCGGCCATGAATGCGGCGTTAGAGCGTCCGGATTTATTTGACAGAATTGTAGCGGACAGTTTTGACGGCCGGACACTCAATGAACATTTTGCAGATAATCTTTTGAAAGAAAGAGAAGGAGCAAAAGCAGATCTTCAGGCCAGACAGTTCTATGAATGGTGCCAGGGAGCGGACTGGGAAAAAGTAGTCGATCTTGATACAGAGGCGCTGCTTCAGTGCGCAAAGGAAAAGACTCCTTTGTTTCGGAAACCATTGGAAGAGCTGAAAGTTCCTGTCTTGCTTTTAGGGAGCAGGGAAGACGAGATGTGCCGGGGAAATTTAGAACAGGAGTATAAAGAAATGGCGGCTTCTATTCCGGAGGCATCTGTTTATATGTTTCCACATGGCGGGCATCCTGCCATAGCCTCAAACGCCGAAGAAGCAGCCGGAGTTATCGAGATCTTTTTAAAAGGGGGAAAATAAATGAAACGATTTTTTAATACCTTATCGGTTATCATGCTCGTTCTTTTGGTTATATGTGCGGTGCTGTATTTTGTAAAAGGAGTTTTCCTGCCCGTCAGCGGCATGGTGCTGATCTTGTTTATCATTGCTGTGGCAGGTACCCAAAAGTACAGAGACAAGAAATAAAATAATATCTCATAGATACGCAAACCAACAACAGGATTATAGAACTTATTTACAGAGTTCGTCAAAATACTCTTGTCAAATACATTTGACAATGGTAAAAACCCGGGAAATGCAGGGTGTCAAAGAGGTTTGATAGACAGATCTTTTCCCTTTGATTTAAATTTGAGCTACAAGGAGACAGAAAAATGGAACTGGGAAAACAGATTAAAAAATATCGAAATGAAAGGTCATTATCTCAAGATGCACTGGCAGAAAAAATATACGTTTCAAGGCAGACAATCTCAAATTGGGAGAATGATAAAAGTTATCCGGATGTTAATAGTCTTGTTTTGCTAAGTGAAGCATTTAACGTCTCTTTAGATCAATTAATCAAAGGAGATGTCGCAATGATGAAAAAACAAATTGTAGAAGAAGAACAGAAGAATTTCAAAAATTTAAGCGGTATATTCAGTATATTCCTGCTGGCAACAATCATTACTCCGGTTCCGCTGGTGCACTTCCTGTCCTATGTAGGGGCTGGAATCTGGATCGTGATCGCGTGTCTGGGAATTTATTTTTCCATTCTCGTAGAAAAAAAGAAAAAAGAACTGGATATTCAGACATATAAAGAAATTGTGGCTTTCTGGGAAGGAAAAAGCCTTACTGAAATCGAAAAGGCAAGAGAAGAAGGAAAGAGACCATACCAGACAATTGTTTATACTGTCGGGGCAGGAGTCATCGGAGCGGTCGTTACTCTGTTCTTTTTATGGATTTTAGGCGTGTAGAGTATAGATCATCCGGTTGGAGAATTTGAAAAATGGAAAGCACAAAAAGTCGGCTTTTATAAGTCGACTTTTTCAAATCTGCAGACAGAGATACGATAGGAAAATATAAGAAAAGTGATGTAACATAAGATACCAAGCAATAGGAAAGGTATCTGTCTGAAAAGGTCACGGGGAATGCTGCTGTCCAGATAGGAAAAGACCGGGAAGTGAACAGATCCTTCAGCAATTATCATTAAAAGCAGCATGGGAATGGCTGCAACTATGAAAGCTTTTCCGGCTTTATACCCATTTTTATAATAGGCCGGGAAAAATATCAGATCAAAAACAGCATAAATAATAAGACCAAATCCATACCAGGCTACGGTTGTGTCTATTCCTACCGGATTATTTCCAACTCCCAGAATGTGCCGGAGAAAAAGACAGGGGATGGAGATGAGAAGTTGGAAGATTTGCAAAGAGACGGCCAGCAGAAATTTTCCTTTTACGTTTTCTCGCTTTGTGACAGGCAGAATGGATGTATACCAGGTATCATTTGTTTCCCTTGCATAGAGTAAGGTCAGATAAAGAGCCAGACATCCAAACATAAAGATGACGGTATATGGATAGGCCGGCACAATAACCAGACATCCCAGAAAAGCAAATACAATAGAAGTAGGATGGGCGGCAAGAGTTAATTCTTTATAAAGCAGTTTCATATAGATCGCTCCTTTCTGTTCGCAGCATAATTTCCTCCAGCGTAAGTTCTCCGGTGTCTTCCGGAGACTTCAGATAGTCAAAAGAACGGAGAAAAGTTTCTTTGTCTGAACTTTTTAAAACCTGTCCTCTTTGTATATAAGTGATATCATCCGCACAGTGATCCAGGTCTGATGTGATATGGGTAGAGAATAGGACAGATTTCTCCTTGTCTTTTACAATGTGGGTAAAGATGTGGAGAATTTCATCCCTGGATACAGGATCCAGACCGGAGGTGGGTTCATCAAGCAGATAGAGTCGGGCATTATGGGAAAGGGCAAGGGCCAGTAAATATTTTACCTTCATCCCGTTAGAAAGTGATTTGAATATTTTGTTTTCGTCCAGAGAGAACTGCCGAAGGTAGTTCTCGTATTTTTGCTGATCCCATTCCGGGTAAAAAGTTCTGGTGACAGCAGTAATAGCGGACAGCTTTTTCAAAGGGTAAAAGTCAATACCGCCGAACACTACACCAATGTTTTGTTTACATGCTTTCTCATTCTGAAAAAAATCCTTCCCGAACATAGTGACCGTTCCCTGATCCGGTTTTACGATGTTCAGCATAGATTTTAAAATCGTACTTTTCCCGGCCCCGTTTTTCCCCACAAGCCCCATGATCCGACCTGGTTTAAGCGTAAAAGATACATCCTGAAGACTAAATCCGGGATAATGTTTGCTTAAATGTTCTATTTTCAGCAGATCCGTCATTGTTCTTCCTCCTTTTCGCTGGCATTGAGGAGAGTTTGTAAAAAGGTCATTTGGTGAAGAACTGTATCTTCCGGGATCAGCGCAATTCCGGCGCTTTCCGCAGTTTCATCTCCCAGTACGATCAAAAGGTTGCCTGGTTCTATGTGAAAAATATCCCTTGCCTTTTTGGGAAGGACGATCTGTCCTCGTTCGCCAACCTTGACAGTTCCAAAAAGATGTTTCCCGCGCGGTGGAATTGGGATTTTGGCTTCTCCCTGGTCAAAATGGATGAGATCGTCTATAGAGACATTATAAAGCTTTGCCAGAGCATCGCAGTTAAGGATATCAGGTACGGTTTCTCCGGATTCCCATTTCGCGACAGCCTGCCGTGATACACCGATTTTTTCCGCCACTTCTTCCTGAGAATACTTGTGGTATTGACGAAGTGCCGATAAATTCAGAGAAATCAAATTGGATTGTTTTTTCATGTATTTCATACCTCCTTTTCTCTTATTATACTGGATCTATCCTGTATTTCTACCAACTGAACATAACAGAAAAAGTCTGTTTCAGTTGCGGCTTTCAGAAAGATTGGAAGCATTGAAAAAGAATGACAGGAAGAAGGCAGGGTGATATAATATAGTCATTCATTATTGTAAGAGAAAAGTAGTCAGAGTCTTAAAAAAGATTGCTTTAGCTTTATGAGGAGGAGAAATATGGCAAGTTATTATGACGAGGATCTTCACCGGCTTCATCAGGAGACGCTGGAGAAGAAAGGAATAGAGGCAATGCTTTCCGATCTTCAGATACAGAAAGAAGAACTGGAGAAAAAATCAAAAGATTTGGAAAAGTCAATGAACGAGGAGCAGGAAGATGTAGAACGCCTTAACAAGGGAAGTCTTACCGCGTTCTTTTACAGGGTATCCGGGAAGCTGGAAGAAAAGCTGACGAAAGAGGAAGAAGAAGCCCGTGCGGCGGCTATAAAATGGGAGGCGGCAAAAGCTTCCCTGCAGTCAGTAAATGAGGATATTGCACGTTATCAAAGCCGGCTCCTGGAACTAGAAAACTGTGATACAGAATATGAAACGGCGCTGGCAGAAAAAATGGAAGCGATCAAGTCATCGGAGACTCCGGAGGCAGAGAAAATCCTGCAGCTGGAAAGGAATCTGACATTTTTTGAAACACAGGAAAAAGAAATCGACGAAGCCATAAGTGCCGGGGAGAGGGCACTTCAGATAGCACGGGAGGTATTGGATGAACTTGGCGGAGCGCAGAACTGGGGGATTGTAGATATGGCGGGCGGTGATTTAATAGCTGATGTTATAAAATACAGCCATCTGAATACGGCACAGTCTAAAATCAATTCGCTCCAATTGGCGCTGCGCAGGTTCCGGACAGAACTGTCAGATGTTTCAAAGGGGATATCAGGAGATATCAGAGTGGAGGTTGGAGATTTCCTGTATTTTGCCGATTATTTCTTTGATAATCTTTTTACAGATTGGATGGTTTACGGCAAGATCAAGAATGCGAAAGAAAAAGCCCAGCAAACCCGAGTACAATTGGAAAATGCGCTGGAGAACCTGAATCAAATGAAAGAAGAGTTCCAAAACAGGCAGGCGCAGGCGAAAAAAGATCTGGAACAAACAGCGCTGGATCTTAAATTGTAATATTAAAAAGGCAGGAGGCAGAAATTTTGCAATTCTGCAATAAATCGTTCTGCAATGGGAGTAAACACCTGCTGTTTCTTCCAGATAATATACATTTGCGTTTCCAGTACGGGAAAAAGCGGTCGGAATACAAGACCGCTTTTTTCACTTGTATCGATCAGATGGTCAAAGGTAAGAAGATAGCCCAGACCTTCCCGGGCGAAGACAGAGCCATTATAGGAAAGGCGAAAGGAGCCTTCCAAGCGTAGTTCATCCATGCGGTTCTGGCACCATCTGGGAAGATCAGCCCTCCAGCTTTGTTCCGAACAAAAGAGGGGAAGACCTTTCAGATCATCAAAAGTAATCTGTTCTTTCTGTGCAAGAGGACTGTCAGAAGGCATAATGACGCCCCAGCGGTCGCCGCCGGGCATCTTCAGAACATTATATTTTTCGTAATCCGGTTCCTCTACAATAACTGCAAAATCAAGAATGCCTTTGTCCAGTTTCTCTGTGACCTGTTCTGTGTCGCCGCTGGTGATGTGATAGTGAAAATCCGGATACTGTTCTTTGAAACGTTTGATCACCCGTGCCAGATGGCGGATCTGATAAGATTCAGCACAGCCGAAATAAATATTCCCGCCGACAATATCATCCATAGCTGAAAATTCTTCCAGGATCTTGTCAGCCATAGAAAGGAGATCCTCGGCACGTTTTCTAAGCAGCATTCCCTCTTCTGTCAGTTCGATGGAAAAGCTGTGTCTAAGAAACAACTTTTTGCCCAGCTCATTTTCCAAGGCCTGCATCTGTTTTGAAAGGGTGGGCTGGGTGACGTGAAGGATTTCTGCGGCCCGGGTCATATTTTCCTCTCTGGCAATTGCCATAAAATAGCGAAGTGTACGAATTTCCATAGGAATCTCCTTTCCCGTTTTTTCTCATGTCCGAATCATTCTCTTACACTTAAGGGTCAATTGAAAAATTAGTTGCAACATAGGTCGTTGCAGTTAGAATTATAAGGCA
>OGYY01001492.1_pt1 | contig 20094 bp, 19 predicted proteins | sample 1576671 | NCBI WGS metagenome assembly OGYY01 (sample SAMEA3541593, study PRJEB24748) | human gut metagenome | biome: human gut; feature: human-associated habitat; material: faeces | place: China | collected 2012 | reverse complement strand
CGTGATCCCCAAGGAGATCCGCCGCACCATGCGTATCCGTGAGGGCGACCCGTTGGAGATCTACACCACACGGGACGGGGAAGTCATTTTCAAGAAGTACTCCCTCATCGGCGGGCTGGAGGACTTCGCCGCCCAATTCTGCGACACCCTGTCCCGCAACACGGATTTCACCGCCGCTGTCACCGACCGGGACGGCATCGTGGCCGTAGCCGGAGCCGGGAAGCGGGAGCTGCTGGGCAAGAACCTTTCTCCGCAGCTGGAGCAGATCATGGAGCAGCGCGGCATCTATCAGTACCGCTCCGGGCAGGAGCGGCTGCCGGTCTCCGAGAGCGCCGGGCAGTACGCGGCGGCGGTGGCCGCCCCCATCCTGTGCGGCGGCGACGTGTTGGGGCTGGTACTCTTTGTCTCAGCGGAGGATCGTCTCCCCGGCGAGGGGGAGTACAAGCTGGCCCAAGCCGTGGCGGGTTTTCTGGGCAAGCACATGGAGACCTGACTGCAAAGGGAGCCGGGAGAGCGATGCTCTCCCGGCTCTCTTTGCCCGTTTATCCCAGCAGCTCGAAGGCTCCATGGATCAGCATACAGACCGCCATCCCCACCGCCGTCGGCAGCACCATGGCCAGCAGCGTCCACCGGTAGCCGCCGGTCTCCCGGCGGATGGTGAGGCAGGTGGTGCCGCAGGGGAAGTGCAGCAGGCACAGAGCCATCATACACAGGGCCGTCTCCGTGGTCCAGCCGCTGTGCAGCAAAATGGCCCGCAGCGCCTCCAGCCCGCTGCACTCCGTCAGCGTCCCGGTGTGCAGATAGCCCATCAGCAGAATGGGCAGCACGATCTCATTGGCGGGAAAGCCCAGCAGAAAGGCCAGCAGCACCATGCCGTCCAGCCCCATGAGCCGTCCCAGCGGGGACAGTACCCCGGCGGCCCGCTCCAGCAGAGAGACGCCCCCGGCGTCCATGTTCCCCATCCCCCAGATCAGCAGCCCCGCCGGGGCCGTCACCGTCAGCGCCCGTCCCAGCACAAACACCGTTCGATCCAGCAGGGAGCGCACCAGCACCCGCCCCACCTGGGGCAGGCGATAGGGCGGCAGCTCCAGCGAAAAAAAGGAGGGCTGTCCTCGCAGCACCGTGGCGCTCAGCAGCTTGGACATGGCCAGCGTCATGGCCACGCAGAACACGATGACCCCTAAAAACACCGCCGCTGCCAGTGCCGACCGCCCCGGTCCGGCGGCATCCCCCAGAAAGAACAGGCTAATCAGGGCGATCAGCGTAGGGAAGCGGCCGTTGCATGGAACGAAGCAGTTGGTGAGGATGGCCACCAGCCGCTCTCTGGGGCTGGCAATGATGCGGCAGCCGGTGACGCCGCAGGCGTTGCAGCCGAAGCCCATGGCCATGGTGAGGCTCTGCCGCCCGCAGGCGCCCGCCGCCCGGAAGCACCGATCCATGCAGAAGGCCACTCTGGGCAGATACCCGGCGTCCTCCAGCAGCGTGAACAGGGGGAAGAAGATGGCCATGGGGGGCAGCATCACCGCCACCACCCACGCCACCGTCCGGTAGATGCCGTCCACCACAGCCCCCTGCACCCACCCCGGCGCTCCTGCCAGCAGACCCCGCAGTGGTTCCTCCAGCGCCGTCAGCCACCGGCTCAGCAGCCGGGAGGGGGCATTGGCCCCCTGTATGGTCAGGTAGAACACCAGCCCCAGCAGCAAAAGCATCACCGGAAAGCCTGTAAGCCGGGAGGTCAGCAGCCGATCCAGCCGCCGGTCCGGGGCGTGGGGGTCTGGCCCGGCGCACCGGACGCACTGCCGCCCGATCTCCTCCGCCAGCGCCACCACCGACGCCGTCAGGCTGTCCCGCAGGGCCTGCCCGGAGAGCGCTCCCAGCCGTTGCTGCGCCCGCTGCCACAGGGACTGTTCCTCCTCTGTGGGAGGGCTTCCCCACAGCAGCGCCACGGCCCGGCGGCGGGACATTCCCGTCTCCAGCAGTCCCAGCGCCGCCTCCACCGGCGGGACGTAGGTCAGCTTCCAGCCGTCCTCCCACGACTCCCGGCGGCACATCGCTGCCGCCTGCCGCCGCAGCTCCGCCAAGCCCTTTCCGCTGCGGGCGGCGGTGGCCACCACCGGCACATCCAGCAGCTGCCCCAGACGCTCTGTTTGGGGTGTGACACCCCGGCGGGCCGCCTCGTCCATGAGATTCACGCACAGCACCAGCCGCTGGGTCTGCTGGCGGAGCTGCAGGGCCAAAATCAGCCCTCGCCGCAGGCAGGAGGCGTCCACTACCACAATGACGGCATCCGCCTGCCCGCTCTGCAAAAACGCCCCGGCCACTTCCTCCTCCGGCGAATCCGCCGCCAGAGAATAGGTCCCCGGCAGATCCACCAGCCGGAACCGCTGCCCCGCCTGCGAAAAATAACCCTCCGCCCGCTCCACGGTCTTGCCGGGCCAGTTGCCCGTGTGCTGGCGCAGCCCTGTCAGGCGGTTGAACACGGTGCTTTTTCCCACATTGGGGTTTCCCGCCAGCGCCACGGTATATGTATGCTCCACCCTACCTCCTCCTTCCCTGCGGATAGACCATTGTATGCCTGTCACCTCCGCCGGGTGCGGGGAGGGTGCGGATGGGCCTCCAAGAGCGCACAAAAGCCCGCCAGCGGCGGGCTTTTGCGATGACGGAGAGGATGCCGGGGCAGACAATACCCTCCCGGTGCCAACAAAGGCGGCAGCCCTATGGGCTGCCGCCTGAGTCTGTCGAGAAAAGTGAGAACCTCTCGTCAACGGGGAGGAAGGGTGTGTGCGGGAAACCCGGAAGGGTGTCCTGCACGATGATGATCACCATTTTTCAGAGCTTTTTGAGGCTCTGAAAAATGCCTCCGCATGGCGAAAAGATTTTTTCGCCATGCGGAGGGGGCGCCCCACAGGGGCGGCCCCTCTTGTACAATTTTGCATACAATTTCGTTATGTTTAATTGTGATGGAATATGTATTTCACAAAAACCGTTGACATCTGTAAACACTTTTTATATAATTTATCTACAATCAAGAAAGGAGGCCCTCACATGAAAAAAATTATCGTTCTTCTCTTCCTGATATGCGCCATTCCTCTCTCCGCCTGCTCCAAGGCGCCGGAACAGATTCCCGCCCCCACGGTGCAGCGGCTCACCTCGCCATTGGAGCTTTCCGAGGATGAGGCCGCCACCCTTATACAGTGCTGCGGGGAAAACAGTGTCCTGTTGGCTGTCGGGCATCGCAATACGGCTCAGACCGGCCCCCTTTATAATACCGACTATCTGCTTTACTGGAATTATTCGGACGGGACCACCAAGCAGTTTCCCGTTTCCTCCCCGGCCTATATCATCTCCGCCGTTCTGGACGGGTCCGATGTTCTGTACGTGGACTATGAAGCCGTGGAGCCCGGCCTCAAATGGTCTCTGATCCGGTCCACAGACACAGGGAAAAGCACTCTCGCCTCCGGTCAAGCCGCTTCCTATGATCAGGTCCCTGCGTTGTTCTGCCTGAACGGTCAGCCCATGTATCTGCAATCAGAGGATACCGGCATATCCGTATATCATGTGGACAGCAGTGCCGTTTCCAGCGTGCTGAACCTCACCGACTACACCATGTCCGATGTAACCGTTTGCACCAATGGTACGCAATTCGCCTTTTTGGCCTCTGCCAAAAACGACGCCTACTGGACGGCGTTCCTCTGCAATGCGTCCGGTATTCTGTACCAGAAGGAGCTTTCGCAGCAGGTCACAACCTTTGCCATAACGGGCGAGTACATGGTGTGCGGTTTGGGTGACCCGGAGACTCAAAAATTTTCCTATGTGACGATCCGCATCAGCGACGGAAAGGTATCCACCGCTGATTCCGCAGTGCCCCTGTGGCGTCTGACCGGAAGCGGCAGCAGTTGTATGCACGTGGACGATGCCTTTGCTGCTCATATCCTCTATCCAGATACGCAGCAGACCGATCCCCTTGTGATCAACGACTTTGCCACCTATCAAAACTGGCCCACGGTATTCTGCTCTGACGGAGTAGGTGGTTATCTGGCGGAAATGGATATCGAGGATACCGTCACCTACTGGCATATCACCACCTGACCATGATCCAAGTAATGAAAGAAGGGCTGTCCCACAGCGGGACAGCCCTTCTTGATTCGTAAAGGGGATCGATTACTGAGCAGCCTTGGCAGCCTTGATGGACTCGATCAGCTCGGGAACGACCTTGAACAGGTCACCAACGATACCGTAGTCAGCCACCTCGAAGATGGGAGCGTTCTCGTTCTTGTTCACGGCGATGATGCACTCGGAGTCCTGCATACCAGCCTTGTGCTGGATGGCGCCGGAGATACCCAGGGCGACGTAGACCTTGGGATGGACGGTCTTACCGGTCTGGCCGACCTGGTGGTCAGCAGTGATCCAGCCGGCGTCCACGCAGGCACGGGAGGAGCCCACGACGCCGCCCAGAACCTCGGCCAGCTCCTCAGCCAGCTTGATGCCGCCCTCGACATCCTTGCTGATGCCACGGCCCACGGACACGATGAAGTCGGCACCGATCAGGTCCACCAGCTTCTTGGCAGCCTTGACGGTCTCCACCACCTCGGTCTTGATGTCGCTGGCAGACAGCTCGAAAGCGGGATGCAGGATCTCAACCTTCTCGGCGCAGTCGGCGCAGAACTCACGCTTCTTCATAACGCCGGGGCGCACGGTGGCCATGGCGGGGCGGAAGCGGGGGCAGAAGATGGAGGCCATCAGGTGGCCGCCGAAAGCGGGACGGGTCATCTTGATGTCACGGGAGACATCGTGATCCTGACCGTTGATCTTCACGGTACCCAGCTTCTCGATACGCTCCTCAGCCAGCGTGGAAGCCTCACGCAGGAAGTTCTTGTAGATGGGCATATCGATGTCCAGATGGGTGCAGTCGGCGCACAGACCGGTGTGCAGGCGAGCTGCGCAGCGGGGAGCCAGATCACGGCCGATGTTGGAGGCACCGAACAGCAGGATCTCAGGCTTGATCTCCTCCACAGCGTCGGTGATGACCTTGGTGTAGGCATCAGTGGTGTAGTCCTTCAGCAGGGGGCTGTTGTAGACATAGACCTTGTCGGCACCGTAGCCGCCCAGCTCCTTGGCGATGCCGTCCACGTTGTCGCCCAGCAGAATGCCGCACAGCTCAACGCCCAGTTCGTCAGCCAGCTTCCGGCCCTCGGAGATCAGTTCAAAGGTAGTGGGCATCATCTTGCCCTGACGCTGCTCGCAGAAAACCCAGACGTTTTTGAAGGCAGCGGTATCAGCACTATTAAAAGCCATTTTCTTATCTCCTTCCTTAGATGATATGCTTGGCGGCCAGAATGCCAGCCAGCTTGTCGGTGGTCTCCTTGCCGGCGCCCTCAAGCATCATGCCGGCGCCCTTCTGAGGAGGCGTAAAGGAGGTGAGAATGTTGGTGGGGGAGCCCTTCAGACCGATGGTGGTGGCATCGATCAGGGGGTGATCCTTCAGCGTCTCGTAGGTCATGGTGACCAGAGGCTTGCTGTAAGCCTCGAAGGCGCCGCCAACGGACAGATAACGGGGCTGATTCAGCTCCTTGATGCAGGTGATCATGCAGGGGGTGTTGACCTTAACGGTCATGTAGCCATCCTCCAGCATACGCTTGACGATGAAGGTGTTGCCCTCCTTCTTGATCTCACCGGCATAGGTGACCTGAGGCAGATGCAGCTTCTCAGCGATCTGGGGGCCGACCTGAGCGGTATCGCCATCGATGGCCTGACGGCCAGCCAGAATGACGTCGTCCTCATCCACACCGTAGGTGTCGATGCCGGCGGCGATGATCTGGGAGGTGGCGTAAGTATCGGAGCCGCCGAACTCACGGGCGGTAATCAGGACACCCTCGTCCACGCCCATGGCCATCAGCTCACGCAGCATACCCTCGGCGGGAGGGGGACCCATGGTGAAGGCCACGACCTTGCAGCCCAGCTCGTCCTTCAGGGCCAGAGCAGCCTCGACGGCGTTCATATCATCGGGGTTGATGATGGTCTGCATGGACGCACGGTCCAGAGTGCCATCGGGGTTCACAGCCACCTTACCGGAGGTATCGGGAACCTGCTTCACAGTAACAATAACTTTCATTTTGCCTTATACCTCCTCAATTACTTAACGCCCAGATGGCTGGCGATGACCATGCGCTGGACCTCGGAAGTGCCCTCATAGATCTCGGTGATCTTGGCATCACGCATCATGCGCTCCACGGGATACTCACGGGTGTAGCCGTAGCCGCCGAACAGCTGCACGGCACGACGGGTCACGTCGGAAGCGGCATCGGCAGCGAACAGCTTGGCCATGGCGGCATCCATGGAGTAGGGCTCGTGGTTCTGCTTCTTCATGGCAGCGGAGTAGACCAGGAACTGAGCAGCCTGCATCCGGGTGTGCATCTCGGCCAGCTGGAACTGGGTGTTCTGGAACTGGGAGATACGCTTACCGAACTGGACACGCTCCTTGGTGTACTTGACGGCCTCCTCCACGGCGCCCTCGCCCAGACCCAGAGCCTGAGAGGCGATACCGATACGGCCGCCGTCCAGAGTCTGCATGGCGATCTTGAAGCCCTGACCCTTCTTGCCCAGCATACGGTCCTTGGGGATGACGCAGTCCTCGAAAATCAGGTCGCAGGTGGAGCTGCCGCGGATACCCATCTTCTTCTCGTGCTTACCCTGCGTGAAGCCGGGGTCGGTCTTTTCCACCACGAAGGCAGAAATCTCCTTCATGGCACGGCCACGCTTGTCGGTGGTCTTACCGGTGACGGCGATGATGACGAAGGTATCAGCCACGTTGCCGTTGGTGATGAAGCACTTGGAGCCGTTGAGGATGTAGTTCTCGCCGGACTCGTCCAGTACAGCGGTGGTCTGCTGGCCCTGTGCGTCGGTACCGGCGCCGGGCTCGGTCAGGCCGAAAGCACCGATCTTCTTGCCGGACAGCAGGTCAGGCAGATACTTTTGCTTCTGAGCCTCGGTGCCGTGCTCGAAAATGGGAGCGCAGCACAGAGAGGTATGAGCGGAAACGATAACGGCAGTGGTGCCGCAGACCTTGGCCAGCTCCTCCACGCACATGGCATAGGAGAGGACGTCGCCGCCGGCGCCGCCATACTCCTTGGGGAAGTAAATGCCCATCATGCCCAGCTTCGCCATCTTCTCGACGGTCTCCATGGGGAAACGCTCTTCCTCGTCGATCTCGGCGGCCAGGGGCTTCACTTCGTTCTCTGCAAATTCGCGGTACATCTTGCGAACGAGCAGCTGTTCCTTAGTCAGATGGAAGTCCATACTCTTTTCTCCTTTACGAAATTTTACTTGGTATACTTAAAGAAGCCCTCGCCAGACTTGATGCCCAACTTGCCGGCGCGAACCATCTTCCGAATCAATACGTTTGCACGATACTTACTGTCGTGGGTCTCATTGAACAGCACATCCATGATGTTCAGCACCACGTCCCAGCCGATGAGGTCACCCAGATGCAGGGGACCCATGGGGTGGTTGCAGCCCAGCTGCATAGCAATATCGATATCTTCCGCAGAGGCAACGCCCTCCTGCAGAACGCAAACGCCTTCGTTGCAATAGGGGATAAGGATCTTGTTGACCACAAAGCCGGGGGCCTCGTTGACCACCACGGGGGTCTTGCCGATCTCGGTGGACAGGTTCTTGATGTAGTCCACCAGCTCAGCGGGGGTATTGCCGCCGGCAATGACCTCTACCAGCTTCATGGCAGGCACGGGGTTAAAGAAGTGCATGCCGATCAGATGGTGCTTCAGGCCCTGACCCATCTCGGTGATGGACAGAGAGGAGGTGTTGGAGGCAAAGATGGCCTCGTCCTTGCACAGAGCGTCCAGACGGCCCAGCAGCTCCTTCTTCACGGCCATGTTCTCAGCCACGCACTCGATGACCAGATCGGCGTCAGCGGCGGCCTCGAACTCCTCCACCAGCACACGGCTCATCAGATCGTCAGCGGCCTCCTGCGCCATCTTGCCCTTGGCCACACGCTTATTCAGAGAAGCAGCCAGCTTATCCTTGTGGCGCTGCGCACTGGCCGTGCTGGAAGCATACAGCAGGACAGTGTGGCCCTTGCCGGCAAACACCTGAGCGATACCGCTACCCATCGTACCTGCACCAAAAACAGCGATCTTCATAATGATTCCTCCTAATTAGAATATATAGGGTCCTTGGTTTGCCCACCGGGCGCTATGCCCGGAAAACAACGTTCTGACAGAGCTTTACCGGTTCTGGTAGGGCTCGTGCTTGCGCTTTTCCAGAAAAGCGCCCATGCCCTCTTTCTGGTCCGCCGTCTCGAAGCAGCTGCCGAACAGCTTCTCCTCGATGGTCACGGCCCGATCCATATCCACCTGCAGACCGTCGTTGATGGCCTTCTTGCAGGCCCGCACGGCGATGGGGGCGTTCTTGGCGATGGTCCCGGCCAGCTTCTCCGCTGCGGGCAGCAACTCCTGCGCCGGATAGACGGTGTTCACCAGCCCGATCCGCAGGGCCTCGTCGGCCTTGATGTTCTTGGCGGTGTAGATCAGCTGCTTGGCCATACCGGGGCCAACCAGACGGGCCAGCCGCTGGGTGCCGCCGAAGCCGGGGGTGATGCCCAGACCGGCCTCCGGCTGGCCGAACACGGCGGTGTCGGCGCAGATGCGGATGTCGCAGCTCATGCTCAGCTCGCAGCCGCCGCCCAGTGCAAAGCCGTTGACAGCGGCGATGGTGGGGATGGGCAGCGTCTCCAGCCGGCGGAATATGTCGTTGCCCTTCTTGCCGAAGGCCTCGCCCTCGGCCTTGGTGAGGGTGCTCATCTCTCCGATGTCTGCCCCCGCCACGAAGGCCTTCTCCCCTGCGCCGGTGATGACCAGTACACGGATCTCCTCGTCGGCCTCCACGGTGTCCAGCAGCTCCGCCAGATCCGCCAGCACCTGAGAATTCAGGGCGTTCAGCGCCTCCGGACGGTGGATGGTGGCCACGGCATATGGACCTTTTTTCTCCAACAGTACGTTCGTCACAATGGTTCCTCCTTACTGTGGCAGCCGCCGCCGAAGCAGCGGCAGCGTCATGGGAAAAAGCGCTTTCTACAGGGGTGTTTCACCCGCAAAATGCGCCTTCTCATATACCTTATCCATTATAGACGTTCGTCTAAAATTTATCAAGCACTTCTCACCCGGCTTTTTGCTTTTTAGAGGAAGTCACAAATTTCGTCGGATTTTTTGCGTACTTTTCCAGCTTTTTGCCGCACCTGTTCTTCGATGCGCCGTCCTACGAAAACGTCGCTTCGGCGGCTCTCCCTTGCCGGGAGAGATTTTCCGGCGTTCCCTCTTGCTTTTTCGCCGGAAAACCGGTATATTGGGTAGTCGGATACCATCGCCATGCGGCGTTTTTCAGGAGGAACGACACCATGCGTATGCGGAAAAAGAAGAATCTACTGCCCCGGATGGAGGCCTGCCGGGCCTGTCAGGTACAGGACCCCTTCGCCATGCGGGGCCACTGGCGGGAGCTGATGCCCGATGCCCGTGAGCTGCGGGTAGAACTGGGCTGCGGCAAGGGGCGCTTCACCGTGGGTACGGCCCAAGCGGAGCCGGATGTTCTGCTCATCGCCGTGGAGAAGGTGCCGGACGCCATGGTGGTGGCCATGGAACGGGCGCAGGCGGCGGGGCTGCACAACGTATTCTTCGTGGTGGGGGACGCCGCCCTGCTGCCGGATATGTTTGCCCCGGCGGAGGTGGACCGGCTGTACATCAACTTCTGCGACCCGTGGCCCAAGAGCAACCAGAAGCGCCGCCGTCTGACCCACGGCAATTTTCTCAAGTGCTACCGGCAGGTGCTGCCTATGGGCGGGCAGATCCACTTTAAGACGGACAACGACAAGCTGTTCCAGTGGTCCGTGGAGGAGATCCCCCAGTATGGCTTTACCCTGTCGGAGGTGACCCATGACCTCCACGCCGACGGCCCCGTGGGGATCATGACGGACTACGAGGCCAAGTTCTATGAGCTGGGGAAGAACATCAACCGCTGCGTGGCTACCATGGAGCCGTGGACGGAGCCGGAGGAGGAACCTGCGGAGGCTGCTCCGGCGGAAGCTTCTTCCGAGGAATAATATAAAAACAGCAGGATGGTATAGCCATCCTGCTGTTTTTTCATGGGGAAAAGCGCTCTTTACGACTCCTGCTTGAAATACTCCGCACCGGCGCCGCACAGGGGGCATTTATAATCCTCCGGCAGGGAGTCCCCCTCGTATACATAGCCGCAGACCTTGCACACATAGCGGTGCTGCCCCTCCGGCTTCTCCTCCGCCGGGGCCGCAGCCTGTACGTCCGCCGCCAGCGTGGCCGCCAGCCGCTCCAGCTGCATGGTCTGATCCTCCCGCAGGGCGGAGCGGATAGTAAAGGTGTCCTCCATCTGCTGCCACCCCTTCAGAGGCTGGAGGATCTTCTGCATCTCCTTGCCGCTGGCCGGGGCCCAGGAGCCGTTCTCCAGCAGCACCACCCGGCGATTCTGGAGATTGTGGGCAGCGATATCGTGGAGCAGCTCCTCCATGGTGATGAACACCCCGGCGTTGTAGGTAGTGGCAGCAAACACCAGATGGCTGTAACGGAAGGCCGCCGACAGAATGTAAGAGGTAGGCGTCACGGAGGTATCGAACATCTGCACCCTCACACCCCACTCCGACAGCCGGCAGGCCAGAATGTTGGCGGCGTTCTCCGTGTTGCCATACACGGAGGCATAGGCGATGAGCACCCCCCGCTCCTCCGGCTCGTAGCGGCTCCAGAGGTCGTACTTGTGCAGGAGATACCCCAACTCCTTCCGCCACACAAAGCCGTGGAGGGGCAGCAGCATGGCGATGTCCAGCTCTGCCGCCTTCTTCAGCACTGCCTGTACCTGAGAGCCATATTTGCCCACTATATTGGTGTAGTAGCGCCGGGCCTCGTCCAGATAATCCCGGTCGAAGTCCACCTCATCGGCAAACAGCCGGCCATTCAAGGCCCCGAAGCAGCCGAAGGCATCCGCCGTCAGCAGCAGACGATCCGTCTCATCGTAAGTCATCAGTACCTCCGGCCAGTGGACCATGGGGGCCGCAATAAAGCGCAGCGTGTGCCGCCCTGTGCAGAGGGTATCCCCCTCCTTCACCACATGGATGCGCTCCTGAAAGCCGGGGCCGAAGAACTGGGTCATCATGGTCTTGGCCATGGCGCTGCAATAGATCTGCACCTCCGGGAAGCGCAGCACCAGCTCCTCCAGCTCCGCCGTGTGATCCGGCTCCATGTGGTGTACCACCACGCAGTCCAGCGGCCGCCCCTCCAGCGCATGGAGGAGATTTTCCCGGAAGGTGCGGCGCACCGCCGCATCCGCCGTGTCAAACAGCACGGTCTTTTCATCCCTCAGCAGATAGCTGTTGAAGGAGATGCCGTTGGGTACATCGAACACACCCTCAAACATGGCCAGCCGCCGCCCGTCGGCGCCTACCCACGTGTAATCGTCATTTACCTTTCTCGTGCAGTACATGGAAATGCTCCTTTCTCTTGGTACCATCGATGATGTGTTTCCCTGATAGTATACCAGATATTTCCGCCCTTTGCCACAGGAAAAAGCACGCCGCATATGCGACGTGCTTTTTAAGACAGTTACGCCTTCTTGGCGATGTCGCACAGGGCGGCGAACGCCGGGGCATCGTAGATGGCCATCTCGGAGAGCATCTTGCGGTTGATCTGGATGCCGGCCACCTTCAGACCGTGCATGAAGGTAGAGTAGTTCATGCCGTTGATCTTGCAGGCGGCGGAGATGCGGGTGATCCACAGCTGACGGAAGTCCCGCTTCTTCAGGCGGCGGCCCACATAGGCGTAGGTCAGAGACTTCATGACCTGCTCATTGGCCATCTTGAAGTGCTTGGACTTAGCGCCCCAGTAGCCCTTGGCCAGCTTCAGCGTCTTATTTCTTCTTTTACGCGCCATCATAGCGCCTTTTACACGTGCCATATCTTAATTGCCTCCTATTCTAACGATTCCGTCTCTTATTTGTAGGGGATCATCTTGCGGATGGTCGCCTCGTTGGTGCAGTCGGCGTAGGTGCCGGACCGCAGGCGACGGCCACGCTTGGTGTCCTTCTTGGTGAGGATGTGGCTCTTGAAAGCGTGAGCTCTCTTGACCTTGCCGGATTTCGTCAGATTGAAGCGCTTCTTGGCGCCGCTGTGAGTCTTCAGTTTAGGCATAATTTTTACTCCTTCCATCTATTCTCTTGCCGGGGGCAAGCAGAACTTTTGTTTACTTGCCGGTCTTGGGAGAGAGGAACATCGACATATTCCGGCCCTCCAGCTTGGCGGCCTTATCCATGGTGGCGACCTCGGCGCACTGTTCGGCAAACTTCTTCAGAAGCTCCCGGCCGATCTCGGTATGTGCCATCTCACGGCCACGGAAGCGAACAGAGACCTTCACCCGGTTCCCCTCCGTCAGGAACTTCTGGGCATTTTTCAGTTTGGTATTGAAATCCCCCACGTCAATGCCCGGAGACATCCGGATCTCCTTGATCTCCACCACGTGCTGGTTCTTTCTGGCTTCCTTCTCCCGCTTGCTCTGCTCGAACCGGTATTTGCCGTAGTTCATGAGCTTGCACACCGGCGGGGTTGCCTGGGGAGAGATCTTCACCAGATCCAGCCCCCGCTCGTCCGCAATGTGCAGAGCGTCGGCGGAGGACATGATACCCAGCTGTTCACCGGTCTCACCGATGAGGCGGATCTCCTTGTCACGGATCTCCTCGTTGAGTTGATGCACTACATTGCTAATAACCGAAGCACCTCCTTCAGAAAATAAAAACACGGATGCAAAGCTGCATCCGCACAACAAAGCCTGCGCCCCTTCCGGGCCGCCGCCATACTCGCTGTTGACCTCTTTGCCTTTGCTGGAGGTGAGGCGGATGCATCCTGCCTTCTTTGTTTTCTTCAGTAGTATACCATCGCTCCTCCCGCCTGTCAAGCGGATTTTTTATCTGCCGCCGGAAATTTTTCACGGGAGGATGTATGCTCCGCCGGTTTTCGGGCAAACTGAAGCTGTATCGCAGATACGGAAGGAGGTGCCTCAATGTCCGGCAAAAATCAGCAGAACCAGAATCAGCAGAACCAGAATCAGCAGAAGCAGAACAAGCAGAACCAGAATCAGAACCAGCAGGAGCAGCAGAACCAGAACCGGCGCTGACCGCCCGGTACACAGGACAAAGCATGGGGGAGGGTGTCCAAGGACACTCTCCCCCATGTGGTTTTACGGGCGCATGAAGCCGCAGCACCCCAGCTCCGGCAGTGTCAGCAGACCCAGCGACCGGTAGAACCCCTTGGTTTTCTCCGTGTCGTCCGTCAGCAGCTGCACCTGCCGCACCGATCGGAAGCGCTCCAGCGCCGCCTGCATCAGCGCCGTGCCGATTCCCCGCCGCTGGTGATCCGGCCGCACCAATAGGTCCTGTACCAGCACCACGGTACAGCCGTCACCCACAGCCCGCAGCAGCCCCACCAGCGTCCCGTTCTCACGGGCGGCCAATGTCAGCAGCGACCCGGCAAAGCCTCGGCGCAGCGCCTCCGGCTGCTCCGTATAGGCCGTCCATCCGACGCTTCCATACAGAGCCAGCACCTCCGGCTCCTGATAAGTGGTATATTCCTCGATATGCATCCATCTGCAACTCCTTTATACAAATGTGAGCTGCTTACTTTCTCAATCTCATTCCTCGTCCCTCCGGTCAAGCGCCGTATTTGGCGGCGATATACTCCTCCAGGCACACACCCTGCTGATAGATCTCCGCAGCGGCCTCCTGTCCTACATAGCGGTAGTGCCACGGCTCATAGATGATGCCGGTGGTCTCCGTCTTGGCGGTGGGATAGCGCAGAATGAAGCCGTAGCGCCAGCTGTTGGCCATAAGCCACTTCTGCACCGCCGTCTGCTCCTGACTCTCGTCCAGCAGCTGGTGGTCCAGATCCACGATGTCCACCGCCAGCCCCAGCTGATGCTCGCTGGTGCCGGGGACGGCCACCTGACGGCCCGCCTCCGTCTCGGCGTCGGCATCGCTGTACCCCTGATCCAACAGGGACTGCTTCATCTGGTCAAAGAGGGTCTGCTGCATGGCCTGCGTCCGGTAGGCAGAGCACACCACGGGATACAGCCCCTCCGCCCGGCAGGCGTCCATCATCTGCTGGAGGGCGTCGTAGCAGCGGCTGTCCACCGCCCAGCCGTTGGAGAGCTCCACCTCGTCCACGGTCCAGCCCTCCGGCAGGGGATTCCACCGGTTCACCAGCGTCAGATTCCACGGGATCTCCTGCTTCTGGCCGCTCTTCTGGTCGTCAGGCTTCTGGTTCGGCTCTCTATCCGAAGGCTCCGCCGGAGTGTTTGGGGTATCGGGCTTGTCCACATTCTCGCTGGGGGTAGGCTGCGCCGGTTCCTTATCCTTGCCGCAGCCCCGCAGCACCAGTATCAGCACCACAGCCAATACCGCCAGCACCAGCAGGCCCAGCAGCAGCTTCCGCCGACGCACCTGCGCCTGCCGCCGCCGATTCCGCTGCGCCCGCAGCTGACGGCGCTGCTCCGGGGTCTGATCGTAATAGTCGCTCATGTGTCGGTCTCCCCTCTCAGGCCCGCAGGGTGGGTGGATACACACCGCCGGCGTGGAGCTTCTGCAGCTCCGCCGCCACCGCCTGCCGGTCCTCGTGGTACGTCATGCCGAACCAGCGGTCTGCCGAGTGCAGCACGGATACCTCCAGCCGTCCCTGCTCCAGCAGGTCTCCCACCATGCCCGGCAGCAGGCACTCCGCCTTGATGTTGTCCCCGGCCTCGCAGCGCAGGAAGTGGTCGAAGTAGGCCTCCAGCTCCTGAAAGATGGAGGGCATGAAGCCCCAGAAGTTCATGGACACCACCGTGTCCGGCGCCAGCTCCCGGTGCTGGCCCTCCGCCACATCAGCGATGGAGCCGTCCGGGAACAGCTGGATCTTCAGCGTCTCATGGATGCCACGGAGCCAGCCGTCCTCCACCCGGCACACGCCACGGGATACGGTGCCGTTGGCGCTGACGGTGTTTTTCAGCAGATACCCCACCATGGTAGCCCGTCCCTGCCGGGGCAGGCGCTGAAGCTCCTCATACATGGCCCGGTAGGCATCCACGCCGTAGTAGTCGTCGGCGTTGATGACGCAGAAGGGCTCGGAGAGATAGGGCCGGGCGCACAGCACCGCATGGGCGGTGCCGAAGGGCTTGGTGCGGCCCGCCGGAATGGTGTAGTAGTCCGGGATGCTGGTGAAGTCCTGCATGGCGTAGCAGACCTCCAGCGGCTCTCCTGTTTTTGTTATGAGTGTGCGGTCCCCCCACAGGCGATCCATCAGCTCCCGCATATCGGGCTTGATGATGAACACCACCTTGGTAAAGCCCGCCCGAACGGCATCGTAGATGGAATACTCCATCAGCATCTCCCCCTGAGGTCCTACGCCGTCCACCTGTTTATTTCCACCGTAGCGGGAACCCAGTCCCGCCGCCATAATGACCAGTGCTGCCTTCATGGTGATCCTCCTGAAATACGCCGCCTCCATTCCGCAGGGGCGGCGGCTTATTTTTCTGTAACGGCCCGTGGCCGCTTCGATGATTATACCACACTCCCGCCGCCGCTTCAACCGTTTCCGCCGGGAAATCCCCGGATAACAAAATCGTCACATCCGCCGCATTCGCCGTAAAGTTCACAAATCTGTAACCTTTTACACTGGATTTCCTGTCGCCGCCGCTTTATAATAGAGAGACTATGTGCCTTCGGCCGGTGGGCTATCCTGTCGTGCCTTGCTGATTTTCGGAAAGGAGTTTTTCCTCTATGTCCAGACATTATTCCTCCCGCTCCTACGGCGGCTACGGTTCCTCCCGCCGCCGCACCGGGGCGGATCGGTTCGGTATACTCACCTTCTTCCTGCTGCTGATCTCCAGCGGCTTTCTGGCGGCCCGGCTGCTGACCACCGGCGTGCTGACCCAGAAGCTGACGCTGCTCCTGCTGTCGGTGCTGGCGGGACTGAACGTTCTCTTCGCCGTGACCCAACTGCCCCGCTGGCGCAACAAGCTCTGGAAGCTTGTTCTGGGCCTGGTGGCGCTGGTACTGTCGGCGGGCATGATCTACGCCACCGTGGCCACCAACGCCGTGCTGGAGACTCTCTCCCGTGTGTCCAGCACCGGCAGCGTCAAGACCGTGGTGGTGCGGGTCCGGGAAAACGACTCCGCTCAGGAGATCGGTGATACCTTCGGCTATACCTACGGCTATCTGGCTCAGACGGATACCGACACCACCGATGCCCTTCTGACGCATCTGGAGGAGGGACTGGGGCAGGTCAAGACCAAGTCCTACGACACTCCCACGGCTCTGGCCGACGCTCTGTACAACCGGGAGGTAGACGCCGTCATCCTGGGCAAAGGCATGGTCTCCACCCTGAAGCAGACCGACGGTTACAAGGATTTTACGTCCCGCACCCGTGAGATCTATACATACGACGTGACACACGAGTCCGACACCATCGCCCCGAATGCCAACATCTCCCGTCAGCCTTTCGTGGTCTATTGCAGCGGCACCGACGAGCGCATCTCCGATACCCTGCTCAACACCCGCAGCGATGCCAACATTCTGGCGGTGGTGAACCCCTCCACCCATAAAATTCTGCTGGTGAATATCCCCCGTGACTACTATCTGCCCCTGCCCTTCAACGGAGAGATGGATAAGCTGACCCATTTCAGCGTATATAGTGATAAGGGCATGGACGAGCCCATCGAGGCCCTGAACACCTTGCTGGGGGTGAAGGCCGACTACTACGCCCGTGTGAATTTCAGCGGCCTTATGGATATCGTGGACGCCTTGGGCGGCATCGATGTCACCTCCCCGGTGGACTTCACTACCGTCGCCATGGAGATGCCCAATGAAAACGGCGACGGTGGCTATCACGACGAGGCCTTTACCTTCACCGAGGGGGTCAATCACCTCAACGGCCGGGAGGCTCTGGCCTTCTCCCGTGAGCGCTCCGCCTTCGCTCAGGGCGACGTGCAGCGAGGCCGCAACCAGATGGCGGTGCTGCAGGCCATCATTGACAAGGCCACCTCCCCCGCCATTCTCTCCGGGTATCAGGATGTGCTGAAGGCCGTCTCCGGCTCCGTGCTGACCAATATGCCCCAGCAGGATATCCTGAAGCTGGTGAAGCTGCAGCTGGAGGACAAGGTGGACTGGGACATCAGCACCTACACCCTCTCCGGCACCACGGATATGCAGGACTGCTTCACCACCGGCTTCCCCCTCAGCGTACTGGTGCCGGATGAGAGCTCCGTCGCCGCCGCTCGCCGGATGATCCGGGAGCTCATTAACGGCTGATTTCCCCCGTCTTTCCGGAAAATTTGATATTTCCCCGGTTTTTTCGCAAAAATCTCTGGTAATTCTACTATCTATCCTATATAATAGGGGATTGCGGCCGGTCATAAGACCATGCGGGCCGGCATCTCTGAAGTAAGGAGAAATATTATGACTTCCAAACGAATACACAGCGACGCCTCCGGCAGCCGCCGTATGGCGTGGATGGACTGGTTCGGCCTGATTGCGCTGGGACTGCTGATGGTGTGCAGTCTGGTGCTGCTGGGCCAGCTCCTGAATCTGGATATGCTGGACAACAAATATCTGCTGCTGCTGATGGCGGGCATCCTGATCCTCAACAGCGGCCACGCCGTGGTGCAGCTGCCCCGCCGCCCCTCCAAGGGTGGTCATGCCGCCAAGATTGGCTGCGGCGTGCTGGCTGTGATCCTGTCCGCCGGAATGATCTACGGCGCCGTGGCCGGCGGCAGTCTCAAAAGCGCCGTCACCCGCATCGTGGGCAAGATGGCGGAGAAGCAGACCATCGACATCATCGTCCTGAAGGACAACGAGGCCAGCTCCATCGAGGATGCCGTGGGCTATACCTTCGGCGTGCTGGAAAACGCCGATCAGGAGAACACCGCCGAGGTGCTCAAGACCCTGTCCGATCTGAATCCCACCTCCAAGGCCTACGCCTCTGTGCCCCAGCTGGCGGACGCTCTGTATGACGGCGAGGTGGATGCCATCATCCTTAACGACGGCTATCTGCCCATTCTGGAGCAGACCGAGGGCTATACGGATTTCGACGACTACACCCGTATCCTCAAGCAGTTCGACTTCACCAAGGAGGTCGCCCCGGTGGTACCCAACGAGTCCATCACCGTGGAGCCCTTCGTGGTCTATTGCAGCGGCATTGATGCCCGGAACTCCGATGTCAACATCCAGAGCCTCAGTGACGTGAACATTTTGGCGGTGGTGAATCCCAAGTCCCGGCAGATCCTGCTGCTAAATACCCCCCGTGACTACTTCCTGCCCCTGAGCTTCAACGGCCAGTTGGATAAACTGACCCACGCCGGTATGTACGGCATCGACGAGTCCATGCGGGTGCTGGACAATCTCTACGGTGTGGAAACGCAGTACTACGCCCGTGTCAACTTCTACGGCCTGACCAAGATCGTGGATGCTCTGGGCGGCGTAGACGTCTACTCCGAGCAGACCTTCACCACCAAGGTCATGCAGATCCCCGATAAGAACGGTAATCTCTATGACGACTACTTCTCCTTCACCGAGGGGATGAACTACAACGTGGACGGGCAGGCGGCTCTGGCTTTCTGCCGGGAGCGCTACTCCTTCTCTGACGGTGACAACCAGCGTGGCCGCAACCAGATGGCCATGATCAAGGCCATCTTCAACAAGGCCACCTCTCCCGCCATCCTCTCCACCTACGGTGAGGTGCTGGATGCCGTGGCGGACACCATGATCACCAATATGCCCTATGAGGACATCAGCAGTCTGGTAAAAATGCAGCTGTCGGATATGTCCGGCTGGAACATCACCAGCTACTCCGTCACCGGCTACGGCGGCACGGAGGAGTGCTACTCCATGCCCGGTCAGGCCCTGTGGGTCATGTGGCCCGACTATGACACGGTGAACGTGGCCAAGGATCTCATTGCACAAGTCATGGCAGGTCAGACCCCCGTCATCCCCGAAGATTAAGCGCTGCATCAGCGCAGCATTTGTGTGTTAGGAGTGTGGATCATGTCAAATCGTCAAAAGCTCATGGGGCATCTGTATGCCATCTTTACTACTCTGGTGTGGGGCAGCTGCTTTGTACTCACCAAGGTCATGCTGACGGCCTATACCCCCACCCAGATCATCCCCCTACGGATGGGGCTGGCGTATCTGGCTCTGTGGGCGCTGCGACCCAAGACCATGAAGCTCCCGTGGAAGGATGAGCTGATGTTCATCCTCATCGGCATCACCGGCGGCAGCTTCTACTTCTTCCTACAGAATACCGCCTCGGCCCATACCTCCGCTGCCAACGTCAGTATTCTGGTATCCATGTCCCCTATCCTAACGGTGATTTTGGCGCAGCTGTTCTCCCGCAGGGGGGAGAAGCTGGGCAAGTGGGTCTACATCGGCGCCGTGGTAGCCATCGCCGGCGTGGTGATGGTGGTACTCAACGGCACCCTGTCCTTCCATCTAAGCCCCTTGGGCGACCTGCTGGCTCTGGCCGCCGCCCTCATGTGGGCGGTGTACTCCATCCTCGTCAAAAAGTATACCGAGCGCTACGACAACTTCCTTGTGACCCGCCGGGTGTTTCTGTGGGCCTTCCTGACCTCCCTGCCGCTGGTGCTGCTGACGGACGGCCTGCCCAGCCTGACGCCCCTGTTCACCCAGCCCAATATTCTGGTGAGCTGGCTGTTTCTGGGAGTGTTCGGCAACGCCGTGTGCTTCGCCATCTGGAACATCGCCTTCAAGCGGCTGGGCGTGGTCATCACCAACAACTACCTCTATGCCACTCCCTTCGTCACTGTGGTGGCAGGCTGGCTGCTGCTGGGGGAGAAAATTTCCCTCATGTGCATCATCGGTGCCGTCCTGATCACGCTGGGTGTCATCTTCGCCGGGAAGTCGGATTCCTGAGTATCTTCGCTGTTCACTTTTTCCTACATCGAGGGACGCCCGTCAGGGCGTCCCTCTTCAGTGTGTCAAAAAAGCCTCGCAGAGTTTGCCGCCCGCAGGCGGCAAAGAAGTAAAATC
>OGYY01001489.1_pt1 | contig 20109 bp, 18 predicted proteins | sample 1576671 | NCBI WGS metagenome assembly OGYY01 (sample SAMEA3541593, study PRJEB24748) | human gut metagenome | biome: human gut; feature: human-associated habitat; material: faeces | place: China | collected 2012 | reverse complement strand
CATGCTGGTGGAGAGCGGGATGGGCGCGGTGCTCTGCATTCAGCTAAACTGCACCTATGAAAACCTCCGGTTTATTCCACTCGATCCGGTCATTGAGTCGCGCACGGCCCTGGTCTGGAAAAAGGACGCCATCTTTTCCCCGGCGACGGAGGCATTTATCGAGTTTGCTGCGAAATACTTAAAAGGTATTTCTTGAGATAAGATATAAGTATTTTACATAAGAATCAAACTGCATTACAATAAAGGTGTTCCGAAGGGAGCACCTTTATTTTTTGTTTCACAGGAACTGTATTTCAGGAGAGTTGAGGAGACAGCGATGACGATTCATGAGGCGAGCGAGCGCTACAATATCCCCATCGAAATCCTGCGGGAGTATGAGAGCTGGGGACTGTGCGGGGCAGTAAAAAAGGTGATGGGAGTGTGGCAGTATGACGACGAGGATATCAGCCGTCTGAGCACCATTATGACGCTGCACGATGTGGGCTTCACAAACGACGAGGTGGAAAACTATATGCGGCTTCTGCTGGAAGGGGATAATACGGAACAGGAGCGGCTGGAGATCATTAGACGGCACCGGGACAGCACGCTGGATGAAATCCATTTTAAGCAGGCGCAGCTGGACCGCCTCGATTATCTGCGCTACAAGATACAAAAGGCAGGACAGCAAAAAACAAATAAATCACAGGAGGCATTATCATGAAAAAAGATTTAGGCAGTGTACTGGCACTCTATCCCACGCCGCTGACGGTGGTGGGCGCCGTGGTAAACGGAAAACCCAACTGGGTGCTGGTGGGGCATGTGGGAATTATGGGACACGACCGCATCATGGTCAGTCTTGCAAAGCCCCACTATACCAACCAGGGGATCTATGAAAGCAGGAAGCTCTCGGTCAATATCGTGGACGAGGCGCTGCTTGCGAAAGCAGATTATGTGGGCTGCGTCAGCGGAAACAAAACGGATAAATCCGGGGTGTTCGCCTGTTCCATGGGACAGAGCGGCGCGCCGCTGATCGACGAGGCGAAGCTCTCCATGGAGTGCACGGTGGAGGATATCTATGAGACGAAGGGATTTGACAATTTCATCCTGAAAATCGACCACACCTATGCGGAGGAGAGCATTCTGAGTGAAGATGGAACAATCGACTATGGCGTTTTCAAGCCGGTTCTCTTTGAAATGCCCGGTTACACCTATCTGAAAACCGGCGATCCTGCGGCAAAATGCATGACGCTGGGGAGAGAACGGCAATAAAAACAAGCTGGCAGTGAAAGGAGATTTTTATTTATAGAAAATACGAAAACATTCCCGAATATTGCGCTTGGCACATGGTGCTGGAGCAGGGAGCTTTAAGCGGCAAATACAATACGAAGCATCCGCTTCCGGAAGGCACCGAGAAAATCGTCGTTCACGACGCCTTTGACCCGGAATCCAATGTTCAGATCGGCGTTCTGCCCTCCGGCGCACCGCTGGTCATCGACCGGACGGCGGTGGACACCGACCTGCTCATTGCTGAGGGTTTCATTGAGCCGCACTTCTTCGCGGGTTTCTCCGGCGGGCGCAAGAGCATCCTGCCCGGCGTCTGCGATAAGACGACGGTGCTGGGCAACCACTGCGGCGCGTTTATCGCCTCCCCTTATGCCCGCACGGGCATTCTGGAGGGCATCGCCCTGCTGAACGATGCCGTGAAAAAGGGCGGCGTGATGGCCTCCAACCATGTAGGCGGTCTGTCCGGTGCCTTCATCCCGGTCAGCGAGGATGCCGGCATGATCCACGCCGCCGAGACCGGATGCCTGACCATTGAAAAGCTGGAAGCCATGACCGCCGTCTGCTCGGTGGGCATCGATATGGTCATCATCCCGGGCGACACCACCCCGGCTGTCATCAGCGCCCTGATCGCTGACGAAGCCGCCATCGGCATGGTGAACAGCAAGACCACCGCCGTGCGCGTGATCCCTGCCATTGGCCGCAAGGCTGGCGAGGTGCTGGACTTTGGCGGCCTGCTGGGCTATGGCCCCATCATGGCCGTGAACCAGCACGACCCGTCCGTGTTCATCAACCGCGGCGGCCGCCTGCCTGCCCCCATGCAGTCGCTGAAGAACTAAGAGAATAAATCTACTCCAACAGGCCCATCCTCTGGATAACATTTCCAGAAGAAGGGTCTGTTTTTATGTTATCCAGAATGCTTACACGTTCTCAGATGGCTCTGCTCTGCCTTGGCCTGTCTCTCGCCCTTGCCCTGTGCGGCGCATGGCAGACATTTGCATGGGGCCGCACCCAGCTGGACACCGGGGCGCTGGTGTGCACCGACACCCTGCGCCTGCACATCCGGGCTGAGAGCGATTCCATTGCCAGCCAGAGCGCAAAGCTCCATGTGCGGGATGCCGTGCTTGCCTATCTGGACACCGCCTGCCCGGCACGGAGCAAACCGGAAGCGATCGCCTGGGCGGCGCAGCATCTATTTGAGCTGCAGCTCACGGCTCGGCACGCGCTGGCACAGCTGAACATCCGCACTCCGGTGCGGGTGCAGCTGGTGAACATGTACTTCGACACCCGGCGCTACGCTTCGGGCATCCTGCCTGCCGGGCGGTACGACGCTTTGCGCATCGATCTCGGTGCCGGAAAAGGCCGCAACTGGTGGTGCGTGCTCTACCCGGGCCTGTGCCGCTCTGCCTGCGGCAGCTATGCCCAGCCTGCCGAAAACGACCTTGTGTGCGGGGAGTACATCCTCCGGCTCCGGCTGGTGGAATGGGTGCAGCAGCGCACCGCCCGCCGGGAGGACGTGGTGCTTGTGGGGTAACGCCCGGCGCTTTCGCCGCATAGCATGTGGCGAAAGGAGCGTGTGATCATTATGGCGATCCCTGCTTATTATTCCCTGCTCCAGCGTGGCTCTTCCGGGCCGGACGTAGCTCTTGTGCAGACCTGGCTCAACGGTGTGCGCGATGCCTGCACATGGTACGGCGAGCTGAAGACCGATGGAAAGTTCGGCATTTCCACCGAGAACGCCGTGAAGGAGTTCCAACTCAAAAACAAGATGAATGTGGACGGCAAGGTGGGCGCGAACACATGGAACGTGCTCTACACCCGCTACACGGCCAAGCACGGCCTGCATGTGCCCTACCCCGGCATTGCCCTGCGCAGCGGCTCTTCCGGCGGCACGGTGCGTCTGGTGCAGCAGAAGCTCAATTCGCTGGGTGAACGGCTGACCGCCGACGGCAGGTTCGGCGCGGCAACGGCAGCGGCTGTGCAGCGGTTCCAGCGCCGCAACGGCCTTACCGCCGACGGCGCGGTCGGCGAAGAAACGTGGGAGAAGATGTTCTGATTTAAGGGAAGCGAACTCCTTCAGTCACGGCTTGCGCCGTGCCAGCTCCCTCAAAGAGGGAGCCTCTGGCAAAACCGGAAGCTTTTCCGCACTGCCAAAGGCCCCATCCCCGAGGGGGCTGGCATCGCGCAGCGATGACTGGGGGAGTTTTCCTTGCCCCCACCCCCGCCCTGCTGTATAATAAAGAAAACTCTGAAAAGGCGGTGTTTCCGTTTGCGTTTTCTGCATCTTTCCGACCTGCATCTGGGCAAGCGGGTGTGCGAGTTCTCCATGCTGGACGACCAGCGGTACATTCTGGAACAGATCCTCTCCCTGCTGGACAGCAAGCCTGTGGACGGTGTGCTGCTGGCGGGCGACCTCTACGATAAACCCGTTCCCCCTGCCGAAGCCGTGCGCCTGCTGGACTGGTTCCTCACCCAGCTGGCTGAGCGGCAGCTGCCGGTGTTCGCCATCAGCGGCAACCACGACTCCGCCGACCGCATCGCCTTCGGCTCTGCCCTGCTGCAAAACAGCCGGGTGTACGTCAGCCCGGTGTTCTCCGGTGCGCCGGTGCCCATCCCTCTCACCGACGAGTACGGCACACTGGACGTGTACCTTCTGCCCTTTTTGAAGCCCGCCATGGTGCGGCATGTCTGGCCGGACGAGCCTGTGGACAGCTACAACGATGCCCTTGCCTGCGTGCTGCGCCACTGCCCGCCGGACCCGGCCCACCGCAGCGTGCTGGTGGCCCATCAGTTCGTGGCCGGTGCCGCCTGCTGTGAGAGCGAGGAAGTCTCGGTGGGCGGTGTGGACAGCGTGGATGCCAGCCTGTTCGATGCCTTTGACTACGTGGCGCTGGGCCACCTGCACAGCCCCCAGAAGGTGAGCCGCGATGCCGTGCGCTATTGCGGCACCCCGCTGAAATACTCCTTTTCGGAAGCAGACCAGCACAAGAGCGCCACCTTTGTGGAGTTCGGTCTCAAGGGCGAAGTTTCCATCACCACCGCGCCGCTTACCCCGAAGCACGACCTGCGGGAAGTGCGCGGCAGCTACATGGAGCTGACCGACCGCCGCAATTACGACGGCACTGCGGTGGACGACTACCTGCACATTACCCTGACCGATGAGCAGGACGTGCCGGACGCGCTGGCCCGCCTGCGGGTGATCTACCCCAACCTGATGCGGTTGGACTACGATAACCTCCGCACCCGGGAAGATCAGGAGATCACCGCACCGGAACGCGCCGAGAGCATCACCCCGCTGGAGCACTTCTCGGCGTTCTACCAGCTGCAGAACAATCAGCCGCTGACGGCGGAGCAGGCGGCATTCTGCCAGCAGCTCATTGAGGAGATCTGGAAGGAGGGCGAGGACGCATGAGACCGCTGAAGCTCACTCTTTCGGCCTTTGGCCCCTATGCCGCCGAGACGGTTCTGGAACTGGCAAAGCTGGGCAGGGGCGGCTTATACCTTGTCACCGGCGACACCGGAGCAGGCAAGACCACCCTGTTCGATGCCATTACATATGCGCTGTACGATCATTCCAGCGGCGGCGTGCGCGAGGGCGCCATGCTGCGCTGCAAATATGCTGATCTTAAAACGCCCACCTTTGTGGAGCTGGAATTTGAGGTGAACGGCCAGCGCTATACCGTGCGCCGCAACCCGGAGTACCAGCGCCCCAAAAACCGCGGCGAGGGCATGACCACCGAGAAAGCGGATGCCACCCTCACCTATTCCGATGGCCGTCCGCCGGTGACCAAAGCCAAGGATGTGACTGCCGCCGTGCAGGAGATCATCGGGCTGGACTACAGCCAGTTCTGCCAGATCGCCATGATCGCACAGGGTCAGTTCACAAAGCTGCTCAACGCTTCCACCGAGGAGCGCAGCCGCATTTTCCGCAAGCTGTTCCGCACCCAGCGCTATGCCCGGCTGCAAGAGCGCCTGCAGGCCGAAAGCGCCGCCCTCAGCCAGCAGCGCACCACCCAGAATGCAAAGCTGGACAGTCTGCTCTCCGGCATCCGGTTTTCTCCCGACGACCCGGATGCCGATGCCCTTGCCGCACTGAACGCCCAGACCGAGCCGGAAACGGCCCTTGCCCTGCTGGAAGGTCTGCTGGCCCGCCAGCAGGCCGCGCAGGAGACCGTTGCTGCTGCCCTCAAGGACACCGAAGCCAAGCTGGACGAAGTACAACGTCAGCTGGGTGCCGCCCAGCAGGCCCGACAGCTGGCCGCACAGCTGGCCGCAAAGCAGGCAGAGCTTACCGCTGCCCTGCCTGTGCTGGAAGCTGCCCGTGCCGAGAGCGCCCGCCACGCAGGCGATGCCGCCCAGCTGGATGTTCTTGCCGGACAGGTGACGCAGGCGCAGACGGCCCTTGCCGCCTACAATGAGCTGGATGCCCTGTGCCATCAGCAGCAGGCCGCGCGGGATGCTGCCCAGCTGGCCGCTGCCAAGGCAAAAGCGAAACGCACCCAGCTGGCCGCACTGGACACAGCGCTGGCCGCTGCTGAAAAGGAGCTGACCGCGCTGGAAGATGCTCCCACCCGGCTGCTGGCCTTGCAGAACCGGGAAAAGGAGCTGGCCCAGCGCAGCACCGCCCTTACCACCCTGAACCAGCGGCTTGCCGCCTGCCAGCAGCAGGCACAAAAGGCCCACCGTGCGCAGGATGCCTACCGCACTGCCTCCGAAGCCAAGGAGCAGGCCCATGCCCGGCGGGATGCGCTGGACAAAGCCTTTCTGGACGCACAGGCCGGACTGCTGGCGCAGGCGCTGGCCGAGGGTGCGCCCTGCCCCGTGTGCGGCAGCGTCCACCACCCGGCAAAGGCCCAACTGCCCCACACAGCCCCCACGCAGGCGCAGGTGGATGCCGCCAAGCAGGAAGCCGAAAAGGCCGATGCACTGGCCCAGACTGCCAGCACTGCCGCACAGAGCGCCCTTGCCGCAGCCGACGAAGCCCGCCGCTCCCTGCGCCGGGATGCTGAGAGCCTATTGCCCGAGCGCTTCACCTCCCCGGATGGGACGGTGCAGCTGACCTTCAAGGGGATGACCGCTGTCCTGACGGAAGAAGCCTGTGCCCTGCACGCAGCACAGGCCGAGTGTGTCGCTGCGCTTCGGCAGGCCGAAGCAGACTGCGCCCGCCGCACCGCATTGGAGGCCGACCGTCAGGCAAAAAGCTGCCAGCGCCCGGCACTGGAACAGGCCACCGCTGAAGCTGACAGCACCGCCGCCGCGCAGAATGCCAGCGCCGATGCACTGGAACAGCAGGCCGCTGCCGCTCGTGCAGCCCTGCCCTACCCGCAGCGGGCCGAGGCACAGGCCGCGCTGGATGCATTGGAAGCCAGCCGCACCGCCCTGCGCACCGGCATGGAGCAGGCTCAGCATTCCCTCAAACAGGCAGAGCAGGCCTATGCCGCTGCCAAAGCCGCTGTGGATGCCCTGCAGACCCAGCAAGCCACTGCCGAAACCACCGGGCCTGCCCAGCCGCTGGAATTTTTACAGGCAGAACAGGCCCGCCTTGCCGCCGCCCGCACTGCCCTGCGGGAGCAGGCCCAGCAGCTGGCCGCACAGCGGCTGCCCAACCGTGCAGCCGCTGAAAAATACCGCACCGCTGCCGAAGCGCGCACTCAGCTTGAACAGCGCTGGCAGTGGGTGAGTGCTCTTGCCGCCACGGCGGGCGGCACCTTGACCAGTAAACAGAAGATCAAATTGGAAGCCTACATCCAGATGAACTATCTGGACCGCATCCTGCGCCACGCCAACACCCGCCTGATGCAGATGACCGCCGGGCAGTACGAGCTGGAGCGCATTGGTGCCGAGAACCAGCGCAGCCAGTCCGGCTTGGACCTTGGCATCATCGACCACTACAACGGCACCCGCCGCAGCGTCAAAACCCTTTCCGGCGGCGAAAGCTTCAAGGCATCGCTGGCGCTGGCACTGGGCCTTTCGGACGAAGTACAGAGCGCGGCAGGCGGCATCCGTCTGGACACGCTCTTCCTCGACGAGGGCTTCGGCAGTCTGGATGACGAATCGCTGGAACAGGCCATGCGCGTACTTGCAGGGCTGACCGAGGGCGATCGACTGGTAGGCATCATCTCCCACGTAGGTGCTCTGAAAGACCGCATCGACCGACAGGTGGTGGTGCGCAAAGCCCGCACCGGCGGCTCTACCGTAGAATTGATCGTGTGAAACACCGCAGGCCTCTTTATAAGTTGCGTCTTTCCGGGGCATCCTATGGGCGGAGGTGATTTTCCAATGAGCTTGACGCCCTTTATCCGCCACGAGCTGGAACACCAGCCCGGCACTGCCGCCGCACCGGAAAACAGCTGCACCCGCTGCAGCCCGCCGCTAGGCAGGGAGCCGGATCCCCTGCTGCCAGGCGACCCCGCTGCCCCCGGCACACAGGTGCCGCCGCAGATCGAAACACCGGGCCAGACCCCGCACCCGAACACAAACAGCGCCCCGCAGGGTGTGCCCATGACCAACGGCACCCCGGCCGCCTGTTACCAGAAGAACGCCCGGGAATTTTTGGCCGGGGATGTGCAGACCAGCGTGATGGCCCACTATGCACCCGGACTGTTCAGCACCGACCAGCACACCCATTCCTGCCATCCGGCCCCGGACGAGGATGCTTCTCAGGTGCTGAGCCTTGTGGACTGGCGTGAGGATGCACCTTACGGCTAACAAAAATTTTTCAAATTATTTTTGCTCTACCTGTTGAAATCTGCGTCCGCTTCCCTTATTATGGTAGCAAACAAAGATAAAGGCAGGTTTTGCATCATGGCAGAGATCAAATATGAAGTTGTTCAGCGCATTGCAGTTCTCTCGGAGCGTCCCCGCGGCTGGGAGCGTCAGCTGAACCTCATCAGCTGGAACGACGGCGAACCCAAGTACGACATCCGTGACTGGTCCCCGGACGGCACCCGCATGGGCAAGGGCATTTCCCTGAGCCACGACGAAATGGCCATCCTCAAGGGCCTTTTGGACGATCTGGAGCTGTAAGCATGGGCGGCCGCGAAGAGTTTTTGCAGATCTGGCAGCAGCACATCACCCGCCCCGGCAGCGAAAAGCTGCTGGACTGGCTGGACCATAAGACGGATTTCTTTACGGCACCGGCATCCACCCGGTTCCACGGTGCCTGTGAGGGCGGGCTGTGTATGCACAGCCTGAACGTCTATCATGCGCTGCACGACACCTTTTTTACCGAGGACGACAGCGAGGAGACCTTTGCCATCTGTGCACTGCTGCACGATCTGTGCAAGGCCAACTACTACAAGCCCGGCACCCGCAACGTGAAAAACGAAGCCACCGGCCAGTGGGAAAAGGTGCCCAGCTACAGCGTGGAGGATCTATTCCCCTACGGCCACGGCGAAAAGAGCGTATTCCTCATCGAGCGGTTCATGAAGCTGCGGGTCGAGGAGGCCGTTGCCATCCGCTGGCACATGGGCGGCTTTGACGATGCGGCCCGGGGCGGCTGCTTTGCCATCTCGGAAGCCTACGACAAGTATCCCCTTGCCGTCAAGCTGCACATCGCTGATCTGGAAGCCACCTATCTGATGGAGCACCGCACCAGCGCTGTGCGCTGAAAAACAAAAATACCCGGACAGGCACAGCAGTGCGACACTGCAGCCTGTCCGGGTATTTTTGTTTAATTTTTGCGCTCGGCCTTGTTCTGGTACATTTTTTCATCTGCCTGACGGATGGCCTCGGTGAGCGGACGTACACCGCACACACCGCCAACACTGGCCGAAAGCTCCAGCTCCGGGTAGCCTTCCACTCTGGCACTGGCCGCAGCCTCCCGCACGCGCTGTATCACATGTTCCCCGGGCCGGATGTGCGGCACCAGCAGCAGGAATTCATCGCCGCCATAGCGCACCAGCACATCGGTCTGGCGCAGGTTGCTCAGGATGGACTGTGCCACGCTCTGCAGGGCCTTATCGCCCACCAGATGGCCGAACCGGTCGTTGACCTCCTTGAAGTGATCCACGTCGATCATCACTACGCCTTCCACCTGTTCGCTCTCCGCAAGGAAGCACTCGAAGTACTGGCGGGAGTATGCCCCGGTCAGCGAATCCACAAAGGCGCTGCGGTCAAAGTTGGAGCCGCGGTCCAGCAGCATCCGGCGGCCGCCCATATCCAGCCAGCGTCCGTCCGAAAGCTTGGACACCATTTCCAGCACGCAGCCGCGTCCGCCCACTTCCACATACTTTGCCATGACAAAATAAGCCTGATCGTCCTTGAACTCGATCTTGTTCAGGGATTCCTTGCGGGCAAGGGCCTTACTGGAAATGCAGTTTTCGCACCGGCCCGATTTGTTCCACACCATGTGGCAGGTGCCGGGCATCTCGGTCAGCCGGCCATCCTTGCCCAGGCTCAGCACCTTGGTGCTTTCCGGGTCCACCAGACGCACAATGTCAAAAATGCCCTTCAGGCGTTCCAGCAGTGCTTCCGGCTGGTCGCTGTTCACATCGCCCAGCATCAGCTCCTGCAGGCGGACATGGTCATCTGTGATCTGGCCCACCACGCTTACGCAGTGGCGCACACCGGCGCGGCTCCACATGGTGTGCATCACCAGCCGGTGCAGCCGGTATTCCTGATCCACCGCGATCAGCACCGAGAATGCGGCATCCGGCTCTTCCGGCGTTGCGGCTGCAATGGCATCCAGCAGCTTGCGGCGGTCCTTGCCGGAGAGAAATGTCAGGCCCATGCCCTTATCAAAGTCCAGCTTCTGGGTTCGGTTGACCGGGTCCTCGTAGCGGTTCACCACGGTCACGCTGCCGCTGAGTATATCGTAATCGAACTGAATACCGCCGCGCTGCTCGGCATAAAAAGCGGTGCGCTCCCGTTCCAGATCCAGCAGGCGCTGGGCACGATCCTCACGGGGCAGAGCTTCGCGGTGCAGGATCTCCTCCGAAAGGCGGCGGGTCTCGTGGCGGAAACCGCGGTCATACTCCGAGCGCTGCAGCTCTGTGCGCAACAACTCCGAGGATTCTTTCAGGCATTCCATCAGCAGCGGATTGAAGCTGCCGCACTCGCCGTGCAGGATCATGTCAACGGCCTTTTCGTGGCTGTAGGACTGCTTATAACAGCGCTCGCTGGTCAGTGCGTCGTACACATCGGCCAGTGCCACCACCTGTGCTGCAATGGGGATCTCGTCGCCCTTGAGCCTGTCCGGGTAGCCGCCGCCGTCCCACCGCTCGTGGTGCCAGCGGCAGATAGCGTGTGCCACCTTTACCAGCGGTTCGTCCTGCCCGATGGCAAGCCCCTTCAGGATTCTGGCACCCTCGGTGGTGTGGGTCTTGATGGCGGCGTACTCTTCCTCGGTCAGGCGGCCGGGCTTGTTCAGGATCTCTTCCGGGATCATGATTTTGCCGATATCGTGCAGCGCCGATGCTGTGCTGATCAGCGAGATATCACTCTCATCCAGCTGGTAACGGTCAGTCTTCTGCACCAGCTGATGCAGGAGCAGGTCGGTCAGGGTGCGGATGTGCAGCACATGCTGGCCGCTCTCGCTGTTGCGGAACTCCACCACATGGCTCAGAATGCTGATCATCAGCACACCGTTGTGCTCTTTTTCGTATACCTGATCGGTCACAAGGCGGGTAAGGCGCTTCTGCTTTGCGTAAAGCATGAGCGCATTCTTCACCCGGCGCAGCACCATGACCCGCTCGAACGGGCGGCGGATGTAATCGGCCACGCCCATATCATAGGCGCGCTCGACGCTTCGGGTGTCCTCTGCCGCGCTGATCACAATGACCGGGATTTCCTCCTGCCATGCATAGCACTGCATCACCCGCAGCACATCAAAGCCGTCCATTTCCGGCATAATCAGGTCCAGCAGCACCAGCGCGATATCGGTGCGTCTGCGCAGAATTTCGATCGCGCGCAGGCCGTTCTCGGCTTCCAGATATTCGTAGCTCTCGCCCAGAATCTCCTTGAGCATGGCGCGGTTGATCTCCGAGTCATCCACGATCAGTATTTTCTGTTTTGGTTCCATCTCAACCGATCCTCGCTCCTGTACTTCCGGCCGCAGGGTCTTCCGTTTCCTACCGGACCACAAAAAAGCTGCTGCAACAGCTTTGCGCTTTGCAGCAGCTTTTCATTTCACTCATATCTGCTTTTTTTGCAGGTCATCCAGCTTTCCGTCATGCGCCCATCATATCGTCGAACCAGTTCATCAGCTCCACCGAGAGGTGCTCCAATCTGGTCTGGGGCTTCCAGTCCGGCTGCGGAGCCTCCGGCCCGGGCTGTGGGGGCTGTTCGGCCTCCGGCTCCGGCCGCTGACTCTGCGCTGCCGATGGTTCCGGCTGCGGGGGCGTATGTGCCGCAACCGGCACAGGCCGCACAGCTTCGGCATGGCGGGCCAGCTCCTGACGCAGCTGCTCTGCATGAGCGCTCGCGCACTCAGCCTCCTGCCGCGCCTGCTCACAGGCCGCTTCCAGCTGGGCATTTTCCTGCCGCAGCGCGGCCATCTGCCGTTCACAGGCAAACAGACGGGTCTGATAGCGCAAAATTTCCGCACTGGCCGCTGCCAGCTTTCGGTTCATCTGCTCCAGCTGGGCACACACCGCCTTGGGCGGCTCTGCCGGAGCCTTTGCTGCGGCAGACTGGGCACAGCGCTGCCGCGAACCATTGTTCTGCTGCCTGCCCTGCGCCATGGTGTCCCTCCGATCCATCCGATACGCCTGATCCGCTTATGACGGCCAGCCTTTTATCTGCGCTTGTTCAGCATGGCCATCAGCTGGTCGTAATAGCCATTATCGCTGTTGTCCTCTTCCACGGGCTTTTCAGCAGTGGGTGCCGGTGCAGCGCCGCCTGCGGCAGAAGCTGCCGGGCTTGCAGTCTCGCTGCTGAACACAGCAGACGGAGTGGACTGTGCGCCGCCCATTGCATTGCTGATGCTGCTGCGCAGGTCGCTTGCGCTCTTGTTGTCGAAACCGGTAGCAACCACGGTCACACGCATCTCGTCCGAGAGGTTCTCGTCGAACGCAGTACCCCAGATGATGTTTGCATCAGGATGTGCGCTCTGGGTAATGAGACCTGCTGCGGTCTCCACATCTTCCAGACCGATGTCCGGGCTGGAAGTGATGTTGATGATCACGCCGTGTGCACCGGCAATGCTGGTCTCCAGCAGCGGAGAAGAAATAGCAGCCTTTGCGGCGTTCTCGGCCTTGCCTGCGCCCTTGGCGCTGCCCACGCCCATGTGTGCGTAGCCGGCATCCTTCATGATGGAGCGCACGTCGGCGAAGTCCAGGTTGATGAAGGCAGGCACATTGATCAGAGCGGAAATGGACTCAACGCCCTGACGCAGCACGTTATCGGCTGCCTGGAAGGCATTCATCAGGGTGATCTTTTCCTGGCTGATCATCTTCAGGCGCTCATTGGGAATGACGATCAGACTGTCCACATGCATGAGCAGGTTTGCAATGCCCTGCTCTGCCAGACCCATCTTGCGCTTGCCCTCAAAGGAGAAGGGCTTGGTGACGATGCCAACGGTCAGGATGCCCAGATCATGTGCCACCTCGGCCACAACGGGTGCTGCACCGGTGCCGGTGCCGCCGCCCATACCGGCAGTGATAAACACCATCTGGGAACCCTTGAGCGCATTTGCGATCTCGTCCTTGCTCTCTTCAGCGGCGCGCTGGCCGATCTCGGGGTCTGCACCGGCACCGCGGCCCTTGGTCAGCTTGGAACCCAGCTGCACCTTGGTGGCAGCGTGGTTCTTGGCCAGAGCCTGCTGGTCGGTGTTCATTGCGATAAATTCGACGCCCTGCAGGCCGTCGCTGACCATGCGGTTGACAGCGTTGCCGCCGCCGCCGCCCACGCCGATCACCTTGATCGTCGTAACGTTTTCGTCCATTTCTTCATCGAGCATGAGTGCCATAACTTTGTCCTCCATCGGATTTTATCGTAAAACTGCGCATAGCGCACAGAAATTATCTGCTTACACTTATATAACTGTATCGTATCATCTTTTTGCCCTGAATGCAAGTCAATTTTGCTTTTTTGAAGGTGTTTTTTTCTCGCTGGCGCTTTCCCGCGGCATTTCCCGCTCAATTTGGGCACCAAGTTCCGCCAGCATCTGTGCAAAACCGGCATATCCGCGGTCGATGTAACCGGTGTCGGTAATGCGGCTCCGTCCCCTTGCCGCCAGCGCGGCCACCACCAGTGCCGCGCCTCCGCGCAGGTCCGCAGCCCGTGCACACGCGCCCTGCAGCTGCCGCACCGGCCGGATGTCCAGTGTGCGTCCCTGCACCTGCACAGCGGCTCCAAAAGCCGCAAAACCCTCTGCACAGCCGAATCTCCGCTCAAACACCACATCCTCGATGCTGCTGGCGCTGTCGGCGGCAAGCATGGCAGCAGCAAGCAGCGGCGCTGCGTCTGTTGCCAGTGCCGGATATACCCCGGTGAACACTCTGCCCGCGCCGTGCAGCGCGCCCAGCCGGGTAATGACCGCACTTTCCGGCCCTGTTTCTACCCTGCAGCCCATTTGTGCCAGAATTTCCAGCAGCGGTGCATAGGTCTCCGGCCTGCAGCCGGTCAGTTCCACCCGGCCTCCTGCCGCCGCGCAGGCACAGGCAAGGGTGGATGCCACGATGCGGTCGGCCATGGGCGCAAAGCTGCAGCTATACAGCATTCGTCTGCCCTGCACCCGGATGGTGCTGGTGCCCGCGCCCTGTACACAGCCGCCGCAGCGGTTCAGGAATGCTGCCAGATCGCTGATCTCCGGTTCTCGTGCGGCCCCGCGCAGGACCGTCTCGCCCTGCGCCGCAGCTGCTGCCAGAAGCAGGGTCTCGGTAGCACCCACGCTGGGGAACCCAAGTGTGATGTCCGCACCGTGCAGTCCGGCAGGCGCTGTCAGGATCAGCCTTTCCCCCTCCTCCCGGCAGTGCACGCCCATCTGCGCAAGGCCGGAAAGATGCAGGTCCACCGGCCTTGCACCAATGCGGCACCCGCCGGGCAGCACCGTTTCCACCCGGCCAAGCCGTGCCAGAAGCGGTGCGCAGAACAAAATGGATGCCCGCATCCGCGCGGCGGCTTCCGGCGCAAGGCGGCAGGTGGAAGGCACGCCCTGCACCGTGATGTCGCTGCCCTGCCAGCGGGCCGTGCAGCCCGCACCCTGCAAAAGCTCCACGCTGGTGTCCACATCCGCAAGATGCGGCACCTGCAGAAAACGCACCGTGCCATTGCACAAAAGGGCCGCTGCCAGCAGCGGCAGCACGCTGTTTTTGGCTGCCGGGATGTGTACTGTGCCGTTCAGCGGCATGCCGCCTGTGATGATAAGATCTCCGCCCATGCAAAAAGCCCCCGTTCCGCAAAAGATACCTCATGCTATGCGGCGCGAAGGCTTTTTGTTTATTTTGTCTGCAGTTGTGTCATTTGTTTGTCCGGTCATTTGTGGCTGTGCCGGCAGAGGATGCTGTCGTTTTATGGCAGGGAACGCCCGGTTTTATGTCTCCCCGCGGGACACCGACAGCACGATGCCCATTTCGCCCAGCAGCATCATCAGACTGGTGCCGCCGGAGGAAAAAAACGGCAGGCTGATGCCGGTATTGGGGATGGTGTTGGTGACTACCGCCATATTCAGCACTGCCTGCAGGGCCACCTGCACCACAAAGCCCACTACCAGCAGCGCACCGAACCGATCCGGTGCATGCGCCGCCAGCGTGATGCCCCGCCACAGCAGCAGCGCAAACAGCAGGATCACCGCGCAGGCTCCCACAAAGCCAAGCTCCTCGCACAGGATGGAAAAGATGAAGTCGTTCTGTGGTTCGGGCACGAACAGGTGCTTCTGGCGGCTGCTGCCAAGGCCAAGGCCCGCCGCGCCCCCGGAGCCGATGGCATACAGGCTCTGGATGGTCTGGTGGCCGTCGCCCAGCGGGTCGGCAAAGGGATCCAGCCATGAGCTGAGACGGCTGGCCGCGTAGGGCACAAGGTCCGGCATAATGATGATGGCAGCTCCAATGGCCGCTGCACCGCCCGCCCCGGCCAGCACGAACCACTTGAGGCCGGTGCCGCCCACGAACATGAGCACCGCGCCGATGCCCAAAATGAGCACGGTGCCGGAGAGGTGCGGTTCCAGCAGCATGAGCACCGCCACCGCTCCCAGCACCAGTGCAAAGGGCAGCACCCCCACCGCAAAGCTGCCCATGCGGTCGTGGTTGAGCGCAATGATATGCGCAAACACCAGCACCACCGCAAATTTGGCGATCTCGCTGGGCTGCAGTGTACCCAGGCCCGGAAGCACCAGCCAGCGCTTGCAGCCGTTGTACTCCGGCATGAACAGCACCGCCGTCAGCAATACCATTGAAAGCGCCAGCAGCGGCCATGCCAGCTTGTGGTAAATATGGTAGTCCACCCGGCTTGCCACCCACATGGCCCCGATGCCCAGCGCAGCATACAGCAGCTGCGGCCGCAGGTAGGCAAAAGCATCGCCCCGCCGGTACAGCGCCACTGCACTGCTGGCACTGCCCAGCATTACAAGGCCAAAGCCCACCAGCGTGAGCACCAGCATCAGAAACGGCAGGTCCATGGCCGGAAGATGCCGCAGCGGCAGGCCGCGCTTTGCATGGGCAGCAGCTTTGTGCATCCGTATCACCTCCGTTCCTTTATTGTACGCGGCGGCGGTGCCGGTTAGTCATATCCCCGGCACACCGGCGCATACACTTGCCCAGAGAAGGAGGTGCCTGCCATGCCAAAACCGGAGCCGCGCCCCTTGCGCACCCTGCCGGAACGGGCATTCCGTGCCCGGGCACGGCTGGTGGCCGCATTGATGTGCTGCGTCTGCTTTGCGGGGCTTGCCGCGCGGCTGGCGTATCTGCAGCTGTTTTCAGGCGACTGGTATACGAGCCGTGCCCTCGGCCAGCAATTGCGCGATACTGTGGTGCCTGCCGACCGGGGCCGTATCTACAGCGCCGACGGTGTACTGCTGGCCGCCAACAGCAGCTGCTGGACATTGCGGGCCTCCCCGCGCGAGATGCCGGAGGAAAAGCTCAGCCTTGCCGCGCAGGGCCTTGCGGAAATATTGGAGCTGGACGAAGCGAAGCTGCTGGAAAAATTCAGTGACCGCACCTCCAACGACTGCCTTTTGCGCTACCGCGTGGAGCGCGACACCGCCGACCGCGTGCGGGATTTTTGTGAAGAGAACGGCATCACCGGCATCCGCATCAATCAGGACTCCAAGCGCTGGTACCCGGAGGGGGAATTTCTGGCCAGCGTGCTGGGCTTTACCAATGTAGACAACGCCGGTGTGAGCGGGCTGGAGCTGAAATATAACGATGTGCTCACCGGGCAGAATGGTGTGGTGCTCACCGCCGTCAACGCTTGGGGCTACACACTGGAGCAGAGCTACGAGACCGAAAAAGTGCCCTTGGAAGGCAGCGGCCTGCGGCTGACTGTCGATGCCAACATCCAGCATTACCTTGAAAACGCGCTGGATTATGCGGTCAAGGAGCATCATGTGGCGGCGCGCGCCGTAGGCATCGTGATGGACGTGAACACCGGGGCCGTGCTGGCCATGTCCACCACGCCTGCCTACGACCCGAACCAGCCGCGCGTGATCTACGATGCAGCCGCCCGCAAGGCCGTGGATGCCCTTACCGGCAGCGAGCGCGCTGCCGCCCTGCAGCTGGCCCAGCAGACCCAGTGGCGCAACAAGGCCGTCAGCGACCTGTACGAGCCGGGCAGCGTGTTCAAGCTCATCACCTGCGCCGCCGCGCTGGATGCCGGGGCTGTGAGCAAAAACTCCACCTTTTACTGCGGCGAGTCCATCTCGGTGGCGGGCACACGGTTCCACTGCGCCAACCACAAGCGCCACGGCAGCCAGACCGTGACCCAGGCGCTGGAAAATTCCTGCAACCAGAGCTTTATCCAGATCGGCGCGCGGCTGGGCAAGGAAGCCTTCTGCGATTACTTTGCCGCTTTCGGCCTGCGGGAGCCAACCGGGGTCGATCTGCCCGCCGAACCCAAAAAGAGTCTGTACTACACCGCCGACCGCATGGGGCCGGTGGAGCTGGCCTCCTGCGCCTTCGGCCAGAGCAGCAAGATCTCCTATATGGAAATGGCCGCAGCCGTGTGCGCTGTGGTGAACGGCGGCAGGCTGATGCAGCCTTATCTTGTCAGCGATATCCTGAACCCGGACGGCAGCATTCTGCAGCACACAGAGCCGGTGTGCAGGCGGCAGGTGATCAAACCGGAAACTTCTGAAACCATGCGTGAGATGATGGAAGCCGTGGTGCTCTACGGCGGCGGGCGCAATGCCCGCATCCAAGGCTACCGGGTGGGCGGCAAGAGCGGCACCAGCCAGAAGCTGGACAGCGCCGACGAAAAAGCCCGTATTGCCAGCTTTGTGGCCGTGGCTCCCATTGACGACCCGCAGTTTTTGTGTCTGGTGTGCTTGGACGAACCCCACAGCTGGACGACTGCCGGCGGCAGCCTTTCAGCCCCGGTGTGCGCCGAGGTGCTGGAACAGACGCTGGTGTACAAGGGCGTGCCCCGCGCCGTGGAACCGGAAACCGATCCCGATCCCGCCCAGACCGCTGCCGACCTGCCCGCCGACGGTGACAGCTTTGACGGTGCGTAAGCAAAAAACGGCCCCGGAAAGGTCTTCCGACTTTCCCGGGGCTGCAATGTTTTTTTGTTTAATTCTGCTGCGGCTGCTCGCGGAAGACGATCTCGCCGGTCTCGCTGTTCATGGACTCCACAATGGCAAGGCTCTCCAGCTGGATGCCCTTGCTGCGGATCAGCTCGCCGCCCTGCTGGAAGCCCTTTTCCACAGCAATGCCGATGCCCTCCACTGTGGCACCGGCCTCCTGGGCCAGATCCAGCAGGCCCATCAGGGCACAGCCGTTGGCAAGGAAATCGTCAATGATCAGCACATGGTCTTCCGGGGTGAGGAACTTTTTGGAGACGATCACATTGTAGATCTTTTTGTGGGTGAAGGACTGGATCTTGGTCTCGTAGTTGTTGTAGTCCAGATTGATGCTCATGGACTTTTTGGCAAATACCACCGGCACGTTGAACTCGCTGGCCACGATGGCTGCAATGCCAATGCCGCTGGCCTCGATGGTGAGCACCTTGTTGATGGGCTTGCCTGCAAATAGGCGCTTCCACTCCTTTGCCATCTCCCGGAACAGCGGAATGTCCATCTGGTGGTTGATAAAGCTATCCACCTTGAGCACATTGCCCTCGCGTACGATACCATCTTTGCGAATACGATCTTCCAGCATCTTCATAGTGCAGCAGTTCCTCCAACCTGATCTTTTCCATGCCCATGCGTTTGCAGCGCATATTTCTCTTTTTATTTCACTTAGTATACCGGATGCTCTTTCCTTTGGCAAGAGGTTTTCTTGATAAATTTATAGGTTTTCCGCTCTTGTACTTTTTACAGATTCGAGTATACTGTAGTTAATATAAGGTGTGTCCGGCATCTGTGCACCGGCACACAGGAGGGGAGAGCATATATGAAAACGGGTCTTGTGCTGGAAGGCGGTGCCATGCGCGGCATGTTTACCGCCGGTGTTCTGGATGTATTGATGGAGCATGGCATCGTGCTGGATGGTGCCATTGGCGTTTCGGCCGGTGCGGTGTTCGGCTGCAACTACAAGTCCCATCAGATCGGCCGTGTGATCCGCTACAACACCCAATATTGCAACGATAAGCGCTACGCAAGCTTCGGCAACCTGCTGCGCACCGGCAACCTGTACAGTGAGCAGTTCTGCTACCACACCGTGCCGGAAAAGCTGGACGTGTTCGACGCAAAGGCATTTGCAGAGAACCCCATGGACTTTTTTGTGGTGTGCACCGATGTGCGTACCGGCGACCCCATCTATCACAAGTGCCGCACCGGCGATGCCGAGGATATCCAGTGGATGCAGGCATCCGCTTCCATGCCGCTGGCGGCCAAGATCGTAAAGATCGGCCATTATCAGCTGCTGGACGGCGGCATTGCCGATTCCATCCCCGTGCGGTTCTTCGAGTCCATCGGCTACAAACGCAACCTCATTGTGCTGACCCAGCCCAAGGGCTTTGTGAAAAAGAAGAACAAGATGCTGCCCGTCATCCGGGCACGCTACATGCGCTACCCCGCTTTCGTGGAAGCCGTTGCCGACCGTCACGAACGCTACAACGAAACGCTGGATCACATTGCCATGCTGGAGCAGACCGGCAAGGCGTTCGTCATCCGCCCGCCCATCCCGCTGGAGATCGGCTCCATGGAGCGCGATCCGGTCCAGCTGCGCCGCGTCTACGAGACCGGCCGTGCCGTTGCCGAAATTCAGGTGGATAAGATCGCCGCCTTTGTGAACGAATCCAAAGCTGCAGCGGAAGAGTAACGGCGGCACAAACAGATATCCTACATGTGATGTTTTCGCGGCATCACGAAAATGTTAACGTCAACAAAATCATGGTATAGCAGCAGCCCCGTTGAACCTGACGGTCCATCGGGGTTGTTTTTGCGCCGTCTTCAACGACATCGCCGCAGCTGTTCGAATCCACCCGCCCGATGAGTTTAGCCCTGTCGCAAAACAAAAACCTCAGCGTACTTTCATACGTTGAGGTTTTTTGGTGGGCGCGGGTGGATGTCGCAAGCCGCGCATCTAAAAAAGCCCCGCAGGGGCTTTTTTGCCCTCCGGACTATTCGGCGGGCCGATGCTGTTCGAATCCACCCGCCCAATAAGTCTGGCTTTGCAGTAATACAAAAACCCCAACGTACTTTCATACGTTGAGGTTTTTTGGTGGAGCGAAGCAACCCAAATCCGAACCATTGCCCTCTGGGGCATCTTTGGCGGCGATTTCATCGAAAGTGATGGTTTTTGTGCCGTCTTT
>OGYY01001484.1_pt1 | contig 20134 bp, 16 predicted proteins | sample 1576671 | NCBI WGS metagenome assembly OGYY01 (sample SAMEA3541593, study PRJEB24748) | human gut metagenome | biome: human gut; feature: human-associated habitat; material: faeces | place: China | collected 2012 | reverse complement strand
AGCGAACATGGTGAATGCGCAAGCAAACGCCAGCACCAGTGCGAGAATCTTTTTGAGATTCTTCATAGGGGAATTCCTCCTTATAAAATTTTTCGAGTTTTCACTCGTCGCTTAGTATATTACCATAGTCAAACACAAGGGTCAAGCGCAGTTCACCATCCGTAACATGAATGTAACATTACGTGTAATATTACAACTGGCACTGTTGCATTTCTCTATGCCTATTCTATACTATATAATAAGGTATACTTTGCGTGGCAAGTCATTACGCCGTGCAAATATAAAAGATGCTTGTTAAAGCTTCGCCCGGATTTTCCCTCGCAGCCACCGTTTCTCATCTACAAACGACCGAATCTGCACGACTACCCTATCCCCTACTCTGAACTCGTCGTCGCTGAACTGCTGCGCGTACCGGCAGACCACCGTACAGCCGTCAGTCAAACGGCAGAACACACCGCCTGCATACTTACTGGAAATGGTAGCAATGCGGCTGGAGCCTACGGGATGCCGCAGTTCCGCATTGACATACGGGTCAGTGCCGACGTCACGAACAGATAGTGCAAGCATATCCTCACCGACACTGAGCACTTTCGCCTGAAGCTGCTGACCTGCATGATATTCTTCCCGCATATCCGCGAGGTAGGTATAGCTCATAGCCTGCTGGCCCATCGTCACATCGAAACCGCAGGCCGTAACCGTAATGCGTGTCGGTCCGCAGGCCAGCACAGATGCGGATACCACATCGCCCTCGGAAATATGCTGAACATTCAGCGCGTGCCACCGCTGCTGCTCCAAGGCCAGCGAACGAGCCGCGATTGCACACTCTCCCTCGCGGTCTACGCCAATGATAATGTAATCAACGTCTGCACCAATTACACTGTTCGGGTTGATACCTGTCGGTTCAATCCAGAACAGCGGCAGCGGAATCAGCACCTTTACCAGATGCCGCATGACTACCATGCAGGTCAACACCTGCTCAGGCTCATCATCAGTCGGAAACGGAATGCTTTCCAAGCCGATGACCGTATTTCTCAGCAGCGACCGCGAGGAGAACGAAGCATAAATTGCGTTCCATTCTTCGCGCTCATCATCAGACAGATTGCGGTCCAGTTCGGAAAACGCAGTTGCGTTAAACGCTTTGCGCGAGGTCGAAAGTCGTTCCAACAGTTCTTTGTTATCAAGTTTCATGTTGTTTTCCTCCTCCATGTTGTTGTAATGTCAGTTTTCCGGTATGATCCGGATAGGCCACCAGACACGAGAAGTGCGGTGGAATGTATGCCGCCTGTGCCGCATCGTCCAAAAGCAACACCGTAAGTACAGATTTCTGTGTCGCAACCTCTTCTTTGTCCGGCAATGCAAACAAATCCTGTTTTTGCGAAATGTAAAATACCCGAACCAGCAAGCCGCTTTGTTCTCCAAGCGCATACAGCGCAGTATGGGATTCACGGTGAAACAAAAGCGTTTCTCGGGGCAGAATGGCAAAGATTAAATCCAATGCCTGTGGAATGAATGGCTCATAATGTGGACCAACTGCTGAGATAATGCCATCGAACTCCCGCAGATACCCTGCGTCGCGCAGCTGGCGGCAGATCGGAGCTATCGCATTCGGCGAAATATCAAACTGTCGGCGCAGCAGCGGAAGTACCTGAGATTTTCTCATACAGCTGGTGACATTCAGCACTTTCAGCAGATATTTCTGCTGTGGGCTCCAGAATCTCATGTATCGAACCTCCGTTTCAGCCGATTTACCACCGGATCGAGCATTTCCTCACTGCCGTACTCCACAATACAGCTGAACAGGATTTTAGCTGTGTACACCAGCGAGTTCTTGCGAATCTCGTTTTCGTTGGCTTTCATGCGAGCCAGTGCATTTTCTGCAATCTCGAAATCCAGCCGCCACAGTTTCTCCCTCACGTAATCCTGCGGATAGGTGCAAATGCCAATACGCAAGCCATCGCAGTAATACAGCCAATACAAGCAGTCATGCAGCAAGGCGCGTTCGTCATCGGCAAACGCTTGAACCTCCGCTCGGCGCTCAATTTCCTGCAATTCAGCTTTCTCGCGCGTTCGACCGACAAACGAATCTCCTTCAGTATAACTCATCTCTGTATTTCTTATCTCTTTATTACTTGTGTGCCGATTCTGCATGTCTAGACCTGCAGATTTGGCACTTCTAGAAGTGCCATTTTGGCATGTCTTGAACTGCGATTTCGGCAGGTCTTGTTCAGACGTTCCAGATTCCTTCTGGTTGTTTTCAGACATCTGTGCATCGTTTTCTCCGGTTTCCACCGTCATTTCTTCACTTTCTTCCGTATCCGGTTCATTTTCCAGACCTGCCATTTCGGCAGGTCTGCTTTCATCTCTTTCATCTGCGGAGAACGGAGCGCAATCATACGAAAATGCAGCCTTTTCGCTGAATTGCACTTCGGCGAGGTAAATGCGATTCGGCAGGCCGCGACCTTGTCGCTGTTCCCATACCAAGTGTTTTTCTGTCAACTCCTTGAAACACGCAATGGCTTTCTTGTACGAAATCTGCATTTCCTGAGCCAAGTCCTCGCGGGTATAGATCACATATACCTCGCCATAACGATTGATCCAGCTATTACGGCGCGAAAGCTGAAATCGATTGAGCAGGAACGTGTACGCTACCTTGCTCTCAAGCGTCATATCTGAATAGCCGCTGTCGCTGAACAGCCAGCGCGGCATCTGCATATGGTAGTACGATATAACATCGTCCAGTTTCATCAGCCCGAAGGATGGGCGATTTTCATTGGTTTGCTGATTCATGGCTCTTTATCTCCCTTGTTCAGTTCGTTTTGTATCTCTTGAAAGCGTTCGTTGGTAAATAAATACGATGTTGCATAATCCTCCTCATCCAAGTGCAGCAGTTCAGGATAGGTTGCCTGTGTGGCAGGTGCCGGTTTTATCGGTTCCGCTTGCTGCGGCTCAGGCACTTTTTCTTCATTGCGCAGCTCGGCTGGCTCAGTATGGCTATGGTAGTCCGAGATAGACACTGGCCGCAGCTTCTTGAAATCCGCAAACTCCGGCGGTGTTACCTTATATAACAGCATGGGAAACTGTCCGCGGAGCATAACAATACTTTTGGCATTATCCAGACGCAGCACCTCATCCGGCTGCATAAGAGCACGTTGGGTATTACTGCGTGTTTGTGAGTACGGACGGGACAGGTTTGCAACCGGCGAAAAAAGCGGTGTCTGCGGCTGCTGGTTGTTGGTGACACGGATTGTTGTCATACCACATTTGTCACTCACAAACTTTGCGCTCGTGAGGTCATTCACACCAAGGCAGAGTGTTGCATCACAGCAAGCTGCGATCTCCTCCCACTCGTGGCGCGGGTACATATCTGCAAGCTGTGCGATGGACTGCACGATGACGATACAGTTCATGCGGAAACCGCGTGTGAACGCGATGGAACGCTTGAAGTCACCCAGCTTTCCGATAGACGGAAATTCGTCCAGTACAAAGTTGACCGGTATCGGTAATTTGCCGTCTTCTGTTTCGCGTCGCGCGTATTGTTCCAGACGTGAGAAAATCATGGTGAAGAACAGTGAGGACAGGAAAGCGTAGGTGCTGTCCTGTGCAGACAAAATGCAGAAGTATGCACAAGGCTTGTGTCCGGGCAGTGTCAGGTCAATGGAACTGTCTGCGGTAAGGGCATCCACCAACTTGTCCTGAAAGACGTTCAGACGGTTGCCAAGACCGATCACAATATTGCCGCGCAGATTCTCTTTGGCCTGCAGGAACAGACCGTACGGACCTTTCGCCGGATGGCCGGCAGGCAGGAGATTGATCTCGCGGTCAATCCTAGAAAGGCCGTTCTCCGTCAAAAGAGAAAGTATCCGTCCAAGCCGACGTTGGGACAGCGGCAGTCGATGGCCTGCACCGTCTGTATCGTGCTGGACATAATACAGCAGTGCCGTTAGCAAATTCAGTTCGGATTTAGACCAAAAGTCACCGGCTTCTTTTTCGTTCGAGGTGTTATTGATGATGGTAGATGCAATAATCGGTATCAGACGTTCATCGTAATCGGCTTCACCGATACAGTTCCAATGGTCGGAGTGCTCCATATCCAAGAGGTTAAACACTCTTACCTCATAACCCATATCTTCAAGATAACCGGCGGTACTCTCGTACAGTTCGGCTTTCGGGTCGGTCAGTATCATGCTCTCTTTTCGCTTGACGCACTGGAAAATGAGTGGTCGAACAAAACCCCAGCTTTTACCCGTGCCCGGTGCACCGATGGTCAGCATATTTCCAGCAAGGCCGCTTTTGCTGTTGGAGGCGATGTACTGCGAGAAACGGTTGTCGTCCAACGGATCATCACGATGTTTGCCATACACGGTACCGGTAAGGTCAGGCAGCTTGCCGACTTCCAAAACAGTTCTCATCTCGTCCAGTTTCATAAAACGCGAACTGCCGTGTGTAGCATCCGGCAGAATGTCAAACCCGCGCTTGTCCTTGACCGGATGATAACCGGACAGCCAGTTATAACCTTTCCGCGTCAACAGGCATGCCAGCACCAGAATAGCAGCGGTGATACCCAATCCGGTAAGGGTGAACGGTGCAACAAAGTTGCGAATCGGGTTCACGACCCAGATGCTTGTAATGCTGCTGTTCGCATCCATGGACTGCCGAATGCCGAGCCGTACGGAATTAACGATCATGCCATAAAAGTACCAGCCCATGCCGCCGAGCACTGCATAGAGCCGCCAGTCCGCATTGTGCTTTGCTTTCCAACGTTCTAATCGTTTCCGACATCGCTCTTCCAGTTTGGCGATGTGTTCAGACAGCGGTATCATAGATCAGCACCCATTTCGAGGATACAGAGCGCCTGCTCGTCGATTACCGCGATGTGGAAGAACGGCGGCGGAAATATCTGCGACAGAAAGCGCTTCTGACTTTCAAATGCGGCAAGCAGTAAACCGTGATAGCCTGCGGCTCGTGCCTGTTGTGCCGCGCGAAACACCTGCCGCAGCTCCATATCCGCTACCACACGAGCAGGAATTTGAAAGACTGTACTAAAGAAATCACAGTCGGCTAATTGCGGTGCGGTAACCGGTGCACCCAGCATACGCGCCAGCCGCGCGCGATACTGCGGCAGCTTCATCAAGCGGAGCTGTAAGACACCATCCTTGTTACACGGCAGTAAGTATGCCGGGCTGATCTGCTGATAGAACTGTGCATATCTGACCCTCTTGCTGTTCTGCAAGGGCTGATCGTCAAGCAGTGCGCGGTAAATGTCAGCGTAACTGCTGCCGCACAGGAAATATGCCTGCTCGGTACATCCACATCCCAGCATGAACGATTGTGCACAGTCTATCTCTCGCTGAATGACAACTCTCTGTGCTGATTTCGGATAATGCACGGCAAACAGTGTGTCACCGAGCCTCAGAAAGCCAGATACCAGATTACTGCCCAGCGGATGCTGTCCTTCCTTTGCCCGCAGTGCTGATGCAGGGAGATAACCGTCATGCTCTCGCAGTGCAGGAACTTCATCCGCAAACGGATCAATGCCGGCAGCATACATGGCAAGTACCACTTCGGCGTTTTCGAATCTTCGATTGACGCGCTGTGTATGCTGGTCAGCCTGCATCGGGAATCCCTGTTCTGCGAGCCATGTATAACCGGCCGGTGTCAGCCGCCAGCCGTAAGTTTCGGAGTATGGCCGCAGATACTTTTGATCTACCAGTGACTGCATAACCGATGAACGGAAAATGCCGCGAAATCGGCGTTCACTCTCATGGTCGATATTCTTACACCAGCCGATCAGCCGCATAACAGGCAGCATAGTTTTTGTTCTCAAATAATCGCCTCCTGTTCTAAAATTACCGCACCACTCTTAGCAGGTCGCGGTAATTGTAATTCTGATTTCCGGTATTCCGGAACATTTTCTTGTTTTAAACAAATGGATAGTGGAATATCCTACTAAAAATCCAACATAATCATCTTTTGTTTTTGCCCTTCAGCTCCGGCGGTACTACCGCCGGAGTGAAGAGCCGTTTTTACCGCGCCATCCACGACTTTTGCACCTCAAAATAAGGCACCACAGTGATCTCAGTAAAGCCCTTTCCATCGGGCACACTGTCCAAGATCAGACTGACGGTCTGGCTGTTGTCATCCTCGAACAAAACACCCTTGAGCGCATTCAAAACACACTTCCATTCCTTGTTATCGGGATCAAACGTGCGGTCGGAACGATGTTTCTCCGTGTGCTCTGTAATAACCACAAAGGCACGTTCATACCACGGCAGATTTCCACCGCCGAGCCGGTGCTCATGCAGCATTTGCAGGAGCGTGCTTTCGATGTATCCGGTCACATACTGGCGATTGCTCTGCAATAGCGTATTCAATCGAATACGTGTCCAGCCGTTCCGATTCACTTCTACCGAACACCGCTCTACGGAGGGATACGGGAGAATATGCTGTAAATGTGCACGCTTACCGGGTCGGAGAACGTCACGCAGGCAGCGTCTTGCTGAAAGCGTCGTACTCTCCATTTTGCAGAGCAGTTCATCTGCCAGACAACTGCACTCCCGTGCATCCTTGGATTGTTTCAGCTGCTCGGAGAGCTGCGTTAGTTTCTCCAAATCTTTGGAAAACGGTATGTCAATCATCTTCGTTCAGAACCTCCTTCTTCGGCCGTTTTCGGCGGCGTGCCTCTTCGATATGCTGGCGCTGACGAATGCGGGCAATGTCACGCGGGTCGGTGGTAATGAGCTCATGCTCTCGCGGGGACGCAATGATCTGCACACCGAGTCGGTTCCGTCCGGCGCACAGCAGAGCCTGTCCGCGCGTGAAATTGGCGTGCATCTGCATTTCTTCGTCCGTCAGGTGGTAGTGCTGCTGAATGAGCGCAGCCTCCTCGGGTTCGGTCATCAGCGCAAACTTGATGCGGCTGTTGTTGAGCAGTGCCTTGCCGAATTTGCCGTTTTCCAGCGCAAAGAAGTCCTCCAAGTCCTGCGAGGCGGCAATAGCGGACGCGCCGTAGCCGCGCACCGTCTTGAAGAGCTCCAGTACGAACTCCGCTGCCTGCGCATTAGAGCCTGCGCCGATCAGCGACCATACCTCATCGAGAATGACGACCTTGTTCTCCGCACGGGACATTCGGCAGTAATCCAGACAGATGTCCGCCGCCAGAAGTGTGCCGAACGGCAGCAGCTCCTTACCTATCTCTGAAATATCAAGGACAATATACTTGTTGTTCATGTCAACATTGGTTTCGCCGCCGAGATTTGCTGCCGAGCCATTGACAAAACGGCTGAGAATACCGGCAAGCGGTTTGGTTTCCTCGCGTTCACTTAGCAAGTTATAAAAATCTGCGGGCGTGGGCTGCGGTTTTAATGTTCCGTCCGCATCGTACAAACTGTCATTATCGCGGGTAATACCGAAACGCTCATACAACCGCATGAGTTCCACATCCAGACGGCTTTTCTCGTCCTCGGTCAGCCCGCGCCGCAGCAGTGAAAAATAGATATGCAGACGGCTGATCTTATCTGCCAGTAGCGAATCTTCACGAGTGCGCGTACGGGTCAGTTCAGCGTTGACATCCAGTGTGCGGCGGCGAATCTCCAAAAAGTTGATGCAATCCGTAGAGGACGGTGCGAGTTTGATGTACAGACCGCCGATAGCCTCACACGCTGCACGGTACTCGTAGCCTTTGTACGGCGCAATCAGGAAAACCTGCTTGCTCTGCTGACGGTAACGCATGGCAATGAGCTGCAGCAGATAGGTTTTACCAGCGCCAGACATACCGAGGACCGTCATGTTGGAGTTGCTGTATCGGTTGCCGTCAAAAATATCCAGCATACAGACTGCATGGTTGCGTAAGTCCTCGCCGATCAGGATACCGTTCTGCTCACAAAGCTCCATCGAATAAAATGGAAACGCACCGGCCGCACCGGAGAGCAGCGTATTTCTTCTCGCTTTGCGGGCGATTTCCGGCGCAGGAGCGACTACCGGCAGGAATGAGTGAAACGCCTGTTCCTCCACATAGTCACAGCGTTTGCAGATAATATCCTGTGACGCACAAAGGCGTTCGACCTCCGCCAGACGAGTATGCAGCAGTTCCTCGTTTGCGGCTGTGACCTCAATGAGCGTGTACATATCGTAGTAATCTTCGTTGGCCGTATTCATCTGCTGCTTGATGTATTGCCCTGCATAGATTGCACTGCCCATCTGCTCGTAGTCTGCACGAGTATCATCTACATCACGCATACGACTGCGGCTCCAAATGGTCGAATTGGCGACTTTCGGCAGTATTTTCTCTCTCGGACGGCGCAATAAAGTAGTAGAAAGCGAAATACCATCTCCCATTCCGACGAGCGCCGCCAGCCAGCCGCCGCGTACAAGGCTCTGATAGCCGTAACCGGCAATGTAGAGATAGGCATGGCATACACCGTCTATCACCAGATAATCGCGGTGCGTCATATCAATGGCAGACGGACAAATGAGATCCATTACGCGCGTAATGCCGTCGGATTGGTCTACTCTCTGTTTGTTTTTCTTAGCTTTCCTGCGTTTCTTCCGGCGTTTTTTCTTGTGCGGAATCTCGGCAGCTTCCTCTGTAACGTTTATCGGTTCCTCGTCATCTTCCGAATCGCTTTCGGTCGGGATACCAAAGTAATCTTCCATCATTAGTCGAAAATCTACCGGCAGCTTGATATTCCGCGAAGTCTGCTTGCAAAGCATACCGAATACGGTTTCTACCATCTGGTTGTCGATGTACTGCGGCTCTGCGACGGTCAACCCACAGCGTGCAAGGTAGCCTTTCGCGGTATCCGCAATTTGGTAGAGCGCATCTGCACGCTGTTCCGGTGTCTTGGCCGCAGGGGCCATATCCGGTTCAAACCGGTATGCGACAAAAAAGCGTGTGGTGAAGGCACCACCTTGAATCATACCGCGGACCTGCTCGATATTGTCCTCGATGCATGCCTGACAGCTTGCATCTGTCTCGGCTGCGGCATATTGATGCATACGCCGCGTGTACTGTTCAACATCGACCAGCTGCGAGAGCCCGAGAATCTGCACACTGCTCGGTGCGATCTTGAGCCATGCGGCAAGTGCTCCGACAATGCGGACACGTTCAGAGGTACTTTGCAAGAAGAAGTTCATTGGCAGCACTTCAAACAGTCCGACAAGACCGCCGTCCCTTGTATAGATAATGCCACGGTCAATGTCTGCGATCGGCAGGCTGCCCTGCAGGTCATCACTTGCGGCGGCGAGTTTTTGCGGGCTTTGCGCGCCAAAAATCGTGTCTTTTATGTTCATATTTGATCGTTTCTCCTTTGTTTAAGATGATTCGGCGGTGCCGCCGCCAACGGAAGTACACGGACAGGTATCGGCTCAGTGAGTCATCGCGGATACCAATCAGTGCAAAACCACAGACCGGCACGAGCAAGCACAGTGAAATAATGAGCTTGATTGTAAGCGATACCATCAGCTGATGCGCGATCAACATGCAGATACCAAGTGTTGGCGCAGCCAGAATGACTGCTTCAATGCAGTTCCGCAGTTCAAACATACCGAATACGCGCCCTGCATCTGTGAAATTTGTCGGAATAAAGTAGGTATCTTCGTCATTCATCTGCAATCATCTCCCATTCTGAAACCGGTTCAAAAAGATGCCCCATCTGTTCACGATATTTTGCGACATTCAAGGCCGCAGCGGCACTACGCCGGAGAAGCACGATTTCAATCGCGCGTGTGAGCAATTCGACAACATACGGCGTGACTGGACAATCCATCAACTCGATCTTGCTGATACGCTGAATACTGACTCCGCTTGCCTGTGATAATTCAGCCAGCGAAATTCGACATTTCATCCGAAATGCCCGGAATCGCAGCACTTGTCCATTGTAATAGTCTTCGTTCACTTTTTCCTCCTATCCCAATACCCAGAAAGGTCCGCCGGAAGCGGCACCTTTATTACATTCGTTTAGGAATATGTTAATATCCCACTCTTTTTGACTACGCTCATAGCTAGCGCAGTCTGCAACCAGAATTTTGCCTTGGCTGGTAATTCCGCGCAGAACAATAAAATGCCCGCCGCGCGTAAAATGACCACGACTCATAATCGCAATGACCAGTTTGCCATCCTGTAAAGCCTGCACAAGCTGTTTCTTGCTCTGACCGATGCCGCGGCAAGGCACGCCCCAGTGGGCGGCACCGTCCGGAATCAGGCTGTGGTAGCTGCCCGATCCCTCGCAACGATGGCCGGTCTTGACCGACCACACACACACTTCCGGCGGTGTAACCGTCTTGTTGGTTAATGTAGAAATACAGATTGCAAGTGAGCTCGGTCCGCAGCCTGCTCCGGCAATAGTGTTGGTTTTGCCATACATTTGACTGCCCCAGCGGCTGTCATACTGGCTGAAATACACCACGTCTTTGGAGTTGCCGCGACCGGTAAATACAATGTCGGACAAATCTGCATCAGCTGAATTGTCTGTTGAACCAACCGGCGCAGAGTAGTCACTGTCCGAAATCGTGTCTGCGATAAGTCCGGCCCACGTTTTCTGCTGATCGTCGAATCCCAGCTTGTCCATAAGCTCATCCGGTGTCATATCGTAAATTACGAGTATGTAGCCAACCAGTTTGCCATCCTTATACTTAGGTTCGAGCTTGTACTGCATTTTGTCTTTCATGGTCTGAACGATCTTATCCTCATTCAGTAAGGCTACATTCTGTTCGTTCAAAACCGATGTAATCGCCACCTGCCAGTAGTCGTTGGTGTTGCCAAGCCGTGTTTCGATAGACAGGAATCCTATGTTTTTCGGCAACAGCGATACGAACAGATCGACCGCCTGCTGTTCCAGTGAACGCTGCCGTTTCCACGAGGCATTCAGGTTCTGCGCCTGTGCGGTCATTTCCTGAATATCAGCCGATTTCACACTGGGTGCGTCAAACAGATTACAAGGTATCCCTGTCAGAAACAACAATGGTATCCCGAACAGGACAGCAGAAGCGGCGAGCACAGGCTTTACAAGCCGTTTCCCGGCTTCAACTGCTGTTGCAGCAGCGGCACCATGCAGACCTCCGGTCATTGCCGACTGTGCGATTCGTGCAGCAGACAAGAATGCCTGTTTACGGCTTGCGTTTTCGTCTTGCATTGCGGTCACCTCCGTTTCTGGGCGTTATGTCCTTTCGCTTAACCGGCTCTGCAGTACGGCGCAATGTATGCGGTTGAGATGCAGGCGAAACCGGAGAGGTTGGATTGAGTGATTTGCTGCGGTTCTGCCGAGGATTAACCGTAGGATTCTGTGCCGCAACAGGAGAAATATCCGGTCTTGCAGCAGCAGAAACTCCTCGATTACGCTGCGGTGTCACATCCGGTTTTGCTGCGTGTGCAGGTGTGCGCCGCGATGTTGCATCCGGTTTCGTTGTTTGTACTGATGTGCGCTGCGATATTACATCCGTTTTGGCTGCGTGTGCAGGTGTGCTCGGATGTGTATGCTCCTGCTTTGCCGGAGAAACGGTCTTCGGTGCCGTTGCAGGAGTGACAGTATGATCAGAAGCAGGAACGGTATTTTGCGGTGTTTGAACAGGTACCGGTGTACTTGTGGTATGGCTGTTCTGCGATGTATTCGGCATAATAGGTGCCGACTTGGTGGTTGCCTGATTCTGTACATGACTGACAGTTTTCTGCTCACGGCTGGAATGCACTTGCGCGGAAGTATGTCCTGCTGCAGCATGCTCTGTTTTCGATGTATCACGAGTCATTGCAGGACGCGGCGGTGTAACCGGACTGATTCGACCGGACTGGTGTCCGTGCGTACCGCTGTTTTTCTCCGTTTGCGTATTGTGCTCAATCGTTTGCGGCTGAAGCGAAGTATTTTGCTCTGTACCGTGTTCCGTAAGACGAGAGTCTGCTGCGTTCTGCGCATTGGCATTTTGTACAATATTTTGCGGACCATTCTGTGTAGTCTGCGTTTTGTTATTTGCTTGCTGTGTCTGCGGTGTAATAGGCGGCCGGCCAGTCTGTGGAGAGATTGGCGGCTTGGTTTCAGCAAAATTATGCGGAAGCGGCGGAACATGCGGCGCAATAGGCGAAACGCGAGAAGAAACTGTCGGATTTGTACTGCTTACATGCGAAACGCTTTCGCCGTCAATAAAATCATCTGCGTCGATGCTGATATCTGCATATTGGTGCGGTGCATGAACCGGTGCTGTGCGCTGCGGCACAGTTCCGGCCGAACGGCTGACATTTACAGTGCTTTCAGCATTGTTGTTAATCTCTGCCGATGCTGTCTGCGTACTGGCTCCAGACGGTGCACCGATCTCGGCGACACGCCCGGTAGTGACCTGACGATCTATACCGTATGCAAGCGGATCCCAATAGCGCGGCTGCATTGTATTGGTTGCATGCGGTGGATTAGAAATGGTGTTTTTGATAAATTCTGCCGCGTGATGGAACATCAGCGCGCTGAGCATACCCGGAATATGATGGTGTCCCAGCGGATCTCCGGTCGATGCCGGATTAAGCCCAATTCGCAGCACAATGCTGTCCAGTTTTCTTGCAGTGCGGACAATGCCGGTAATCAGCATGACCCACGGTACAATAGCAACACCGGTCGGTGAATTAGACATGGCAGAGAGCAGCATTTTGACAAACATCACGTTCAGAACCATTAGTGTACACATAGATGCAAACATTCGCAGCCACCCGCGGAAAATCTCGGCCGTGCTTTTGGAACCGCCCATTGCAAAAGCCAACGGTGCGCAGTAGATGAGTACGCATAGAATAACGTACCGTTCCGCGACCTCGAAAAACAGCTTGATGATCTGCCACTGGATATACACATTGACTACGATGACCACCAGCCAGCCTGCATTCGGAAGTAAACTAAAGAAATCTTCATCAAATGGCGTAAAGGAAACTGCACGCGGCATTTGGAGCAATCGCATAATAACCGCTGTAAGGCTTAGTCCGATATTGCATATCTGTCTGGCGCATACCAGCAGAAAGCTGAACATTGCAGTCCGAAGAAACAGACGCGTGGGATCTTCAGCCTCGATTCCAACGCCGGATACCATAGAACGCAGTGCTTGATATGCTAAATTGCCTATCAGCAGTGCCCATCCAACCGCAAGAAGAATGGTGGCAATTTCCTTGATGATCGGTACGCGTGCGGCAAAATAAGATGTATCCGCACGGAGCAGTGTCAAAAGCTGCTGAAGCAGTTGCTCTACCATCTCGTACCACATGGTAGCAAGCCATTCGCATAAGGCTTTGATAAGTTTTTCTAGAATAGGATTACCTCCTTCCTCTTGTCATAATGCCTCGAATTTCGTATAATGTACTTAATCTAGCGTAGCCAGACCGTTGAACAGCGGGCGGACATAAGCGATAAATGCGCCGATGCCGTTGATAATGACCCAGGCAAGCCAGACGCGTTTAAGCCAGTCCCACGCCTGGTCGGCCTTCTGCTGCGTTCCAGACATTTTTGCGCCAATGACTGCGACAGCGGACATCAATCCGGCGAGCACTGTGGATACACCGGCAATCTTGGTATATACATCCTTGATAATACGATTTGCGACAACCCACATGTCATCAACGGCGCCTGCATGCGGCAAGATGACTGCAAGCATAAGTACCAATAGTGCAATGCGGTATACAAGAAATAACCGCTTCATGAGCAGCGAATAGTTGATAGTTTTCTTTTTATTCATAGTGAAATATCCCTTCGATAGAATTTTTAATGGAGTAGAATTTATGTCTTTGACTGTAGAACTGAATGTTTCTCAACTGGTGATTCAGTTGGAAACTCTAGAGAATCGTTTACAAACAGGCGAACGATCTATGAAGCTGAAGACAGAAGCCCAACAGATCTCTCTCATAGCCAATAAGGCACGTTCACTGCAGCAAAATTGGCGGCAGGAAATCGTTAAGCGTGCTCAGCGCATTGCGGAGCAGTGCGGAGAAATAGAAAACGGAAGCTGAATGAGCTTCCGTTACGATTATTTGATTTCTTTTCCGATGACACACAGCCGGTAAGCCGGTTCGTTGGCAATACAGGTAAGCAGTGTGATTCGGTTATCCGATGTAGGATTCAAGACGGAGGTATTAGTTGCCCCAATACGCCCTGCCGAGATAACTCGATAGGTTCTCACGCCAAGTGATGTCCGGTAAGTGATAATATCGCCGATTTGCACGTTTTTCAGTGTACCGAAATACGGCCACGAACCTCGATTGTGTCCGCAGAGTGCGACATTGCCATTCCAAGTGGATGTACCGTCTACATGGCCTGAGCCTTTTCGCATGCTTTCATAGGTTGCACCGGGATAGACATACGCAAACAGCTTGCGATTACCAACGGAGACAGCGCCGAAGTGACCGTTAGTGCTGACAAGCTGTGTTTGTGCAGTGTAGCTGTCGCTGCTTGTAGCTGTATCGGCAAGCCGGTTGAACGATATGCCTTCCAGACCGTTCAGCTTTTCATCTGTATTGATCTGCTGTTCTACGGCATCCCCCCACGGGTCTATGTATGAACCAACGGGAATCACCGGCGAACCTTCACACGGTGTTGTGCTGCCTGCATCAGTGCTCATGCTGTCCGACGGGATGATGATAGAAGCTCCACCCGAATCGTCTGCACTGTCAATATCTAAGGCTTGGTTGGACGAGGTTGAGACGTAAAAGTGATTGGGGTAGAGATCTGCTGCGTAGTGGTATTCGAGAGCAGTGGCTACTTGCATCATAATGCTTATACAAGTACACATACTGCAGGCTGATTTTATAATATTCATTTATTTTATCCTTTCACTATGATGTGTAGTTATATTATAAAACTAATATTGAGGTGCATATTATGGAATTGTTGGTTATTGGAAATGGATTTGACATCGCTCATGGACTGCCTACAAAGTATAATGATTTCACCTGCTTCTTACGCTGCCTTACTAGGCGTAATAATTGGGAATCTGGCCAATGGTTCAGAAAATCAAATACAGAATTTGGTGAAAGTTATCCCCAGGTTATCAATCTAATAAAACTTGCTTATTATGAGCAACCTGGCAATCTTTCACCCGTAGCAGCAAAACTTGCAGAAGTTTTAGGCAACGCAATAAACACCCAAAATATATGGGTTAAAATCTTGAGCATGTATGATTTATCCAAGCAAAGTGAACGATGGGTTGATTGTGAGGAAATGATTTATGTTGTTATTTCTTCTCTCGAGAACAGTCCTTCAGTTTTAGATCCGGTAACAATTAGCTTAACCGCACTCATTGGAAAATGTGAGCACATATGTATAACTCGGAATCCCGATACACTCTTTAAACAACTAGATGAACTTAAGACGCTGTTTGATCTTTATTTGCAGTTAATGTTTGAGAATCAAAAAAATATATCGAATACGCTTAATTTTTTTGAAGAGAAAAAATTTGACTACGTCCTTAGTTTTAATTATACGGATACTTATGAGCGCATCTACAAGATAAATGAGAAAGGTACGGAAAGCAAGAAAGCAAGGGAATCATATATTCATGGACGCATAAGAAATGATCCGGATTCCTCAGTTAACATTGTGCTAGGTATTCATGACTCTTTGGAAGAACCCTTATGTAATACTAACTTAGAATATGCTCAATTTAAGAAGTATTTTCAAAGAATCATTTGTAAAACCGGTGCAGAATATCAGAATTGGTTTCAAAAAATTGATAAAGAGAATGGCAGACGAGGTGGTTGTACCAATAATCATGAATTAAAAAACACCACTATTTTCGGTCACTCGCTCGATGTGACAGATAAGGATATACTAAAAGATATTATACTTCAATCCAGCCAAACAACCATATATTATCACGAACCTAAAGAGCATACGTCAGAAGTACTCAATTCATATATCCTTAATCTAATACAAATATTAGGAAAAGAAATCTTAATACAGCTTACTAACTCCGATAAACTTATTTTTAAGCCAACTTCTGCTTTGTCTTAAATTATCACCCCAAACGCATAATCACTACCAACAAACGCTTCCACCACATGATGCTGTGCCTCGCCGCCGGTTTCTATGGCAATATCACGCCCTATCAGACGCTTTGCCAGCTTGCGACGCAGGATAACGGTATATTCCGTTTCTGCATGGCCTTGCAGCGCACTCAGCCGTATTCTCGGTGTGCGGACCCGCACAAACTGGCGGCTCACGACATCGTGGATACGGCGTTCCTCGTTATACACATAAACGCGCGCCGTATGCCAGAGAATGTATCGAATCACCCAGAGAATTAGCAACAGCAGCAGTAAGGCAGCCGCTCCGCAGACGATCATAATCTGTGAAATCGTCACATCCGGATCAAGAAACGGCAGGATAGGCAGCTTACTGCCAATGTAAGTAACTGTATATGTCACATGATCTACACTGGTTTTGCTGAGTGTACCACGGTACACCGCACTGGCCCGATAGCCGGTCGCCACCTGACGGCTGGTATAGGTTGTTTTACTGTACACCGCTGTTGCTGTCCAGCTATCCGGCACATCAGAATCCGAGACATTGACAGTCGGTGACCAGCTCAAACTGGTGCGCGGCAGGCTTAATCCATCAGCCTGTACCGATTCCGGTACCAGCGAGCGATCATTATACGGCAGTTCATACGTTTTGGTTACGCTGTGAGGATGGCTGTCCGTCACTGTTTTGTATCCGGTTGTCTCTACTTTGATGCTCTGCAAATCCAGTGTCAAATCACCGATATAACCATCCTTGGTATATGACTTGGTTACCGGAAATTTGTCGATAACAGCGGATAAATCAGCAGATGAAGCATCAAGTGTTACTGTATCCTCTGCATCCTGCGTTTCCGTTTTGTGGTGCACAGTCTTATCCATGCGCTCATAGCGATACCAATAGCCATCCTGTTCAAAAGGCTGCTCTTTGAGTGCCGCCGGATCAAAGTCCGGCGGCATTTCATATGTCTTGGATAAGGTCGGAACACCGTTGATCTCAATCGGTTCTACACTGACCGGCGTAAAAACAGCCTGATCTCCGTCAAGCAACACCTGTTCCGTACCAGCTTCTGCTGCGCCTGCCGCACTGACAAGCAGTGCGGCAAGAAGTGGCATCATCAGCCACCGCAGTCTCTTTTTCATCATAAATATCCCTCTTTTCTGTGATTAGTATCCGGTTTTCGGCAATGTAGGAAGCGGATAAATCGGCGTGCGGTGAATCTTAGTCACCCAGGCGCTCGTAGAGCTATCCCATTCACCCTGATACGAACCACCGCAGTCTACACGATTGGTAATGTTATAACCATTTCCCATATAGGACGGCACATAGACGTAAACCGTTGCCTTTTCAGTCATCTTAAATCCTGCAGGCACAGTTCCAAACTCGTAGCGGATATCCGTCACATACTCACCGATCGCCAGTTTGAGCGAGCCGGAGTCCACCTTGAATGAGTAACGGTTGGTAGAAAGCAGGTTGTCCGCAAGGGTGCGGTATCCGTTTTTATTAGTCTTATAGGTGATCTTGTACCAGACGCGCGCATTGTAAGTGCCGGTTGTGATTGTGCCTACGCGAACTGCATCTGTCGGGATGCGGTCGTGCCAGAAGAAATTATCCAACGGAACATTGGACTGATTAGCAACATTTGTGATATCATAGCGCATATTATCGCCCGCATCCACGGTATAATTACCTGTTTTCTTAATGCTGGTCTTGATGATTGCCGGGTCATCGTACATCTCAATACGGACCACATCGCCCTCAACTTTCAGTTTCACTTCAGCCTTTTGCGTATTCAGCTGATAAAAACGCGGAGCCTTGGATTCCCGTACGAAGTACCGGCCCAGCGGCAGCGGATTGGAGGCTGCAATACCTCTGGAATCTGTGGTAATCGTATCAACAACACGTCCGGTTTCAGCATTTTCAATCTCGAAAACTGCACCCGACAGCAAGCTGCCCTTCAGCTGATTGGTAATGGGATTATCCTGCGAGGATTTCTTGACCACCTGAATCTGACCGAGTACCGGTGTGTTTTCTACGACCAGTTCGGTCGTTTCGCCGCGGTGGACACGCAGAGTACGAACAGTGTTGTCCAACACATAACCCTGTGCGGCTGCAATCTCCTCGACCTTCAGCTTAACTTCGCTCTTGCCATCGGTCAGAATGTCATCGAGTTCGATATAACCGTCTTGATCTGTGGAATATTCGCCGATCAGATTGTTGGACTCATCTTTCACGAGGAATCGAACACCGTAAATGCCTTTCTTTGTCACAGCGTCGATTTTCTTAATGCGAATACTTGCCAGCTTCTCATTTTCAAACTCCACGGTTGCCAACTGACCGGCTTTCACGATCACGTTCTGCGGCGTACCGTCCAGTCGATAACCTTCGGGACACGAAATCTCCGTTACCACATAAACGCCAGCCTCCAAGCCGCTAACCGTTGCCAAACCTGCAGAATTGGTCGTATATTTGCCAATCACTTCACCATTTGCTTTAGTGACTTTGAAAACACAGCCGCTCAGCGGCTTGTTCGTGCCCTTGATGGTCTTGACGATTTGCAGGCCGTAAACACGCGTATTGGTAAAAGTCACTTCATAGGTTTCGCCAGCACGAAGCTGCACCGTTTTGGGCGTACTGTCAAGCTGGTAAGAATCCGGCGCTTTTACCTCAGAAATGACATAAGTGTTTTCCTCCAACTCCGGGAGAAAAATAGCGCCATCACTATCAGTTACCGCATCTTCTCGAACGATAGAACCATCTCCACGTGTAATTCGGAAAACGGCACCTTGCAGAGGCTTATGGCTTTGTGCATCAATTTTTTTGATGAGTAAACCGGGTTTGCGCGTATTTTCAATCGTAACCGTTGTCGGTTTCTCAGTGGTATGCTCAATCTCAAACGGCTTATCATTGAGGATGTACTCCTGCAAAGTGGATTTTTCTTGGACTCGGTAAGTGCCGGCAGGTGCCTTGCTGATAGTGATTTTGCCGTCACTGTCGGTCTGATAGTCGCCCAACAGGACATTATCTCGCCAAATCGAGAAGGTTACACCTGCAATCGGTTTCTTGCTCTGGCTGTCTACCTTGACTACGGTAAAATCTTTCTGGACCGTGTTATCAATGATGATATCAGTATTGCCGTCTGTCGTATGCTCTATGATAACAGGTTCCTTGCTCAACGTGTATCCTGCCAACGTGTGGCGCTCGTAAAATACATAAGTGCCATTGTCTGCATAATGAAGCGTGAATTTGCCATCCGGTCCGGTCGTATAGAATCCAATTGATTTGCCGTCACGAAAAGCCTCAAATACGACGCCCTGCATCGGTTTACCAGTATCTTTGTCGATTTTGGTTACCGTCACATCTTTTTTCATCGTGTTGGGAATTGTGAAGAAGGTAGGCTGCTCTGAATCATTTTCAACGGTAAAGGTCTTTTCGTTCAAAACGTACTTGGGATCTGTCACCGTTTCCCGTACCTGATAAGTGCCCGGTTCGGCATAGGGCAGCCAAATTCGGCCTGAATCATCCGTAGTATAATTGCCGAGCAAGCGTCCATCTTTCCAAACTTCAAAGGTGACACCAGAAATCGGACGATGTGTTTCTGCATCTATTTTGAGCAGACCGAAATGCTTTTTGACTGTGTTAGAAAATGTCAATGTGGGAATTTCGGCCTGATCTTTAATGAGTTCTACGGTTTGCTCCGGTGCATCCATATTATAGTGTGTAGTATCACCGCCCGATTCTTTAATCCGATAAGTGCCAGGCTGCAGGTCCTCGACCATTGCTTCGCCGTTGCTGTCGGTTGTCACACTGGTCAAGTGACTGTCATTAAAATATACGTCAAACTTCCAGTCCTTCAACGGCACCTTAGTTTCTCGATCAATTTTAACGATGCGGATTGCTAATTTTTTGGTGTTTGAAATGTTAATTTCGCGCACAATTTGAGTAGGATCGGCCGAAGGATCGATATAAACTTCGTGTACCTGCTCATCTTTCAGGTAACCGGAGGCCGCTTCGGTTTCAACGACCTGATAAAAACCTTTGGGCAAATTATTAATCCGAGCATATCCATTCACATCTGTTTTCAGCGTTGCGATCGTTTGCCCATCACGACGTACCTCAAAAGTTACACCGGCAATGGGCATTTTGCTTTCTTTGTCGTATTTATA
>OGYY01001482.1_pt1 | contig 20144 bp, 12 predicted proteins | sample 1576671 | NCBI WGS metagenome assembly OGYY01 (sample SAMEA3541593, study PRJEB24748) | human gut metagenome | biome: human gut; feature: human-associated habitat; material: faeces | place: China | collected 2012 | reverse complement strand
GCCCTGCGGGCCGACCGACCCTCCGCGCGATGCCGCCCGGCCGCTCAGTCGCCGTCCAGCAGCTTATCCACCAGGTCGATCAGATCATCCTCATCACTGTACGCTATCGTCAGGATGCCGCCGACCCCTTTCCGGTTGATGGTTACCCGGCGCCCCAGCTCCTCCTGCAGGGCCAGCTGCATCTCCCGCAGCTCCTTATCGCCCCACGGGTCCTCATTGGCGTTCGCCTTCCGCTCCGCCGCCTTTTTGGCCGCGTTGCGCTCCTTCTTCAGGGCAGTCTCCAGCTCCCGCACATTCAGCCCCCGGAGCACCACATCATTGCCCCACCGGATCGCGTCCGCTTCCGGCAGGCTGGCCAGCAGCCGGGCATGTCCCGCCGTCAAAAAGCCCTCATCCAGCTGCATTTTTACGCCCTTCGGCAGGTTCAGCAGGCGCAGGGCATTGGCCACCACCGGCCGGGATTTCCCCAGCCGCGCCGCCACTTCCTCCTGGGTCATGCCGCTGTGCTCCATCAGGCTGCGGTAGCCCTCGGCCTCCTCCAGCGGGGTCAGGTCCTGCCGCTGCAGGTTTTCTATCAGCGCCAGCTCCCGCACCTTGGCGTCATCCGCCTCTATCACGATCGCCGGGATCTCGCTCAGTCCGGCCATCCGGCTGGCCCGCCAGCGCCGCTCCCCCGCGATGATCTGATACACCCCGCCGGGCAGCGCGCGCACCACCACCGGCTGCAAAATACCATGCTCCCGGATGGAATCCGCCAGCTCCGCCAGCGCGTTCGGCTCAAAGGCCTTTCTCGGCTGGTCCTTATTGGGCTCAATATCGGAGACGCGCAGTGTCATCAGGCTGCTGCTCTCCGCCGTCTCGTTATCCAGGAACAGGGCGTCCAGGCCCTTCCCCAGTCCGCTTTTCTTTGCCATAGGTTCCTCCCTCTTTTATCACAATTTTTCTCGCCTGTCGGCGCCGCGGGGCCTTTTGCAAAGGCATAGTTAGCACCGCTCGCCGCAAGGGCCTTCCTTTTGCTCCTGCAAAAGGAAGCAAAACAGGGCAAAGGGGAACCGGGCTTTCCCCTTTGCAAACCCCTTTGACGCTTAGCTGCGCTGGCTACGGATTTAGATTTTTCGGTCACGAAAAATCTGAATCCGTACTGCACGCAGATGGGCTTAATAAGGTGTCTGTGACACATTTTTATCGCCGCTGCGCTGGAGCGCAGAACGGCGAACCACCACCCCTGTCCCCTCCTCAAAGGAGGGGAACTATGGGGCGGGAAAGCAGATACTTTAAGGTCGGCGGCTTGCGGTTTTTGCAAGCCCTAACACCCCAAGAGCGTTACTCTCGGTTTATAGTTGCCAGCCCATCCGGGCCCCTTTCCCGCCATCGGGAAAGGGGGTGGGGGGAAAGGGCAAATGCGCTGCGGCTACCTTGGGAGCGATTCTGTGCGCAGTACGGATTGATTTTCGGCTCCCGCCGGAAATCAATCCGTATCCAGCACAGCCAGCGACAGGGGTCTTGGGGCAGCGCCCCAAGCGTATTTTGCCTACTTTTGTACGCACAAAAGTAGGCCCCCGCCGGGCAGGCGTGCTTACTTAAACCTTGTAAAAGGCTCGCCACACCGGAGGTGATAGCAATTTATCACCTTAATTGCCCCACAATCCCACCCAAAAGCAGTTGACAACTCTCCCCCTGCACCAAGGTTTGAATGGGAAGCAAAATTGTTTCACGTGAAACATTTTACTTCCGGTTGCGCTCCAGCAGCTCCTCCGCTACCCGCTGGTAGGCCAGCGTGCCGCGGTTCGCCTTATCGTAGTAGCAGATCGGCTCGCCATAGCTGGGGGCTTCGGAGATACGCACACTTCTCGGCACCGTGGAGCGGAACACCTTATCCGCAAAGTACTTCTTGATCTCCCCCACCACCTGATTGGTCAGGTTCAGGCGGCTGTCATACATCGTCAGCAGCACGCCCTCCACGGCAATGGAGCTATTATACAGCCGCTTGACGGTACGCACCGTCTGCATCAGCTGGGTCAGACCCTCCAGGGCGTAGTATTCACACTGGATGGGAATGAGGATAGAATCGCTGGCGGTCAGGGCATTTACGGTGATAAGCCCCAAAGAAGGCGGACAGTCAATAAAGATAAAGTCATAGTCCTCCTTTACCCGCAGCAGCGCCGCCCGCAGAGATTTGGCCCGGTTTTCCTTTTCCACCAGCTCTATCTCGGCGCCGGCCAGGTCTATATTGCTAGGCAGGATGGAAAGCCCCTTGAACCGTGTGGGCAGGATGGCCTCGGCCGCGCCGCTCTCCTCCATCAGCACATGGTAGCTGGAAACCTTCACTTCCCGCTTATTGATCCCAACGCCGCTGGTGGCGTTCCCCTGCGGGTCCAGGTCCGCCAGCAGCACACGGCAGCCCAGCTGCCCCAGCGCCGCCGAAAGATTGACCGCCGTAGTGGTTTTTCCCACGCCGCCCTTTTGGTTGATGATCGCGATGATTTTCCCCATTGATGTGCCTCCTTCGGGTCGATTGTCCCCATTATAGCACACAATAATTCCCCTTGGGAACCCTTTCCCCTGCAAAAATGTTTCACGTGAAACATTTTTGCAATCCACTCACACTTGGTACGGAGAGAAAGCAGCTGTTCTGCTTAGGGGTGGGCTAAAAATCCGGGCCCCGTTCTGGGAGGGATTTTGCAAAAAACTTTTCTTATGTGGGGGATAGTTTGTGGGCGCCTGGCGGCGAAAGCCTTTTGCAAAAGGCCCCGCCCTGCCGAAGGCGAGAAGAAATTAATGCCATAGTTTCTGCCGGCAATCCCTCCGGCTCATTTCATTCGCCACCTCCCTTTGCACAAGGGAGGCTTTCGCCGCCAGGCGACTACCAACCCGGCCCCAAAATTCTTTTACTACTTTTTTCACAGAAAAGCAGTGCCGCCCCTGTTTGCGGGGGACGCAAAAAGAGAAAAGGCGCCCCCGGCGTGGTACCGGAAGCGTCTTTTCCCGATCAGTTGGGAAGGGGTTTTATGTTACTCTCAGTGAGAGGAACAGGTAAATTTACGCGTAAAGCGAAAGCTGGTCCTTCGGCTCCCGCTCCTTTTTGGCGGATTTGGGGATGCGGATGGTGTAGCTGATGCAGTCATCCTCCTCCCGGCGGCGGGTGGTCACCGCCACGCCAAAGCGCCGGATCTCCTCCACCGCGCGGTCCACGGTGGTAAAGAGGATGCGGTAATCCCGCAAAAGGCCCCGGTAGGGTGGGTGCTGCTGCCGGTGCAGGAGCTGCCGCAGGTACTCCTCCCCCTGGCGGACATTCAGCTCCTCGGCAGCCATATGCCGGATGGCCCGCTGCTGCAGGTCCTCATCCGGCAGCTGGAGCAGCGCCCTGGCCAGCCGTTCGGGGATGTTATTTTCGATGATGGCCTGCTGCACCGCCGGGGAAAGCCGCAGCAGCCGCAGCTTATTGCACAGGGCGGAGGGGCTCATCGCCAGCAGGGCGGCAGCCTCATTTTGGCTCATGCCGCACTGGGCAATCAGCCGCAGGATGCCCTCGGCTTCCTCTATGTAGTGCAGGTCGCTGCGGTGCAGGTTTTCCGCCAGGGTCAGGGCGGCGGCATCGGCGTCATCCTTCTGCCACACCAGCGCCGGGATGCGGCTCCAGCCGAGCATCTGGCAGGCACGCCACCGGCGCTCCCCGGCAATGAGGCAGTAGCCCCCCTGCGGCAGTGCCCGCACCGAGATGGGATTCAGCAAGCCGCTGCGGTCGATGCTCTGGGCCAGGGCCGCCAGCTCCTCCTCGTGGAAATCCCGGCGGGTCTGGTGGGGGCTGGGGGTGATCTCCCCAATGGGCAGCTGCTGCACCGCCGCCTGTTTTTCCCGGTTCAAAAGGGCCATATTTCTCGCCTCCTCTATTCCCCATTATAGCGGCCGGACCGGGCCTGTCCAGCAAAAGCGTTCGCCGGAAACGGCCGGGCTTTTGCCGCTTTTTCCATTGTCTGACAAATGCTCCGCTCGGATCCCGGCGAATTCCGGCGCCCCGCCCCGAAGCCAGGGGAAAACAGTCGGACGGTTTTTTCGCGGTCCATGCATACCTGGTGCGAAAGAAATAAAAGCAGGCAAAGGGATTTTAGGTCGAGTTGGTGGTCGCCTGGCGGCGGGGCGGAGCCTTTTGCAAGGCTTAGCTAGTACGCCTGCCCGGCGGGGGAAAGTTTGTAGTCGCCTAACGGCGAAAGCCTCCCTTGTGCAAAGGGAGGTGGCGAATGAAATGAGCCGGAGGGATTGCCGGCAGAAACCATGCCTTAGTTTCATCTCGCCTTCGGCGGCGCGGAGCCTTTGCAAAAGGCTTTCGCCGCCGGCAGGCGACTACAAACTGGCCCCCGCATAAGAATTGCCCTTTGCAGAAACTACCCCCGAACAGGGTTCCGCTTTTTATCCCACCCCTAAGCAGGGCAGCTGCTTTCTCCCCATGCAAAGTGTGAGTGGATTGCAAAAATGTTTCACGTGAAACATTTTTGCAAAAGGAAAAGCCCCCGGTGGGGGCTTTTAGGTGAGGGGTTTCTTTTTCATGAGGGCGGCGGTGCGGGGATACTGGGGCGGGGTGGGGCGCTCCTTACGGATGACGATAAGCACCCGGGCATCCCCGCTGGGGAGGGCATAGCGATGGATGGCCTCTACCCTGCCGCCCAGCTTGGTGATGGCGCCTTGGGCCGCGGCAAGCTCCTCTTCCCCGGCAGCGCCCTTCAGCGCCAGGAACAGGCCGCCGACCTTGACCAGGGGCAGGCAGTATTCCGCCAAAGCGTTCAAATTGGCGACGGCCCGGGCCGTGGCCACATCGAACTGCTCCCGGTAGGCCTTATCCTGCCCGGCGTCCTCGGCTCTGGCGTGGAGGGTCGCGGCGGGGACCTCCAACATCTGCGTAAGCTGCGCTAAAAAGGTGAGCCGCTTTTGCAGGCTATCCAGAAAGGTGACCCGGAGATCGGGACGGGCCAGCGCCATGGGCAGCCCGGGGAAGCCCGCGCCGCTGCCGACATCCACCAGGGAGGCCCCAACGGGCAGCTGCACCATGGTGAGGGGCAGCAGGCTATCGGCAAAGTGCTTTTCCGCCACGCCCTCGTCATCGGTGATGGCGGTGAGGTTCATGCGCTGGTTCCATTCCTGCAGCTGGGTGCAGTACAGGGCAAAGCGGTCATATTCCGCGGCGGCGGAGGGCAGATTGATCTGCTGCATGAGCTGGGCAAAGGCGGCATTTGAAATCATAGAGGACTCCTTTTTTTGAGCGTAACAAAAATGTTTCACATGAAACAATTACAAATTTTGGATGCTTCGGTTTGACGCCCCCTCCCCCTTGGGGAGGGGGTTGGGGGTGGGGGCGGGTCGCGGCGCGCGGGTGCGGGACTGCGATTTGTCCCGCCGAAGGTGGAAACTGCATGGCAGGAGCTACTGCTGCCGCAGGAGAATAACAAGCACGCTGATATCTGCCGGGGAGACGCCGCTGATGCGGCTGGCCTGGCCGATGCTGGCCGGGCGGATGCGCTGGAGCTTTTCGATGGCTTCCAGCCGCAGGCCACGCTGGGCAGCATAGTCGAAATCCTCAGGGATGGGCATTTCTTCCAGCCGGCGCATTTCCCGCACCTGGGCTTCCTGCTTTTTGAGGTAGCCTTCGTACTTGAGCTCAATCTCGGCCTGCTCGGCGGCATGGGGATGGATCGCAGGGCGGTCGGGATCGAACGGGGCGAGGGCGGCATAGCTGACCTGCGGGCGACGGAGCAGCTCCGCGGCACGGACCGGCTGGGTAAGGGGGGTACTGCCCACCGATTCGAGATAGGCATTGAGGGCGGGGGTGGGAGCGATAGAATATTTTTCCAGCCGTTTCTTTTCCTGCTCCTTTTGCTGCTGCTGGGTGAGGAACCGCTGCCAGCGTTCCTCGCTGATGAGACCAAGGGCATAGCCCTGGGGCATCAGGCGGGCATCGGCATTATCCTGTCGGAGCAGCAGGCGGTATTCGCTGCGGCTGGTCATCATACGGTAGGGGTCCATGCAGCCCTTGGTGACAAGGTCATCCACCAGCGTGCCGATATAGGAGGTGGAACGGTCGGTGAGGAAGGGCGGCTTGCCCTGCAATTTTAAGGCGGCATTGGCACCAGCCACAAAGCCCTGTACGGCCGCCTCCTCATAGCCGCTGGTGCCATTGAACTGGCCGGCACCATAAAGATGGGGCACCGCCTTAAACTCCAAAGTATTTTTGAGATTGGTGGGATCGATGCAATCGTATTCGATGGCGTAGGCGGTGCGCATGAGCTCCACCTGCTCCAGCCCGGGGATGGTACGGTAAAAGGCGGTCTGCACCTCCTCCGGGAGGGAGCTGGACAGGCCGGAGAGGTACATCTCCCGGGTGTTCTCCCCCATCGGCTCCAGGAAAAACTGGTGGCGGGGCTTTTCGGCAAAGCGCATGACCTTATCCTCGATGCTGGGACAGTAGCGGGGGCCGATGCCCTCGATGGCGCCGCCATACAAGGGACTGCGGCCGATATTCTGCCGGATGACCTCGTGGGTCTCCTCATTGGTGTAGCCGATGTAGCAGGGCAGCTTATTTTGCAGGGTGGCGGGATCGGTGGCGAAGGAAGCGGCAACCGGCGGTTCATCGCCGTGCTGCTCCTCCAGCCTGGTGAAATCGACACTATTGCCGTGGACGCGTGCGGGGGTGCCGGTTTTGAACCGGCGGAGGGTGATGCCCAAAGCCCGCAGGCTATCGCTGAGGCGGGCGGCGGGGTGCATGCCATCGGGGCCGGATTCTTCGGAATACTCTCCGACAAAAATTTTGCCCTTTAAGAAGGTGCCGGTGGCCAGAATGACCGCCCGGACCGAATAGACCCCGCCCATGGCGGTGGTGACGGAGGTGATCTCCCCTGCCCCATCGGTATCGATGGAGACAATCTCCGCCTGGCGGACCGAGAGGTTGGGCTGGTTTTCCAGTGCGGCCTTCATATACATATGGTAGCGCTTGCGGTCGCACTGCAGGCGCAGGCTGTGCACGGCGGGGCCCTTGCCGAGATTCAGCATCCGGCTTTGCAGCATGGTGGCATCGGCCGCCTTGGCCATCTCACCGCCCAGGGCATCCAGCTCCCGGACGAGGTGGCCCTTGGCGGTGCCGCCGATGCTGGGATTGCAGGGCATATTGCCGATGGCATCCAGCGAGATGGTGAAGATGATGGTGCGGCAGCCCAGACGGGCGGCGGCGAGGGCGGCTTCGATGCCGGCGTGGCCGGCGCCGATGACGGCGATATCGTAGGTTCCGGCGGGGTAGGGTTTCATCATGGGTGGTACCTTCTTTGGAAAGAAATTTAGTAGAAATGGTGCAAAAAGATATTTTAGGGCGGGATGGTGGCCGCCTGGAGGCGAAAGCCTCCCTTGTGTAAAGGGAGGTGGCGAATGAAATGAGCCGGAGGGATTGCCGGCAGAAACTATGCCCAGTTTCATCTCGCCTGTCGGCGTCGCACCACCCCAAAGGCTCCCCTGTGTAAGGGGAGCTGTCAGCCGTATGGCTGACTGAGGGGTTGACGGTGCAAACTATGGAGATAGTTTCATCTCGCCTTCGGCGTCGCGGAGCCTTCTACAAAGGCGTAATCTGTACGGCTCGCCGCCGAGGCCCTACTTTTCTATGAAGAAAAGTAGGCAAAAGTCATTCAGGGAGGACCCCGAGACCCCCGACGCGTCGGTACGCCCCGTATAATCGGGGCCCCCGCAAGGTCGCAAGACCTTGTGGGGAAAGGAGGATGCACCGCAGCGGGGAGGGCTGCCCGGAGCAAAGCGCAGGGTCAGCCCGACTTAAGCGAAGGTTGCGTCCGACGCGATGACGCTTATAAGGTTGATTTTTAATTTGGTCCCTGCTGAATCCAGAACAAAATGCGCTGCAGGCACCTTGAGAGCGTATCCAGCCGCAGCTTAGCGGCAAGGGGGTCTTGGGGCACAGCCCCAAGTGCGTTTTGCCTACTTTTGCGCATACAAAAGTAGGCCCCCGCCGGGTAGGCGTGCTCCCAAAGCCTTGCACAGGGCCACACCCGCCGCCAGGCGACCACAAACTACCTCCAAAATAAACTTATATTTCCAGCGAGTTTTCCCCTAATAAATCCATATCCTATATAAATCTCACCCAGCAATCCCCAATCCTGTAAACTTTCCATTAAAAAAAGTGAAATATTAACCTTTCTCATGCAAAAAAGGGGCGATTTGCAGGGATTAGTGAAAGGCCTTTTTTCACCGGCAAAAATCTTTTCGCGTCGGTTCTCTCCCCGAATAATAAATTGAGAGCCTTTCGGCCCCACCGGTCAAACAGGGGCGCCGGTTTTGCTTTTCGAAAAGCTCACTCATCTCAGCAGACTTCATCGGGCAATTTGGGGGTCTGCTTTAAGAGGGAACCTGCCTCCCAACAGTACCTTGAAAATTGAATATTGATCTGCGCAAAAAAGAACGGAGAGAAGCTCGCGACTTCCCTCCGGTAAAAAGGCTTATTCTGCTTTGGCGGTGCTGCTGGTGCCGTCCTCTCCGTGCAGGATGCGGTCCAGCTCCTCCCGGCGGGCCCGGCGGTAATCGTAGTACTGCTGCAGCTTTTCCCGCAGCGGGATCTCGGTATGCAGGGCCAGGAAAAAGTGCCGGCGGCCGTTTTCCCGGCCGGCCTTAAAGTAGGCCTTCAGCTCCTCATAGCGGACCACCACATTCTTCTCGCGGGCGAAGGTCCTTATCTTGACCATGAGGTGGGTGGAATAGACGAAATCAATGGCGAAAACGCCGAAAAACACGCCGATGACAAAGGAAAACGCCAAATTGCGGGAAAGCCAATCCAGTGCCCGCAAAATGTAAGGATCCACAAAGAAATAATAGGCCGCGCCCATCACTGCCCAAATGACTGAAAACAGGGGGCAAATAAGACCATTCACATTGCCCCAGCGGCGGCTGTAATCCCACAGACGGGCATTCATCACCTTCAGCAGCAGGATGCCGGCAATGTACTCGATGGCGGTCATGGCGGCGGCCATCAGCACCAGCATGGCAATGTGGTTCCACACAGGGTTGGCGATCTGGCGGCTTTCCGAAAGGCGGGAAACCAGGTACAGGATGCAAAGCCCGGTGCCGTACAGCGGCACATACGGCCCCACCATAAAGCCGGGATTGATCCACTTGCGCTCGGGATTATTGCCGGAAATAAAGCGCCGGAAGAAAAGCTCCAGCACCCAGCCCAGCGAAGAACCGATATAGAACAAAAAAGCCAGCTTCAAGAAGGTATTCATAAGGCCCTCCGGTCACGGTTTTTGGCGGCCATGCCGCGCTGGGGAAAATTATATCACATCTTCGGCCGGGGTTCAACTCACACATGGGATAGAATGGGGGCAGCGGCAGGTTTTGAACCTACTGCTGCCCCCGGAGAGGTAAGTGAGGATGGCTGTTTAGAAGCGGCGGGTGCCTGCATACAGGCACAGAGCCGCAAGCGCCAGCAGAGCCAAGCCGGGCAGCGGCTGGCCCACATGGGCCGCGCCGGTATTGGGGTTGCTGGCGGGGGTGCTTTCACCGGACTGGGAGGGAGTGATGATCACCACACCGCTGCCGCTTTCGGTCCACAGGATGATGGAGCCGGTAATGGATTCGTAGTTATCAAGCCACGGGGTGAATTTCCAGGTGTAGGCCTTGTCTTTTTCTACGGGAACAGTGCTGGGGTCAAGTTCATCCGTTTCCCCTACCCACATTACAGTGCCGGGCACAGAGAATGCATTATTATCGGCATTGAGGTGGGCATCGGCCAGGGTCTTGCCGCTGGAGGTGATGGGGGTGTAATTGGGAGTGCCGGTGGGGGTAATTTTGGTGAGGGTGATGTTTACGGTAACGGTGGCATCCTCGTGGTTCTTAGAATAGGTCTGATCATTATATCCAACTGTTATGGTTATTGTAATGGTTTTGCCTACGCTCAAGCCTTCAGCCAATTGATAAGTAATGGCGCCATTAGATTCAAACACGCTCCAGCCAGTAGCCAGGCTGCCTTCGGGAGAATAAGTTCCCGTGTGGAAACGCAGCGTTCCTGCATCCTTTGCCAGTTTGTTCAGATCTGTGCCAATGTAATCATAGATATTGATGGTCTTGCTGGCGGTGTCATTGTAGACCTGGTTTACATTGATGGTGCCCAGTTGGGGGCCATCCGCCTTGGCAATGGTCACTTTGACTTTCTCGCTGGTGAGGGAGTAGGTGCCAACGGTGGCTGTGCAGCAGTAATCATAGTTCCCCGCATTCAGGCCGGTTTCCACTGTATAGGTTTGGGCAGTAGCATTATCAATCGCGGTTTTCTTGCTGCCGTTTACCTTGTACCACTGGTAGGTCACACCGGTCACATTGTCCGGGGTAATGGCCGCGGTAAGAACAGGAGCCTGTTCGGCGGTGTAGCAATATTTGGCGTTGTTATGGTGGGCCATTACGGATGCCGTGACACTCTTGATGGGGGCCTGCTGAACGGATATTCCGTTTGCAGTCTGAACGGCATAGTAACCCGGAGCCAACAGGTCATTTACGCTCTTTCCCGCTGGCGGGGTAATGGTACCATAGGTGCCGCCGGAGAGCTGTACGGTGCCGCCGTTGACGGTGAGCTTTTCGATGGTGAGCAGTTCATTGCCAGTGACATTCAAGGTGCCGCCGTTGACCTCGATCTCGGAGATAGTTGATGCAAACATATCTCTATCTTCTGCAGGATTAAGATACAATTCCAAAGTGCCGGACTGTACGGTAATTTTTCCAGTAGCCTTGTAGCCTGCCATATGAATTTTAAGAGGCTCACCATTGGCATTATTTAGCGTGACATTTTCTGTAATGTCAGTAATGGGATAATATTTTGAGCTGCCTACATGGCTAAATGCTTTTTCCCATGTAGTGACGCATCTTCCCCCCGTCCAATCATTAAGCGAAACCGCCAAGTCTAATCCACAGATCTCGCACTTGCCTTTAGTTGTTCCCTCTCTGTGTATGCAATCGGTAGGCGTTATTTTTTGGGGGCAATTCTTGCATTGCTGGATATGTCTTTGCCCCTCTTCGTCATCTATATACTTCCAGTCTGCGTGCGTGCAGGTTTCGTCCCCGTTTGTACCTGTCTCCTCGGCCCACGCGGCGGCGGGCAGCAGGGTAAGGCACAGCGCCAGGGCCAGCAGAATGCTGAATACTCTTTTCTTCATAAGTTCCTCCAGAATTACAGTTTTTTGTTTCCACAGTTCCATTTTTTCTATTATTCTACCAGCCACAGGCGGCGGGCGGCGGTTTTGGCCTCGCTGCGGCGGCTGACATTCAACTTGGTGAGGATATGGCTGACATGGGTTTTTACCGTGGGCAGCTTGATATCCAGGATACGGCCGATCTCGGCATTGCTTTTATCGGCGCACAGCAGGCGCAGCACCTGCAGCTCGGCGGCGGTCATTTCCTCGCCGGGGGGCAGCGGCGGCTCCAAAAAGTAGGGATACCGGGCGGCCTGCACCCGGGCAAAGGCCACCACCTGCCGGTACCAGCTTTCTTCCTCCGGGACGGGCAGGGCCTGCAGCAGGGGCAGCAGGGCGGCGCCGCAGCAGCTTACCGGGCGGATGAACCCCAACCCGGCGGCAATATGCAGGGCATCGGTAAGGCTTTGCCGCCAGGCTTCGTCCTTTAGCCGGTACTGGGCCACGGCCCGCAAAAGCAGCAGGGTGGTGTGATCCATCTTCCGCTGGCAGGTGACGCAGTAGGGCTCCAGCGGAGCCAGTGTAAGCAGGGCGGCTTCCGGCCGGCCCTGAGCAAGCTCCGCCATGGCCTGAGTAAAGTACTGGTAGCGCTTCATGATATTGATGCTGAGGGGATCGCGCGGGGCCTTTTCCCGGTACCAGCTATCTACGGCATCGGTATCGCCAGTCCGCAGGTCAACGCGGCACAGCATGGCATCGATATTGGGCAAAAATCGGCTTTGGCCGCTTTCCGCGAAGCGCTGCCGCAGGCTTTCCAGCGTCCTGCGGGCATCCTGGGAGTGGCCAGCCGCCAACTGGCTGCGGGCCAGCAGGCCCACCGCGGCGAATTCAATATCCGGGGTGCCGTCCCGCTGGATCTCTCCCAGACGGGACATAAGGGAGAGCATGCGCGCGGTGATATCTTCGCCTTTTTCAAACTTGCTTTCGGCCACGGCGCAATCCGGCAGGCCCACGCCATCCCGGCCCAGAATGGCCTCCACCGGGGTGCGGATGGTCTGGTAAAGGAGATCATCCCGGCGGCTCCATTCGCTGAAGTCCTTGCCGCCGTTCATAATGCTGGGCAGGGCGCTGGTGACCGAAAAGGCCGGCAGCACTACCTCTTTATTTACCAGCAGGCGGTAGGCCGCGGGGATGATGGCGGTGAGATCGGTGACGCCGCGCTGCGGCAGGGAGATATCCAACCAGGCCAGTCGGCCCCGGGCCTGCCGCCCGGCCGCGTCGCTTTTGGTGCGGCTGCGGGCAAACTGAGAAAGCTCCCGGTACCAGCGCTCGCTGCCCTCATAATCGGCCGCCAGGGCGCACAGCATACTCATGCCCTGCATCAGCGCCGGGGAAGCGGCGATCTCCTGCTCCGGCAGGCTGCGGTAGTATTTTTCCATCTCGCTGTAGTGGCCCATGCCGGGGTGCAGCTCGGCATTGCGCACCAGCAGCTCGGAGACTTTGGAATGATCGCCGCCCATGGTGTAGCACTCCAGCGCGTGGCTGTAGTCTTCCTTCAGCTCGTAGTACAGGCCGCCGCGGTTAAGCACGGTGCGGCGCTTTTCATCGCTGTATTCCCGGTCCATTTCCCACAGCAAAAAGGTGCGGAACTGTGCCCAGAAGCGGAACTGATTGACGCCGGCCGGGCGCAGCATGGTGGTATTCTGCTGCAGCCAGCCCAGCCGCTCCCCGGCACGGGGGTCTCCGCTTACCATGCGGGCCAGCTCGACATCGAAGCTCTCGAAAGGCGCCAGCTCCAGCAAAAAGCGGCGGATGGGCAGATCGAACCGGCGATAAACGGCGGTTTCGAAGTAGAAAAAGACCTCGTGGTAGCACTGGGCCACCAGCTCCGGGCTGTAGGGGCGGCCATCGGCCATGCAGTGGGCTGTTACCGCCACCCCCAGCGGGTAGCCGCTGGTCTCCCGCAGGATCTCGGTGATCACCGATTCCCCGACCGGGGTGCCCTGCCGATGAAACAGTGTCCGGATATCCTCCCGATCCCAGAGCAGGGCATTGGTATCCAGCACCGCCATGAGGCCGGCATACTGGAAGGCCATGAGCCAGCCCGGCACCGCCCCGCGGGAAAGCAGGACGAACCGGCGGTCGCTGTACTCCCGGATGAGCTGGCACAAGGCCTGCCGGTCCGCTTCTTCGGTCATCTGCTGCAGGTCGTCTATCAGCAGTACCTCCCAGCCCTCGTCATCGGCAGGCAGAGCAAAGCCGGGCTCTCCGGCATGGAGAGAAAGGACCTGACAGCCGGAAAGCAGCGCGCGGGCCAGGGTGCTTTTTCCGCAGCCGCAGGGCGCACTGAAAAACAGCACCCTGCCCCGTGCCATGAATTTATCGTACTGTTCCCGGGCCAAAGGCCGGATGAGCACATTTTTTGCCATGCCGTCCCTCCCTGTGCAGCGGCCTGCTCCCGCGGGGCCCCGCGGGAGCAGAAAAGGGGCACGCCCCTTTTGGAAATAATAAATATGATGCATCGGCGGAATTTCCTGCCTTAGTGATATTTTATCAGCCATTGCCGCCGGTGTAAATCATCCCAAAGTATGAGAAAATACATTTTTTGCGGGGGATGAGGCACTCCCACAGGGGAGAGCCATGCCGCCAATCAGGTCAGCGGGGTGGCGGGAGGACCTTCCATATAGGGACGGAAGCGAATTCCATGCCAAAGTTGCAACAGTGCGTGCGGATTGTGCAATTGACTTTATACACAAGGCTTTCTAAAATAAAAAGTGTAGATTGTGCACAATTTATTATGGAATCCGTTTTCGGATCGCGACCGAAGGCGGCAGATCACCGTTCACCTGAGAATAAAAATTACAGAAGGGAGGATCGCATGCAAAGCTCCGTGCTTAGCCTTGCATGTGAACTACTATGACAAAGTCAGCTGTCCAAAAGCGTGAATGGCCGATCATTTTGATCGCGTTCCTCTTTATGTTCTTTTTCGGCCGGATTCTGGGCCCGTTCTCCGTGGTTACACAGGTCGGCTCCAATGCCCTGGGCGTATTTATCGGCGTTATTCTGCTTACAGTATTCACTTCCCAGTCCACCCTAGCTGCTATCCTGGGTATTATCGCCATGGTATACAGCGGCTTTTTGACATCCTCCGCCGCTGTTTCCAGTTGGATGGGCGGTTCTACCGTCCCCCAGCTGATCTTTGTATCTGCGCTGTGCGTGGCGCTCAAGGAAGCCGGCGTGATCGATGTGCTGGTGCGCAAGCTGCTTAGCATCAAGGCGCTTCGAGGACGCCCGGTCGCGCTGCTGTTCTCGCTGTTCTTCTCCAGCTTTATCGTTTCCATGTTCATCGGGTTTATCCCCACCGCGCTGCTGTACTTCGGCATTTATGAGTCCATCCGGGATGTGTGCGGCTATGATAAGCAGGACAGATTCTGCAAATTCATGCTGCTGGGCATCTACCTGGGCTGCATGGGTAATTTCTGCTTCCCCTTCAAGGGCATTGCCCTTACCATTTACACCCTTATCAATACCAGCATGCAGGGCTTTGGACTGAGCATCAATATGTTCACCTATATGTTCGTGTGCATCCTGGTCAATCTGGTATGGCTGTGCATCCTGGCCTTTATGATCCCCGGTGTATTTAAGTGCAATGTTGCCCCGCTGAAGGAGCTGGATATTGAAAATGTAGAGGCGCTGCGCAACATTCCCAAGAAATTTAATAAGCGCCAGAAGCTCATTCTCACCATCTTCTGCCTGTCCTTCCTGTATATCATCGTGATCCCGCTGCTGCCGAAGGACTTCCCCGGAAGCGCTGTTCTGGCTCCTATCGGCACTACCCTCATTTTCCTGCTGGCGCTGGGCATTCTGGGGCTTATCAAAGTAGACGGAAAGCCGCTGGCCAACCCCATGAAGCTGCTGAGTGAAGGCACCCTGTGGAATGTGGTGTGCATCGTTGGCTGCTTCACCTTCCTGGGCAATGCCATGGCTTCCGCTGATTTGGGCATTCGCGACTGGATCATCTCCCTGCTTAAACCCGTATTCGGCAATATGCCGCTGCCGCTGCTGCTGCTTCTCCTTACTATTGTTATCACCATCATCACCAACATCTGCAACGGCACCCCCCTTACCCTGTTGGGCAACGCGGCCATCATGCCTTTTGTATGCCAGATGCAGCTGGACACCGGGATCAGCGCATCTGTTACCGCCGCGACGCTGAGCCTGTGCGCCAACATGGCCTTCTTGACCTATGCAGGTACCATCTACGCCGCGCTGCTGCTGGACCGTGAGGAGATAGACAACCGCTTTATTTGGCACGATGCCATCAAGGTGATTCCTGTTTATATCATTGTGGTTTATGTGATTGCCCTTGGCTGCAGCTACATTCTGCCCTAACCGGCTTTTCCGGGACGATATGGCCTGTTCCCTTCTTCCCGCGCATCTGCTATAATACACTAAGAAACGAGGCATACCATCAATGGAAAAACCAAAGCAAATCACTGAGCAATCCCATTCCATCCCCGTTGCGGGGGAAGCGGATGTAATCGTAGTAGGCGGCGGCGTAGCCGGTGTAGCCGCCGCGGTTTCGGCCGCACGCAATGGCTCCCGGGTTATTCTGCTGGAGAAAAGCATCATCCTGGGCGGTCTGGCTACCCTGGGCCATGTCTGCATCTATCTGCCTCTGGATGACGGTTTGGGGCACAAGGTATATGGCGGCCTGGCGGAGGAGCTGCTGCATGTCTGCATCCGCTACGGCTACGATAACCTGCCAGATTGCTGGCGGAACGGGCCCGATACCGTGGACACCCCCACCGGCCGCTACCGCACCAATTTTAATATCCCGGCTGCCGTGTGCGCACTGGATGAGCTGATGGAACAGGAAGGTATTCAGGTCGTTTTTGATACCAACTTCTGCGCGCCCATCATGGAGGGTAAAACCTGCAAGGGCGTCATTGTCGAAAACAAATCCGGACGCACCGCCTACCTGGCCAAGGCCTTTGTGGATGCCAGCGGCGACCTGGACCTGATGTTCCGGGCCGGCGCTCCCACCGAAACACAGCGAAGCATTGTTTCCCACTGGGCACATGAAATAGACCTGGATACCATGAAAAAAGGCCTGGAGACCGGGCAGGCCCTGCAGGCACTGCCGCTGCGCTGGCTGGGGCTTCGCCCCGATGCCGATAACAGCGAGGCGAAGATCCCCATGTACTATGGCACCACCAGTGAGGGCGTCAACGGATATATCCGTACCAGCCGCAAGCTGGCGCTGGACTACTTAAAGCAGCACCAGAGCCCCTCCTACGCGCAGATGACCCTGCCGCTTATGCCGCAGTTCCGTATGACCCGCCGGCTGGTTGGCAAGGAGCAGCTGGAGGTAGTGCCTGACCGGTATGTGGAAAGCTCAATCGGCTGCATGATCCACTCTCTGGAAATCCCTGCCGAAGTATACGAGTTCCCATACGGCGGCCTCATCGATACCGAGATCACCAACATTGCCGCAGCCGGAAGGATTGTTTCCGCCACCGGCCGCGGCTGGGAAGTCGCACGGTTTATTCCCGCCTGTGTTCTCACCGGTGAAGCTGCCGGCTTGGCTGTTTCCATGGCTGCCAAGGAGAATATCAGCCTGCAGGCGCTGGATGTGCCCGCCCTGCAGCACACTTTGGCCAGCCGCGGCGTCAAGATCCACATGGATGAAGCCCTGCGCCGGAACCGCCGCCCCCAGCCCGGAGAAAAGAAGGACCCCAAAAAGACGGATGCCACATCCGTTGTTCGGGCGGATTCCCTTTCCTACCGTCACTGAGACACTGAGGAAGCCCCGCTGCATTGCCTACCCGCTGCCATAACCAAAAGGAGGGCGCACTATGGAGATCCAATACCTGAAGACTGTACTGCTGGTGGCCACCCACCTGAATTTCAGCAAGGTCGCTGAGGAGATCCCCTGTGCGCCCTCCTCGGTCTCCCGGCAGGTGAAGTGTGTGGAGGAGGCCCTGGGCATCACCTTATTTGACCGTCCCGTCCGGGGCGAGCGCCTGAAGCTGACAGGGCCGGGCACCAGCGTTCTTCCCTATATCGCACAGGTGGTGGGACAATATGAATCGCTGGAGTTTCACATCAGCCGGCTGAAGGGCCAGGATGAGAAGCCCTATACCATCGGTCTTCCTCTGGGGCGCATCAGCATAAAAACCGAGTGCCTGCTGATGGAAAAATTCTATCTGTATGCCCCCGGGCACAATATTCAGTTTCTATTTTACCAATCCTCGGAGGTCGAAGCCTGCCTGCGCAGTCGGGAATTTGATGCGCTGCTGGTCACTCGTGTCTTTTGGCAGGAGGACCGTAATAAAACGCCTGCCTTCTGCACCATACCGGGTACCCGCTGTACCCTGCTGCACAATCAGCCGCTATGTATTGTCATGCGGGCGGACCACCCCTTGGCTGGACAAGCGGAAGTAGATGTGGGCGACCTGCGGGAGCAGAGCTTTATCCTGTACTATGATCCCATCCGGGAAGGGATCCGTACCGGAGATATTCAAACAGACGGTTTTCTCCGTCACTGCCAGCAAGCCGGATTTGTGCCCAAGCTGGAGATCATCTCCAAGAACATCTCCGAGCTGCGCAATGTATGCGTAGAAAACTTCAACTGGGTCTACCCCACCTTCCAGCCGAACTGGATGCTTCCCTCTTCCCAGATTCGGGCTGTCCCACTGAAGGATCCCCTGTATGGCTCTGAATACTATCTGATTACCGCCGAGGACCACACTGATGACACCGCTGAAATAGTCCGGCGGTTCTTCCGGCAAACCTTCTCTGCGGATTAAATCGCCCTCCGTAAATAAACAAACTGAAGTCCCCCGCATGGGATCCCACGCGGAGGACTTCAGCATATATATTCGGTTTAGAATTCCGCAAAGCCGGTGGTGCGGGGGAAGGGCAGTACATCACGGATATTCGGGATGCCGGTGACATACATGATGAGCCGCTCGAAGCCCAGGCCGAAACCGGCGTGGCGCGCGCCGCCGAAGCGCCGCAGGTCGAGGTACCACCAGTAGTCCTCCTCATTCAGCCCCAGCTCGTGGATGCGGTCCAGCAGGATGTCCAGACGCTCCTCACGCTGGCTGCCGCCGATGATCTCGCCGATGCCGGGCACCAGCAGGTCCACGGCCGCCACCGTCTTACCATCATCGTTCAGGCGCATATAGAAGGCCTTGATCTCCTTGGGATAATTGGTAACAAAGACCGGCTTGCCGAAAATCTTTTCGGTGAGGTAGCGCTCATGCTCAGTCTGCAGGTCCACGCCCCAGCTGACAGGGTACTCAAATTCCACATCGGCCTTTTGCAGCCGCTCGATGGCCTCGGTATAGGTGCAGACGGCAAAGTCGCTGTTTACCACATGGTTCAGGCGCTCCAGCAGGCCCTTATCCACAAAGTTATTGAAGAATTCCAGCTCGCGGGGGCACTGCTCCATCACATAGCGCAGCACATATTTTATCATGTCCTCCGCCAGCACCATATTGTCCTCCAGGTCGGCAAAGGCGATCTCCGGTTCGATCATCCAGAACTCGGCGGCATGGCGGCCGGTGTAGGATTTTTCCGCGCGGAAGGTGGGGCCGAAGGTGTAGATCTTGCCAAAGGCCATAGCCATACACTCACCCTCCAGCTGACCGCTGACGGTGAGGTTGGTGGCTTTGCCGAAGAAATCCTGGCTGTAATCGATCTTGCCGTCCTCGGTCAGAGGGGGATCGGCGGGATCGATGGTGGTGACGCGGAACATCTCGCCGGCACCCTCGCAGTCGCTGCCGGTGATGAGCGGGGTGTGCGCGTACACAAAGCCGCGCTCGGTAAAGAACCTATGGATGCCCTGGGCCGCAACAGAACGCACTCTAAACGCCGCGCTGAAGGTATTGGTGCGGGGACGCAGGTGCTGGATGGTGCGCAGGAACTCCATGCTGTGGCGCTTTTTCTGCAGGGGATAATCCGGGGTGGAGGCGCCCTCCACGGTGATCTTCTCCGCATGGATTTCAAAGGGCTGCTTGGCCTCGGGGGTCAGCAGCAGGCGGCCGGTGACAATAAGCGCCGCGCCGACATTCTGGCGGGAGATCTCATCGTAATTGGCCAGTTTATTTTCCTCAAACACCACCTGCAGATTGCTGAAGTAGCTGCCGTCGTTCAGCTCGATGAAGCCAAGGGCCTTGCTGGAGCGCAGGGTGCGCACCCAGCCGCAAATAGTGACCGGTTCCGCGGTGTAGCGCTCCGGCTCCGCAAACAGTGCTTTGATCTCTACTCGTTTCATGGGTCTTATCCTTCCTTTTTTCCGAAAGTGATTTATAATATTATAGTACGCCAAAGGGCCGGGCGCAATCCTTTCTTTGCCCGTAATGCGAAAAAATGTCTTTTAGGGCAACTTTTTTGCAAAAAGGGGGTTGCTTTTATGCCGGTAATACGGTATAATAAATTCTCGTCAGGGCTTTTACTTGACCCATCCTGATAACGACATGGAGATGTCGCCTAGTTGGTCGAGGGCGCACGACTGGAAATCGTGTAACCGTCAAAAGCGGTTCGAGAGTTCGAATCTCTCCATCTCCGCCAAGGAAAAACCCGCAGAAATGCGGGTTTTTCCTTTGTTTATGCGGGTTTTCAGGCTTTTTGCACTTTGCGCTTATTGCTTATTTTTTGCGTTTTTTTGCGTTTCAAGGGCACAGAAAAAGCACAGGAAAATATCGAAAAATGCCCCCTCCGGTGATGGAGGGGGTATTGCTGCGTTTAGGCCTTGATGAAGTATTTATACACCGGGTTACCGCCCTTAGCGTATGCCTCTGCTTCCACACAGCGGCTATATGTGCTGGATGCCGCATACTTATCTCCAAGGAGGTTCTTCTGCGCTTTGTATATGGAGTACTTACCTTCGCTTAACAAGAGCACATACGGTTTTTGCGGGTATAAATACCGCCCGACATTGCGCGTCGCGTTGACAGGCGCCAGCCTGCCTACCGC
>OGYY01001478.1_pt1 | contig 20167 bp, 19 predicted proteins | sample 1576671 | NCBI WGS metagenome assembly OGYY01 (sample SAMEA3541593, study PRJEB24748) | human gut metagenome | biome: human gut; feature: human-associated habitat; material: faeces | place: China | collected 2012 | reverse complement strand
CCCGGTATTCGTACTCCTTTTTCTCGTGGGCGGTGCCCGGCGAATCGGTGTTCATAGAGTTTCGAGTTTAGAGTTGCGGTTGCAAAGATAGTGAAAAAATTTGAGAATTGTATGGAAGCGCCATGATGTGTCTGACTTGCGACAACTCTCAACTTTTCCCCGAAAAAGAGCTGAAATGGGGGACTGGAACCCCGCAAAAGGGTTAAATAAGGGTAAAAATTCATTTTATTGAGGAAAAATTATGCTCTGTGTGTTTAAATTTGTATATTTGCATCGAAATTAATCAACCCAATACGACAGATATGAACAAGACAGATCTGATTAACGAGATTGCCGCCAAGGCATCGCTGAACAAGGTTCAGGCAAAGTCGGCCCTGGACGCCTGCCTGGAGAGCATCTCCCAGGCCCTGGCCAACGAAGACAAGGTACAGCTCATCGGCTTCGGCACTTTCCAGGTGAACGAGATGAAGGAGCGCACGGGCATCAACCCCCGCACCAAGGAGAAGCTGGTGATTCCGGCACGCAAGGTGGTTAAGTTCAAAGCCGCCGACGGCCTCGGCAAGTAAGAAGCACAACTCGACGATAAAGGGCGCCGATGCTGTCATGCACCGGCGCCCTTACTATATTCGGTCAAGGGATTATTTATCTATGAGGCCGCGGAGACGGAGCAGAGCCTTCGGGTCGGGATTGTGGCCGCGGAAGCGCTTGAAGAGCACGGAGGGGTCCTCGGTGTCGCCGGACTCCAGGATGTTCTTCTTGTAGGAAGCGGCGGTCTTGGGGTCGAAGACGCCCTTTTCCTCGAAGAGTTCCCAGCCGTCGGCCTCGAGCACCTGGGCCCAGAGGTAGGTGTAGTAGCCGGAGGCATAGCCGTCGTCGCCGAAGATGTGCTTGAAGTAGGGCGAGCGGTAACGGTAGGTGATCTCCTCGGGCAGGCCGATCTTCTTGGCCACGGCGGCCTCGAACTCGGCCAGGACGACGAACCTGTTTCAGCTCTTCTGTATCTGTTACCAGGCTCTCATCAAGCTCTTTCATAACTTCACGGATTTCCTGTGTAATGATATCAAATGCTGTATGAGCAGCCATAGGTCCACGGCGCTCCATGTTGGTCTTCTCCTGGATAACGATGTTTCCTTTGATGAAGATCTCACCCTTATCCGGGCATCCCGGACGGTTCCACATGATGTTCTCATCAAGGTATCCTTCGGAAGAACCGAACTCACCGATCTGAACACCGTCTTCATCTGTACCTGTCAGCATCATTACAACGCCGTCCAGTACTCTTGTCACACCTGTACCAAGGTCAGCGTCGCCTTCTTTTGTAGCGATCGGCTGAACGTCCATGATTGTTTCAGAATAGGTGTGGTAATTTTCAGGAGTGATGATCTCCAGGTGGAAATCTTTAACCAACTCCTGATCTGCAATTACATCTGCCTCGATGCCTTCACGGATGTAAAGAGTTGTTCCTTCGATCTTTGTCTCTGGTCCTCTCTTAACTTCTGTAATTGTGAAGTGCTTTCTTGTCAGAGTTCTGATAACTTTTTCTTCTTCTACTGCTGCCGGTGCTGCTGCGCCTGCTACAGCTGCTTCTGCTGCTGCAGGTACTGCTGCTACTGCTGCGCCGCCTGCTGCAAGAGCTCCAACCGGGATCTCAAGGTCGATGTCCTTTCCTTCTCCGATGTGGATCTTTAATGTTCCGCCTGCTGCTACTGGTGCTGCTGCAACCGGTGCTGCTACTGCAGGTGCCTCTTCTGCTTCCTCAGCTACTTCTGCCTCCGGAGCGCTTGGTGCTTTCACACCGTCCAGTACGTCCGCGGTCAGTGGGCAAAGAGAATCACAAGTTTTTGTAAGCGTTGCTCCCAAAACTTCTTCGATGGTCAGACAACCATCAAGGCTTAATAATCCTGAATCTACCAAATCATCAAAGATCGCCGGATCTTCCAGATTCGCAGGTTCAATAGTGATGCCAGCTTCTGCTCTGCAGCAAAGAACCGCCGGATCATGTGCATGAGCTTTCGCTGTTTCAGCTGTGATTGACATATTGTTTTCCCTCCTTGTTTGGTTTGCTTAGGCACGCCCTTATGGGCTTGTTTGTATATATACAGTCATATATCCGCCGGGAGGAGTCCTCTCTTCTCTCCCAGGACAAAAGAATCGGGGATCTTCTGTCCTGGCGGTACATGACAGTAATACCGTTGTTTTCCGGGAACCGATATTAAAAATCGATATCCTGGCTTACCTCTTTTGAGATCTTCAGAGATCTGTAAAGAGGATGTCCAACCGCTCTCATAACGTGGTCTGTCTGATGGAATACCTTCAGTCCCATCTTCGGGCCTGATGCCATAACAGTATTGGAGCAGTCAGAGCAGTTTCCGATAATGATGTATTCACATTTATCTTTCTTAAACTGCAGGTTGTTCTTTACCTGTCCCGGACAGTTTCCAGGACGCAGACATTTCAGCGGTGCGCCCGGCTTGCTTTCGATCGCCTGTTTACATCTGCATACAGATACGACCTTTCCATTCATCTTCTCAGCAATCTCACGCATACGGTCTTCGCTTCCGCCGCATGCACAGACTAAAAGTCCTACATTTGCCCCGTGAAGATCCGGGAACTCTACGCTGACAAGGATTCCTCCCGTTGTCTTAGTGATCGGCTCGTCTACCGTAGTGGACTTTCCTGTGAAAGCTCCGCCCATTACGATCTCGCCGTACTCGCCGTCGATTCCGCCGGCCTTTTCAATCAACTCTCCGACGCTGACGCCTACCGGTACATCCATGAATACATGTGCGGCATTTCCGCCATTGAGTTTTCCACGGACAGTCAGATTCTTGGTGATGCAAGGCTTCTTCTCATCAATAGCCTCTGCCACCTTTGCAGCGGTCTCCAGGTTCACAACTACGGATCTTGCCGCAGAAGGAAGCTGTGTAGGAAGAAGGTTTACCCCAAGACATTCTCTTACGACCGCACGCTCTTCTCCCATCGGATAGATGTCTGCCAGGAAGTGCATGGAAATATCAGCCTCATCCTTGAGAGCCGCATCCAGCTTCTTGATAGCATCGTGATGCTTTTTCTTGATTGCGAAGATCGCTTTATCCGCATGTGTGATCTCCATACAGTATTTCACGCCGCGGATTACTTTATCAGTCTGTTCTACCAGCTGTTTAATGTTATGTTCCAGTCCCGGTTCACACTCCGCCGCATTTACCAGGATATAGCTGTGCTCCAGCTTAAAGTCTGCCGGAAGCTCCGGATTGATCTCAGGATCCAGCTCAGCCAGAGGTGTCTCTGCCAGATTGATATTCAGCTTTACGCCAGTCGGGAATCCTGCCCCGCCCATACCTACGATACCAGCCGCCTTTACCATGTCCAGTTTGCTGGCGTCTTCCGGCACATCGATCGGAACAAATTCATCTGGCTGTTCTGCCGCCGGTTCAATAATGATCCTGTCGTCAGTAATCTCTGTTACTTTTCCGTACACGCTGGAAAAAATGTTTGCTCCCAGCCCTGTCGGTGCAGCAATGAGAGTGCCTTTTTTCACGTCCGCCCCAACCTCAACACAGGGAGCACATGGTGCACCAACGTGCTGACGCAATAAAATTTGTACGTTTCCCATGACACATATCTCCTTTTTCTTTTTTATAAGTAAAAGTGAAACTTGCCAGTCTCCTTACTTATTCTTTTTTCCTGACTTTCATACGCATCTTTCACGCATGACTTATAAAAAATATCTATGGAAACATTTTTGCGATTTTTTTAACAGCAAAATGTTCTTTTCTGGCGAGGGCATGTGGGAATCGAACCCACCCAGGACGCTCTTAACGCCCCACACTAGTTTTGAAGACTAGGAGGCACACCAGTCACCCATCTACCCCCATCTATGCCCAATAACCATAACACACTTTCCCGCACTTTTCAACAACTTTTATTCATTTTTATAATATCAAAAAAGCATTGACTTTTCAACCTCTTTCAGCCATAATAAAGGATAAGAACTGAACATGGTACTAGAACGCAGTCTATTTGTTAAATTTCTGTCGTTTATTACAGCTCGCAAAATGTGCCTACTGTATAATTTTGCCAGTTTTTTTCCATGTTCACCTGCGTTTTTATATAAGACACCTAAAAGCCTGGGGACGGTTTTTTCGTGTTTTTATAGAATCTTATAGATTGCATCTATGAGTAACTTCATGAAAAATTTTAAGGAGGGACAAAATTATGGAGTTAAAAGCGAATGTTAACTTTGACCGGTTTGAGGCAGCTCTTCAGGTTGTAGACGCTCATACCGAGGGTGAGTTCTGCCGTATGGTCATCGGCGGCTTCCCGGAGCCAGAGGGAAACACCATGATCGAAAAGAAAAAATGGATGGAGAAAAACTACGACAATGTACGTACTGCCCTGATGTTTGAGCCAAGAGGACACCACGACATGTTCGGAGCTTTCCTTTGCGAACCAATCAACAAGGAAGCTGACTTTGGCGTAATGTTCATGGATACAGGCGGATACCTGAACATGTGCGGACACTGCACGATCGGAGCTGTTACTGTTGCGATCGAAGCAGGTCTTGTTGAGTCCCACGAAGGAGAAAACGAAGTTGTTCTGGACGCTCCTGCCGGACTGATCCGCACAAAGGCTATCGTAAAGGACGGAAAAGTTGAGAGTGTTACACTGACAAACGTTCCTGCATTTGTTTACAAAGAGAACCAGACTGTAACCATCGACGGAAAAGAAATCAAATTCACGATTTCCTTCGGCGGAAGCTTCTTCGCTCTGGTAGACACCACACAGCTTGATATCGGAGAGATCAACGCAAAATCTGTTCCGGCTTACACAGCTCTTGGAATGAAGATGCTGGATGTGATCAACAAGGAAATCCCTGTAAAGCATCCTGAGCTTGATATTGATACCGTTGACCTGGTTGAGTTCTACGGACCAACACCAAACAAAGACAAAGCTGATTTAAGAAACGTTGTTATCTTCGGAGATGCTATGGCTGACCGTTCTCCTTGCGGAACCGGTACCAGCGCAAAACTTGCTACCCTGCATCATTGGGGAGAGATCAAGGTCGGCGAAGAGTTCCGCTATGAGAGCTTCATGGGCAGCATCTTCAAAGGCGTGATCAAAGAAACCACAAAGGTTGCTGATTACGATGCAGTTATCCCGATGATCACAGGAAGCGCTTACCTGACAGGTGTTGCTACATACCTGATCGACCCGACGGATCCACTGAAATATGGTTTCCAGGTAGGTTAATTGCGGCAGCGTAATATCAACCAGCAGACATTTACAGCAGAAGCGGGTTAGCGGGCTAATCCGCTTCTGCTTTTTAAAATCTTTCTGTAGGGAAGTACAGAAAGTCACAGAAAGGGAGGGATTCCCATGCCGCGGAAAAGAATCTCCACCAAAAGCAGAATTGTAAAAGCCGCCTGGAACCTTTTCTACAAAAAAGGCTATGAGCAGACGACTGTAGAAGATATCATTTCTGCTTCCAAAACCTCAAAAGGCACCTTTTACCACTATTTCAAAGGAAAAGAGGCCTTGCTGAATTCTTTGTCAGATTTGTTCGATGAGAAATATGAGGAACTGGCTGCAGTCATTGATCCGGCGATGTCAGCCTATGACAAACTCCTCTATTTGAACCATGAGCTGTTCTATATGATCGAGACCAGCGTGGATATTGATCTTCTTGCCTTCCTGTACTCCTCACAGCTGACTACCAAAGGGAAGAAATCTCTATCCGACAGCAAACGGTTTTACTTTAAATGGATCACGGAAATTCTGGAGGACGGGCTGGCAGACGGCGAATTTAAAGATACCAGCTCTGCAAAAGAACTCATGAAAATATATGCCATGTTTGAAAGGGCGCTCCTGTATGACTGGGCTTTGTTCCGGGGGAAATATTCTTTGAGCGAATATAGTTCACGGCTTCTCCCCCACGTATTGGATACCTTTGTAAATGGCATTTAAAGAGCGCTGTATAGCACTTCTGCTATACAGCGCCTTTTTACTGCCAGCCCAAAAGACTTTTAAGTGTCTTTGTCTTTTCTCTGCCAACCGGGATGACCGTTTTGTCATAGCCTTCCATTTTTACACCCAGGCTGTTATTCCCCCAGGGGAACACCTCGCGCACCTTCTCCAGATTGATGAGATAACTTTTATGACACCGGAAAAAGGGCCCTCCTCCCAGTCTCTTTTCAAACTCGCCGATCCCTTTTCCCTCATAATACTCTCTTTTTTTCGTATGAATCAGACATCCCCTCTGATATGTTTCCAGGAAAACCAGATCCTCCACATTCTCAAAAATAGTCTTTCCGTCACTGTTGATCGGAATCTTTCGGGGCATCTTCATCTTTCCTGCCGTTGTCTGTCCCTGGTCATGTGCAAGGCACCGGTCCAGGACTTTCTTAAGCCGTCCTTTTTCATAAGGTTTCAGCACATAATCAACAACGCCCAGTTCAAAAGCAGCGACCGCATATTCAGAATATGCGGTTACAAAAACGATCCTGGCCCGAGGCTGCATGGTCTGGACCGCATGCACCAGATCTGTTCCGCTGATGTCTCCCAGATTTATATCAAGAAAAAAGAGATCATAGGTCCCTTCCCCGGCAAGCTTCAGCGCTGCCGCTCCGGAATCCCCTTCGTCAATCTCTGCCTCCGGAAGGAGTTCCATAAGCTGGTATTTCAACTCGCTCCTTGCCGGTCTCTCATCATCGACAACTGCTATCTTTATCATTTCCGCATATCCTCCCCTTCCTTCGTTTCTTTTCTGCACTCCTTTGAAAACCACAGCCTCACACAGCTTCCTTCATCTGTACTTGAAATCTGTATCCCATGGTCCTCTCCATACGTCCGTTTCATTCTCTGATCCACATTTCGAAGTCCTATGCTTCCGCCAACCGGTTCGCCTCTTTCCAGTTTTTCCAGTATTTCTTCCTGAAATCCTTTTCCCTGATCCCGGACGCTCACAACGATCCCTCCCTTATCCCGTTCTGCGGCAATATGCACCTTTCTCTTCCCGTCCCTGCCAATGCCGTAACGCACTGCATTTTCCACGATGGGCTGAAGGATGAGCGTCGGAATTCTGATATCCATAGTTTCCGGCAGATCATAGGTCACCTCCAGCTTGTCTTCAAAGCGCGCCTTCTCAATCTCCAGGTAGTCTCTGACATGCTTAAGCTCTTCCTCCATCGGGACCATATACCTGCCCTCGCCCAGATTATAACGGAAATACTCCGCCAGTATGACCAGGAGTTCCCTTGCCCGGCCACTGTTTTCACGGCAGACGTAAGAGATTGTATTAAGAGCATTAAACAGGAAATGCGGGTTGACCTGAAACTGCAGCGCTTTGAATTCAGCCTGCTGACGAAGCATCCTCTGGCGCTCCAGCTCCGACAGCGCGATCTGCGCCGATGCAATCTCCACCAGATTCTGCAAGAGTTCTACATCACTTTGACGGAACACCCACTGCTTTTTTGTCCAGACGATCAGGCTTCCGATCGCTTCTTTTTCTATCAGGAAAGGGGCTGCGATCATTGAGTAATCCTTCATCCACTCATACCATGCACTGGTTTTCGGAACTTTATACGCAATCAGCAGTTCTCCCTTTTCCATCGCTTCCCTGCCAATTTCCGGGATCTCGCTAATCTCCGGCAGCGAAGCCGCTCCTTCCCTTCCTCTGTTCTCCTGATCCTGACCGTCCTGGCCTGGAAGGCTTCCCGGCCAGAACTGCCGTTCCTGCCCTTCTGTCTCTTCCTCTTTCTGCTCCCATGCCAGGATTTTTTCTTTATCCGTCAGTATTACGCCCGTCCATCCACTGGACTCCATCAGGACTCCTACCAGCCGTTCCATATTCTCCTTATCCCGAAGGCCGTTCCCCAGAAGAGGGATACAGCGTTTTGCCAGCTCTGATGCCCGCTGCAGCTGACGGCTGCTCTCAATATCCTGCCGGATAAAAATATGGTTAAAGCTGGAAATAAACAACAGGATCCCGACAGCGTTCATCACCGTCATCAGCGGTCCCGCCCGCATCACCGTTTCCAGGGCAAGAGAGAATGGATTTACCATACGCAGGATAATAACCAGATCACAAATTTCCGCAAAACATGTCAAAAAGAAGAGATCCCGGTATTTCCACTTCCCCCTTTGAAAATACGGGTAGAACCCGCCGCCCAGCAGTCCGAAAAGAACCGTGGAGAATGCTGACGCCATGGCAAACGCCGGATCCCCCGACAGGAAATAGACGTAAACCGCACCGATCATGGACGCATACATTCCTACCACCGGCCCTCCCAGGATTCCCGATGCAATAGCGGCAATCACCCTCGTATTCATATTGTAGCCGCCAACCTCGATCCCTGTATAGACCGACAAAATAATGACCGCGCCGAACACGGCCGCCAGAAACACCTGCCCCGCAAAGCTTCTGCGTTCCTGAGAGATCGTAGTTTGAATCACCTGAAGCTTAGAAAGCAGTGTTGCCACCAGCACCAGAAGAGCAATATTCAGCGTGACTTCAAAGATCAGGCTCTCCATATGTATTCTCATTTTCCATATCCTCCGGATCCTGCATTTTCAAACGCACATTTAATGTAACCATCATACCATAAAACGATCCCTTCCGCCATTCATAGAAATACGGAATCCCCAGAATGTGGATAACATCTGTGGATAAAAATGTGGATAACGTAAAAAACACCAAATTGGGGACGGGGGATTTTTAAAAATCCCCCGTCCCCAATGAAAGTTTTATGTATGATTTGTTAGAAAATGGCTTATTCGTATGCGACTGTTTTCTTTTCGTTGTACACGTCCAGATCCAGCTCGCCCAGCTTCTTGGCCACCAGCATACCTACCATGACGTCCACATCCACGTTCATCAATGTACGGAACATTCCTGCAAACCAGTCGATTCCAATCAGGACGGCAATACTGTCCATTGGAAGTCCCAGCGAGGATGCCAGGAAGGTATACACGATCACGGAGCCTCCCGGCACCGAGATGGTTCCCATACACATCAGGCAGGATAACAGGATTGCCATGCCCATCTGATAAGTAGTCATATTAACGCCTGTTGACTGTGCCATGAAAAAGATTGCCGTTACATAGCACATCGCAGCGCCACAGCTATTCATAGACATGGTGATCGGGCCTGTAAAGTCTGCAACCTTGCGGCTGACGCCAAACTTGGTCACCGCATCTTCCATCTTTGTCTGAAGACAGATCGCTCCTGATGTGGTCGTTACTGCCATCAGAGACATCTTCCCGAATTTCTTGGGCATCTTCAGCGGATTTACCTTACACAGCGCTGCCGTAAGCGGTCCGTAGATCAGGAACTGAATCACATCGCCAACAAGAAGTACTCCCAGGAATTTCGCCATCGGGATAATCACCGCAAATCCGGTGGATCCGGCAACGTCTGCCAGCAGACAGAAGATACCGATCGGCGCAATATACATAACTGTTTTAATAATATTGGTGATTACTTTATTTAATCCAATCACCCATTCAGCCATATTGCGGTTGCCTGTCTGACGGGTATATGCGCCCATTGCCACTCCAAAGAATATCGCAAACACAATACACGGCACCATAGAGCCATCTGCCATGGACTCAACCACGTTGGTCGGAACAAAGTTCAGGAGCGTTTCCTGAAGAGACGTAGCTTCTACCGCTTTCTCTGTCACTTCTTCCGCACCGGAAAGATCAATCCCAAGCCCTGGCTTTACCAGTGTTGAAAGTACAACTCCAAGCACTGCCGCAATGGCGGTAAAAAACACGATCCACTTGATCGTATGTACCCCCATCTTTCCTACGTCTTTTCCATCTCCGCCGCCGACTGCCGCCGCAACGGAAGACATGACCAGAAGCACAACCGACATCTGGATCAGCCGCAGGAAAATATCTCCGATAAACTTCAGGTTTCCGGCCCATGGCCCTACCAGAGCTCCGAACACGATACCGCCTACCGTGGCGATCAGGATCTGTGTCGTCAGAGATATCGAAAATTTCTTTTTCTTTTCCATTGTTTCATTCCCTCTTTCTTCTCTCTTTACTTCCTTTAAAGCCTGCTGTCCGTTCTTTTGCTATGCTTATATTTTATCTATTTAAAGAAATGATTCAATGGCTTTTGTCCAAACGGCAGATATCTCTGACGGAAATGTCAACTTATCCGCATAAAAAGACTGTGCCTTAAAAAGCACAGTCCTTTTAAATATTGCTATCATACCATACATTCGTGCATGGCCTCTTCCTCAATCCCGGTTTCTTTCATTACTGCCGCTATCTTTTCCCTGTCTTCCAGCGGTGCACACCAGGCCAGGCCGCAGCCTGCAGAAATCTCTCTTGGCACCGGAATGATCCTCCCCGGCGTTCCACGCTCTTTACAGACCTTCTCCATTGCCATTGCGTCAGCGGTCGTATGGAAAGTCACGACCAGCTTTAGTTCTTTTTTTCTCATGTTACTCAATCACCACTTCGAAGTATCCGTCCTTCTCCACTGCTGTTGATTTCTTGCCGTGATCTTTGGCATATTTTTCTACATTGGTTTTCTGATGAGGCTCTGTCACCAGAACCTTTACAGGTTCGGATGCCCCTTTCAGCGCCTCTGCCGTCAGCATCAGCGGCTCCGGACAGGATAACCCTCTTGCATCTACTTCCTTCATATTTTTACCTTCTTTCCTAGGATACTACTCCTTTTTCTCCATTTCAACCGTCAAAACAAGATTTCTTATGCTTTCGACTCTCTTTTATTCGTAAATGCGATCACAAATAACAGAATGATGCAGATGATACATGCGACCTTTCCGTTTAACGGCACTGCTCCGGCAACCACTTCCTGCGTCTTTGCATCCAGGGCGGTTCCGCTGGCTGCCAGTCCCAGATTGTGACAAAGCGCCGCTCCCACGAACATGCCTACCACCGTCATTGCCGCGTCGGACGACCCCTGTCCGGCCAGGATCAGCTGACGGAGCGGGCATCCTCCGGCCAATACCGCGGCAAAGCCCACCGTATACATGCCAAGGATGTTCCACAGATGCTCGGAATGAGCGATGATTCCCGGTGTGTCAAATGCCAGCACAAAGCGTCCGGTTGCCACATTAAATACCAGCATTACAACAAACAGACCTGCGATCACACAGAACAGATCGAAATTCTTCATCAGGATGATATCACGGATACTTCCGGCAAAGCACATCCTGGACTTCTGCGCAAAAGCCCCGAATACCAGTCCGCCGATAAGAGCCAGGATCACCGGTGCATGCATGCTTCCCGGTCCTGTCTCACTGCTCTTTAACAGTGTGGTGAACAGCGCCAGGATCAGAATTCCAAGGACGATTACAGAGATCACTGCTCCGCTTTCTTTATTTGTAATATAAGCACGTCCCAGACTGAACCCTTTCTTCAGCGCAAATACGCCTGTCGCGATTCCCAGGATAAACCCTATCAGCGCAACCCATGCGTTCAAATCTCCTGCCGACATACGGATTACCATACGCAGCGGGCATCCCAGGAATACCAGTGCCCCGATCATAATGATCATGCCCAGTACAAAACGGATCATCGGCGATGAACCGGCTGTAGAACGATATTCTTTCGTAGCCACGGAAATCAGGAATGATCCCAGCACCAGACCGATGATCTCCGGTCTTGCGTACTGTACAGCCTCTGCCTGATGCATTCCCAGCGCTCCTGCGGTATCACGGATAAAGCATGCGATACAAAACGCCATATTTGCCGGGTTACCAAAGTATGCCAGAAGCGCCGCTACGATTCCGCATACTACACCGGCCAGTGCCAGTTTTTTCTTTGAATCTGATAAATTCATTGTTTCCCTCCTTGTTTCTCTCAACCCTTGCAGTCTTTATTCTTCTGCCAATTCGCGGATCGCCCTTATGGCCGTATCCACTTCTTCTTCCGTATTGTAGTGGGAAAAGCTGAATCTCACAGCCCCCTGCTCTACCGTTCCCAGCGCCTCATGCATCAGCGGCGCGCAGTGCCCGCCGGATCTGGTAGATATTCCATATTCTGTAAGAAGCTCATCACTGACTTCGGAAGAATCATAATCACCGATATTCAGCGTCACGATCGCACAGCGGTTCTTCGTCGAAAAGTCACCATACACCTTGACGCCGGGGATTTCTTTTACTCCTTCATAAAATCTCCACATCAGGTCCTGTTCACGGGCGCGGATCGTATCCACGCCCGTTTTTTCCAGGTACTCCACGGCTGCATGAAGGCCTGCAATGCCGTGTCCATTCAAAGTGCCCGCCTCCAGAGCGGTGGGCATCTCAGTTGGATGCGTTTTACTGTAGGTCTGCACACCGCTTCCGCCAGATAGCAGCGGACGGACGGACAGCCCTTTTCTGACATACATGCCGCCGGTTCCCTGGGGACCTAACATCCCCTTATGGCCGGTAAAGCAAAGTACATCTATCTTCATTTTCTGTACATCAATGGGGAACACTCCTGCAGTCTGGGAAGCATCCACAACAAATACGATCCCTTTTTCTCTTGCCAGGGTTCCGATCGGCTCCGGATCAATATAATTTCCCGTCAGGTTCGAGCCGTTGGTACAGACGATCATTTTTGTATCAGGAGCGATCGCATTTTCGATATCCGCAAGATCCAGTGTCCCTTCCGGATTACTTTTCACGATCGTAAGCCTAACGCCCTTCTTTTCCATTTCATAGAGCGGGCGCAGCACGGAATTGTGCTCCAGCATTGTAGCTATCACATGGTCTCCCGGATTCAGGATGCCTTTGATCGCAATATTCAGGCTCTCTGTCGAATTCGCGGTAAACACGATCTGCCTGGGATCTTCTGCTCCAAACAGCCGGCACAGTTTCTCCCTGGTATCATAGATCAGTCTTGAGGCACTAAGAGAAGCCTCGTTTACTCCTCTGCCTGCATTTCCCATAGAACTCATCGCCGCCACGACCGCATCGATCACTTCCTTAGGCTTGTGCATCGTTGTTGCCGCATTATCCATATAAATCATTGTAGATTCCATCCTTTCCTTCGGGAGTCTTCTTTTGTCTCCATTTATTAGTATATTCTGAATTTACGGTTTCGTCTAATCGAAAACGTCCATAAAAAAAGCCCGTTATAGAAAACGTCTATGCCAGGCTTTTCTCTTATTCTTACTGCTCCAGGCCATACACCTCTTTTACGACCCTGATAAACCGTTCCGCCGACCTCGTCAGCTGATAATTTTTGTTATAAACCAGGTTGATATCCCTGCCTTTATCCGCTCCCGGAATCGGGAATGCCAGCATATGTCCTTCCTCGACCTCTTCCTTGGAGGCCAGGCGTGACAATACAGAAATCCCCAGCCCCTGGGTCACAGATTTTTTTATCGTCTCCTGATTTTCAATACTGGCGATCACATCCAGCTTCCCTACATCAATTCCCGCACGGGCAAACTGTTTTTCCGCCTCTTTTCTGGTTCCGGAACCCTCCTCCCTCATGATAAAAGATTCCTTACAGATCCAGGAAATATCACCCGCAGACTCTTCTCCAAGCCGCCGGTATTTTTCTGTATTCGGCGTGATGACTACCAGCTGATCCTTATAAAACGGCACATATTTACAATGCTTTTTCTCAAGCGTTGTCCCTGTCAGGCCCACATCTACCATGTGATCTATCACCCGCAGCACCACCTGAGCGCTGTCCATTTCCACAATCTTCAGCTGTTCCTTTGGATATTTCTCGTTATATCTCTTCAGGATCTCAGGAAGAAGATACTGGGCCGGCACGGTAGAGGCCGCAATCGTGATGCAGTGCTTTGCCGTGTCTTCACCGCTCCCAAATCTTTCCTCGATCTTACGCTCCAGATCCATCATCGGCTTTGCGTATTTATATAGCTCCTTCCCGTCCTCGGACAAGCTGACTTCTTTGGTATTGCGGATAAAGAGCCTGACATTTAATTCTTTTTCCAGAGAAGCAATGTGGGCGCTGATCGTCGGCTGTGTCAGAAACAGCTCCTTGGCCGCCTTGGAAAAGCTGCCCTCTTCCGCCACCTGGACAAATGCTTCTAATTGTTTCAGATTCATTAGTATGCTACCCTTTCACTTTCTGCTCCCATCTTTTTTGTGATCTTTAGTGCATCCATGTATTCCAGAATAGGTTTTGCACTCTTTCTGCTGGTCCCAAACATATCTCTGACCTGTGCGATTGTGATCAGAGGATCATCTGCCAGATGGGCTTTTATCTTTTCCTTGGCCTGCTCCATATATTCCGCCAGCGTGTACATTTCTTCCGTCACGCGCACAACTTTTCCCTCTGTCAGCAGAATATTCAGAATATCATCCGCCATGTCCCTGGAGACGCCCTTCAGGTCAATCTCTGAATAGCGGACAAAATCATATCCGGCCTTTTCAAACACATTCAGGAAATTTTCCGCCACCTTCTGATAGGTGCCATCTTTCTTTACTTCAAATTCCGGCGTGCACAAAAACTCTTCCGCCCGCCTGATACAGCCTCTTTCTACAAAAAATTCTACAATCCGGTCAAATACATTGGGCTTAATCTTCTGGAAATACATGGTCTGTATCTCTGCTTTTTTCATGCCATAGCGATAGGGATACTTCTTCTCATAATCCTCAAGCGCCCTCACCAGCGTCTGCTGTGCTTCCCGGATCGAATCCATATGCCAGATATAGGTATCCTTCCGCATTTCAAACACGGCCAGAAGCTCCTGTTCCTCCAGCTCTTTTACGTCTTCCTTTACTTCATCTACAGAAAGAGCTGTCAGCTTCGCAAGCTCCGCTAATGTGATCAGCGTGTCTCCATGTTTCTTCGCATGCAGTTCGATCACATCTGCGGAGGATCCCGATTCCTTACGCCTGAGCTCCTCGATCACGCTCTCCTGGAAACGTTTCTTTACTCCCGGGTTCGGCTCCAGGATTACGCCGCCGCCAATTGTTTCCATCGGTGAATAGAAGCGTACCACAAATTTATCCCCGCGGCGCACGGCAATCTCCTCCTCAAGACGCAGCTGCACATATCCGCTCTCTCCAGGCCCCAGCTCTTCCTTATCCAGAAGCACCGCCCGGCACAGGATCTCGCTGGTGCCGGTGAAAAAATGCAGCCTGGTATGATTGGTCAGCACCCGCATCGACGACTCCAGGATATTCATCTTCACATCCAGAAGATCTGTATTCTTCATACTGTTCGGCGGCGCCAGCACGCATCCTCTCTGTATCTCCTTTTTCTTTACATTCGAAAGATTGATTGCCACCCGCTGTCCGGCATAACATTCCTTCTGGTCTGCCCCATGCACCTGGATGCTGCGGATCTTACACTCCTTCCCAATAGGATACATCTCCAGCGTATCCTCTTTCCGGATTGTACCGGATACCAGCGTTCCTGTGATGATCGTCCCGAATCCCGACAGAGAAAAGGCCCGGTCGATGGGAAGTCTGGGGATCGTATGGATATCCTTCTCCACTACCTCGTCGCTGGACATATGACCGATCACTTCGATCAGCTGATCCAGCCCCTGCCCCGTGGCGGCAGACACCTTTACTACCGGCGCCTGTTCCAGAAATGTTCCCGAAAGCTCTTCCCGGATCTCTTCTTCCACCAGCTCAATCCACTCTTCATCCACAAGATCACATTTATTAAGGACAATAATACTCTTTTCAATTCCCAGAAGTCCCAGAATATCCATATGCTCCCTGGTCTGCGGCATGATGCCCTCATCCGCCGCGATCACTAACAGCACCAGATCCATTCCCACGACTCCCGCCACCATGTTGTTGATAAATTTCTCATGGCCGGGCACATCTATGATCCCGGCCCGGTCGCCGCTTGGAAGATCAAAGTAGGTAAAGCCCAGATCAATGGTAATCCCTCTTCTCTGCTCTTCCTCCCAGCGGTCAGTATTTCTTCCGGTCAGTGCTTTAATCAGCGTGGTTTTTCCGTGATCAATATGCCCCGCTGTTCCTATGATTATATTCTTCATCTTCCATACTCCTAAATTGATCTGCTATCACTTTGAACTGCTGACGGTCTATGGTCCTCACGTCAAGAAGGATCATGTCATTTGCCGTTCTTGGAATAATAGGGATCTCAAGATGCCGCATTTTTTCTTCCAGCTTTGGCACGCTGATCTTCTCCGGCCGCACGGCTGCCGCAAAGCTTGGAATCCTTTCCAGAGGCAGAGAGCCTCCCCCTATCTGCGATTCACAGGGAACCACCTGAAAATGTCCGGAGAATCCGCTTCTTCGAAGCATCCGCACCAGGCTTTTTGCTTCTTTTTCAATTTCCTCCAAAGGCTTCGTAATCATCCGAAGAACCGGTACATTACGTATGGCCGTCTCTTCTGATAAATACTCCTTAAGCACAAGCTCCAGAGCCGCTGCCGTAAACTTATCGATCCGGAGCGCACGGGTCAGCTGATTCTTCTTCATCTGATCGATATATTTTTTCTTTCCAACAATAATACCGGCCTGAGGACCTCCCAGAAGCTTATCGCCACTGAAGCAGACCACATCCGCTCCTTTTGCAATGGACTCCTGTACCATGGGCTCGTGTGTCAGCCCGTATTTTGCCAGGTCCACCAGAACACCGCTTCCCAGATCCTCAATGATCGGCAGGTCATGCTCTTTCGCCAGTGTAATCAGCTCATCAATCTCCACCGATTCCGTAAAGCCCACGATCCGGTAATTACTGGTATGCACTTTTAACAGCGCTTTCGTCTCTTCTGTAATCGCATTTTTATAATCGTCATAGTGGGTCTTATTCGTCGTCCCCACCTCCACCAGTACGGCACCGCTCTGTTCCATAACATCCGGGATCCGGAATTTTCCGCCAATCTCCACCAGCTCTCCCCGGGAGACCACGACTTCGCCTCCCTTTGCCAGAGAACTTAAGATCAGCATCACGGAGGATGCATTGTTATTGACAGCCATGGCCGCCTCTGCCCCCGTCAGTTTGCACAAAAGTTTTTCAAAATGCGAATACCTCTCTCCACGCCTTCCGGCCTCCAGGTTATACTCCAGATTAGAGTATCCGCATGCAACCTCGGCAATCCGTTTTATATGTTCCGGACTGATCGGAGCACGTCCCAGATTCGTATGGAGAATCGTCCCTGTACCGTTGATCACCGGGCGCATATTCGGCGTATGCATCGCTTTTACAGTCCGTCCGATCTCGTCTGTCAGTCCCCCGATCCTTTCCTCAATCTCTTTTTCGTCCTCACAGGCGCCGATAAAGGTCCTAAGCCGGTCCGTTTCGATATGGATAGATTCCATCACCGTGTCTTTGCTGTATGTTTCTATCATCTGCCGGATCCTCTCGTCTTCCAGCAGGATATCTACCTTAGGAATCTTCCGGTAATACACATTTTTATTCATTCTTCATTCCTCTCTTATACCAAGCGAATCAATTTATCACTTTTTTCTTTTACATCTCCGATCACAGCCACCGCAGTATCCATATCCGCCGCGGCAAAGTCCGCCATCATCTGATCCAGATCCTTTGGTGATACGCTGATCAGGAGACCGCCTGAAGTCTGCGGGTCGTATAAAAGATCCAGGTAGTGTTCTGCCACCCCTCCATCGTCCACTTTTCCGATGGAATACCCCCGGTTTTTATACGCACCGGCCGGCACCAGCCCCATCTTTGCATAGTCAACTGCATCTGCGAAATAGGGAACCCGGCCCACCTTAAGCTCCAGCGTGACTTCACTGGCCTCGGCCATCTCAACACCGTGACCCAGAAGCCCAAAGCCGGTAATATCTGTACAGGCGGATACGTCATACTTTTCCACTACCTGCTTGGCCTTCTTATTCAGGGATGCCATGACGGTCTGTGCCTCGCGGATTGCGGACGGCGATGCCATCTCGGCCTTCACGGCCGTGTTTATGATCCCGCTTCCGATCTGCTTTGTCAGCACCAGCACATCTCCCGGCCGGCATCCGTAATTTTTAAAAATTTTATCCGGATGTACAAAACCTGATACACAAAGTCCATATTTCGGTTCATCATCCTGAACCGAATGTCCTCCTACAAGAACTGCACCTGCTTCCTTTACCTTATCTGCCCCTCCGGCCAGAATGTCTCCCAGTATAGCCGGATCCAGGCAGTTCGGAAAGCCTACGATATTCAGCGCAACAGCAGGTTCTCCTCCCATCGCCCACACATCACTTAATGAGTTTGCCGCGGCAATCTGTCCAAACATATAGGGATCATCTACGATCGGCGTAAAAAAATCCACCGTCTGTATCATCGCAATCTCGTCAGTTACTTTATATATTGCCGCATCATCGGACGTCTCAATTCCGACGATGAGATTATCATCATGAAACTTCGGCAGCTTACCCAGCACCTGGGCAAGGGTCTCAGGACCTATTTTGGCCGCTCATCCCGAAGTCTTACTTAAGCTGGTTAATTTTACATCAGAAACCATACCTTTTCCTCCTCTCTTTTCTCGCAGACGCCTGAGAAACTGTCATCTTACGTTCCCGCAAAAAATCCACAGAGAAGCCTTCCTTTTCGTATTGCGGCGTTCCCTGTGGATTCTTCCAAACACAATTTTCTTACAAAATATTCCTGCTAAGGTTTTATGATCCTGGATGCCCCGGCCAGTGTTTCAACGATACTGTACATATTCGTCACAGTTCCGACTGCCAGCTTCTCTTTCAATCCATAGTAATCCAGACAGGTTCCGCAGGTCTGGATCTCTACTCCCTGGGCTTCCAGGGACTTCAGATCCTCCAGAGAATCTGACCCTTCTGTCGTCAGCGTGGCACCGCCATTATAAAACAGCATCGTCTTTGGCAGCGTGTCCATCTGTGTGACAGCAAAAATAAAGCTCTTGATCAACACCTTACCAAGTTCATCATTTCCACTTCCCATACGGTCAGAAGCAATGGCTACTACCAGATTTCCTCTGTTATCCGGTGCGCAGGAAACTTCCTCTTCTTCTGTCTCTGCCGCCGGAGCGCCCTCCATCTGGATCGTGATCTTGAATTCTGCATCACCAAGCTTCTCGGAAGAAACCTGTCCCCCTGAGCTGGATGCCATCTTTGTCACATTCTGGACAGCAATCTCGTTGTCCACCAGTACTTCGATCGTGTCAGGTCCTGTAAGCGCCTGCATTGCCTTTTTGGTCTTAATAACCGGGATCGGGCAATTATCACCCATAGCGTTGACTGTAATCATATTATCTCGCCTGTCCTTTCCGCCATTACCTTCAACACTTATAGACATATTCTATCATTATGCCTCGAAAAGGTAAATGGCTTTTCCATGATTTATAAAACATTTTTTATAAAATATTTTTTATGCAATCTTTCGGATTTTACGCCTTTCCGGTATTTCAAGAATCCGGTAAGCACCCTCCGAATACATAGCCGGCTTCATTCCGCCCTTTTCAAAGGCTGCAAGAAGCTCCTGGAGCGTCCGTATCTCCCCGGGAAACCAGGTAGCACATACTCCTACCTTCTCCGGCACATGGCAGTCACTGGCGCCCAGTGTGTGAAGCCCCTGTCTTCCGGCGTATTTCGCCGCCTTGCGGCATGCTACTGCAGAAGTGCTGCCATTTAACACTTCCAGGCCATCTAACCCTTTCACTTCACATAAGTGTTCCCCCAATCCTCTTCCATTATTCCGGAAGGGATGAGCTGCAAAACAAATGCCGCCCTGCGCTTTTACCAGATCAATAAACTCTTGTGCCGGAATCCGTTCCCTCGGATAATCCTCAATCCCGAAAGCAACAATATCTCCCTGCAGAGAGTAATATTCAATACCGGTAAAAATCGGGAATCCCGTTTTTTCGGAATATTCTGCCGCATAATCCTTCAGCCCCATACTATCATGATCTGTGATACTGATTCCGCCAAGACCTTTCTCTTTTGCAATTTCCACAATCTGAGATAATTTCAGGAAGCTGTCTTTGGAATATGTCATCTCATGCATATGCAGATCAATGAGCATCTTTTCACCTTCTACTTTCTTGTTCTCTTCCTAATACTCCTGTTACTGCCACTATTTTTATTATAAGAAGAGACATCTTTATATTCAAATTGAGTTTTTTTATAAACAGGCGCATTTATAGATATTATCTATTTGTATAGAAAGAATTTCTTTTTAGCCTGCTTCATGATATAATTCTGGAAGATCCAATACTCGCGGATCAGCCGCCTTCGGCGGCAGACCGTTTACA